>SMFF01000113.1_pt1 | contig 16181 bp, 16 predicted proteins | sample 2456181 | NCBI WGS metagenome assembly SMFF01 (sample SAMN10132611, study PRJNA489261) | soil metagenome | isolation source: day120 antibiotic-loamy sand soil ammended with raw manure from dairy cow... | place: USA | collected 2015-04-01
CGAGCGGGCGCGCGCCGCCGACCGGCACATCGTGCTGCCCGAGGGCGACGACGACCGCATCCTCGAGGCCGCCGCGATCGTCGTGAAGCGCCGCATCGCGCGTCTCACGATCCTCGGCGACCCGGATGCGGTGCGCGGTCGCGCCGCCGCCCTCGGTCTCGACCTCGGCGACACGCAGGTGATCTCGACGACCGAACCCGAGCTGCACGCCCGCTTCGCCGAGGAGTACGTGCGGCTCCGTGCCCACAAGGGCGTCTCGCGCGAACTCGCGGCCGACACCGTGACCGACGTCTCGTACTTCGGAACGATGATGGTGCACACAGGCCTCGCCGACGGCATGGTGTCGGGGGCGAGGCACACGACGGCGCACACCATCCGTCCCGCTTTCGAGATCGTGAAGACCGCGCCCGGGGTGTCGGTCGTGTCGAGCGTCTTCCTCATGGCGCTCGAGGACCGCGTGCTCGTCTACGGCGACTGCGCCGTGATCCCCGAGCCGACCGTCGAGCAGCTCGCCGATATCGCCGTGTCGTCGGCCGCGACCGCGCGCCAGTTCGGCATCGACCGGAGCTGCCCGTCGCGGGCCCCATCCAGTACGACGCGGCCGCCGACCCCACGGTCGGCGCCTCGAAGCTGCCGGGGTCGGATGTCGCCGGCCGCGCGACGGTGTTCGTGTTCCCCGACCTCAACACGGGCAACAACACCTACAAGGCCGTGCAGCGCTCGGCCGGCGCCGTGGCCATCGGGCCCGTGCTGCAGGGGCTCGCGAAGCCCATCAACGATCTCTCGCGCGGGGCGCTCGTGCGCGACATCGTGAACACGATCGCGATCACCGCGATCCAGGCAGGCACAGACGCGATCACCGCGATCCAGGCGGGAGGCGAGCAGTGATCCGCAACGTCTTCGTGCTCAACGTGGGCTCGAGCTCGATCAAGTACCGCTTGCTCGATGTCGACGACGGCTCGGTGCACGCGGATGGCATCGTCGAGCGGATCGGGGTGCCCGGCTCGGGCGTGCCGGATCACGCGACGGCGATGGTCACCGTGCTCGCCGAGCTCGAGGGTCACCGGATCGACGCCGTCGGCCACCGCGTCGTGCACGGCGGAACCCGCTTCGTGAGCGCGACCCTCATCGACGACGCCGTCGAACGCGAGATCGAGGCGCTCTCCGACCTCGCACCGCTGCACAACCCGCCGGGTCTCGCCGGCATCCGCGCGGCCCGTGCCGTGCTGCCGGAGCTGCCGCACGTCGCGGTCTTCGACACCGCCTTCCACGCCACGATCAGCCCCGCGGCGCGCGACTACGCGATCGATGCCGAGGTGGCGGCGAAGACCCGCATCCGGCGCTTCGGCTTCCACGGCACCTCGATCGGCTACGTCTCGCGCATCGCCGCCGAGCTGCTCGGGCGCACGGGCGACCCGGAGCTCAAGCTCGTCGTGCTGCACCTCGGCAACGGCGCCTCCGCGGCGGCCGTGCTCGGCGGGCGCTCGCTCGACACCTCGATGGGGCTGACCCCGCTCGAGGGGCTCGTGATGGGCACCCGCTCGGGCGACATCGACCCCGCGATCCCGCTCTACCTCGCGCGCGAGCACGGCTACACGATCGATCAGCTCGACGAGCTGCTCAACAAGCGCTCCGGGCTGCTCGGGCTCGCGGGACGCAGCGACATGCGCGAGCTCGTGAACGCCGCCAACGCCGGCGACGAGCGCGCCACCCATGCGCTCGACATCTACGTGCACCGCCTGCGCCGCTACATCGGCGGCTACGCGGCCGAGCTCGGCGGCATCGATGCCGTGGTGTTCACCGCGGGCGTCGGCGAGAACTCGTCGTACGTGCGACGCCGGGCGATCGCGGGCCTCGACTTCCTGGGTCTCTCGGTCGACCCCGAGCTGAACGCCGCGCCGTCGCGCGAGGCGCGGTTCATCTCGCCCGAAGGCTCGCCCGCATCCGTGCTTGTCGTGCCCACGAACGAGGAGCTCGAGATCGCGCGCGAGACGCGCGCGGCGGCACGCCCAGCTGGTTGACGAGCGCCGACCGCACACCCAGCCGGTTGAGGAGCGCCGGCCGCACACCCAGCCGACTGAGGAGCGCCCGACGCAGACTCAGCTGGTTGAGGAGCGCCCGACGCAGACCCAGCTGGTTGAGGAGCGCCCGCAGGGCGCGTCTCGAAACCAGCGTCGTCGATCCTGCGGCGGCGCCGGTTTCGAGACGCGTATCGCTTCGCGATGCGCTCCTCAACCCGTCGTGCCGAGCGGCGAGTGCGTCTCGGCGACCGAGCCCGTCCCCACGACGAGCAGGGCGCTGCCCCGCGACGCGTCCAGCAGAGCGTCGGCCGGCATGCGTGTCGACAGGCGCGACCGGATCTCGAGCATCCCCTCGACCTCGCGTGCGGCCTCGGAGGCGAGCACGAGCGGGCTTTCGACATTGGTGCGCTGCGATTGGAGCACCTCAGGCGGCACCGCGTGCACGAGGGTCACGCGCATCCCCCGGTCCACCGCCTCGAGCGCTGCACGGCGACCGATCGAGGCCGCCGTCTCGGGACGGTCGACGCCGGCCACCACGCCGTCACGGAATCTCGGGTCGCCCTCGGGCACCACCGCGACGGTTCCGGTTGCCGCGAGCGCGAACTGCACGCTGCGCGATCCGAGCACGCGGCCCGACACGTAACCGGTCTTCCCCGTGCCGACGACGAGCGTGTCGTCGCCACGCGCGTGAGCCGCCAGCGTCCAGGTGGGAACCCCGCTCAGCAGCTCGGCCGATACCTCGAGCTCCGGATGCTGCATCCGGATGCGCTGCGTCGCCTCCGCGAGGATCCGCTCGCCCGCGCGCTCGGCCGCGTCGAGCAGATCGAGGCCCATCATGCCCTGCTCGGGATCGACGACGTGCACGAGTTCGAGAGAAGCGCCGTCGCGGCGTGCATTGCGAACCGCCCAGGCGAGAGCCGCCTCCGAGGGAGCGGAGCCGTCGACGCCGACGACGTAACGCGCTGATGCGTTCATGCTTCGAGGCTCGCACGGTCGGGCGGCGCGGTCTCGGGCCCAAGGTCCTTCGGCTCGGCCAGCGGAGCAAGCGCGCGGCGCGGGTGCGGCCCCTCTGGGAGACTGGATGCATGCCCGCCACCGCCGATGAACCACGTCTGCGCCGTCTGCTCGACGCCGTGCCGCACGTGGTCGGCGAGCTCGAACTCGCGCACGTGCTCGAGCGCATCATCGAGGCGGCCGTCGAGCTCGTCGACGCGCGCTGGGGAGCCCTCGGCGTGATCGCACCCGACGGCACCCTCGAGCAGTTCGTGCACGTCGGCATGGCGCCTCCCGAGGTGCGCGCCGTCGGGCATCTGCCCGAAGGCCACGGCCTGCTCGGCGCCGTGATCGACTCGGGTGAGGCGATCCGGCTCCCGCATCTGCGCGACGACCCCCGCTCGGTCGGCTTCCCCGCCCACCATCCCCACATGGATGCCTTCCTGGGCGTTCCGATTCGCGTGCGCGAGCAGGTGTTCGGCAACCTCTACCTCACGAACCAGGACGGCGGCCCGGAGTTCTCCGCCGACGACCAGCTCCTCGTCGGCTCCCTCGCCGCGATCGCCGCGATCGCCATCGAGAACGCCCGTCTCTTCCAACAGCAGGTGCGTCGCGAGCGCTGGTCGACGGCCCTCGCCGAGGTGACCGCGGCCCTGCTGTCGGAGGACACCGTCGACGTGCTCGCGGTGCTCGCCGAGCGCGTCGCATCGGTCATCGAGAGCGAGCTCGTGTGCGTGATCGTGGCCGACGGCGACGACCATGGGGAGCCCATGCTGCGCGTCGACACCGCCCGCGGTAACGGCGCAGACGAGATCGTCGGCAGGCGCTATCCGGCCGCAGACACCCTCTCGGGACGCGCGATCGCCACGGGCGCCCTCGCCTCCACCTCGCCCGGGGAGCTGCCCGGCGAATCGGTCGTGCGCAGCGGTCAGAGCGCCGCGATGGCGCTGCCCGTGCGGTCCGGCGACCAGGTTCTCGGCGCGCTCTCGGTGTATCGCTCGGTCGAGGCGCCGCTCTTCACGGATGCCGAACGCGCCATGGCCGCCGACTTCGCTCTGCAGGCGGGGGTCGCCATCCAGCTCGCCCGCGGACGGGCCGACCGCGAACGCCTCGCGCTCGTGGACGAGCGCGCCCGCATCGCACGCGATCTGCACGATCATGTGATCCAGCGTCTCTTCGGCACGGGGCTGAGCCTGCAGGCGATCGCCGCCCGCTCGCCCGAGGCGGCCGACGCGATCGGCGCGCAGGTGGATGCCATCGACGCGGCGATCGGCGAGATCCGCACCGCGATCTTCGCGCTCGCCTCCCGGCCCTCGTCGAGCGGCGCGCTGCGGCACCGCGTGCTCGACGTCGCCGCCGACGCCACCCCCGGACTCGCGAACCCGCCGCTCGTCACCTTCGCCGGGCCCGTCGACCTGCTCGTCACGGGCGACCTCGCCGACGACGTGCTCGCCGTCGTGCGGGAGTGCCTCGCGAACGCCACACGCCACGCAGACGCCACGCGTGTCGAGGTGTCGGTCGCCGTGCACGACGAGACCGTGATCGTGACGGTCGACGACGACGGGGTGGGGCTGCCCACCCGGCCGCGGCGCGCATCCGGAACCCGCAACCTCGAGGAACGCGCCACCCGCCGAGGCGGTACCTTCGAGCTGTCGACCCGAGCCGAGGGCGGCACCCGCGCTCGGTGGGCCGCCCCCGTCCCCGCCCCCGAGAGGAGCACTCTGTGACCCGCGTCTTCCTGGTCGACGACCACGAGATCGTGCGGCGTGGCATCGCCGACCTGATCGACGCCGAACGCGACCTCGAGGTCGTGGGCGAATCCGGCCAGGTGCGCGGCACCCTCGCCAAGATCGAGGTGACGAAGCCGGATGTCGTGGTGCTCGACGTGCGTCTGCCCGATGGTGACGGCATCGAGCTGTGCCGTGCCATCCGCTCCGCTCACCCCGAGATGCGGTGCCTCATGCTGACCGCCTACGACGACGACGAGGCGAGTCGCTCGGCGGTGCTCGCCGGCGCATCGGGGTACGTGCTCAAGGACATCCGGGCACGCGGCCTCGTCGAGGGGGTGCGGAAGGTCGCCGCGGGAGGCACGCTGCTCTCGGCCCACGTGAGCGAACGCGTCGCCGAGGCCTTCGCGAGCCCGCGCGTCGACGAACCCGCGCTCACCCTGCGCGAGCGTCAGGTGCTCGATCTCATCACCGAGGGACTCACCAACCGCCAGATCGGCGAACGGCTCGGGCTCGCCGAGAAGACCGTCAAGAACTACGTCTCGGGCCTGCTCGCCAAGCTCGGCATGGAGCGCCGCACCCAGGCCGCGGTGTACCGCCTCGAGACGCGCGGCTGAGCCCGCGAACGGCGCTAGCGATTCGGCGGCGCGCGGTCAACCCCCGGTCAGGCGAGCCTCAGCTTCGTTGCGGAATGCGTGCAGCGCAGTAGCGTTGAATCAGACGACGGCCGGCACAACCGGCCAGAAGGAGGCAACGCCATGACCACGAAGACCAGCACCGTTCCCACCACGTCGCTCGACCCCGACGTCACCGCGGGGGTCGCCCAGTTCCTGAGCCCCATCGTCGTCAACCTGCAGGCGCTCGCCATCGACGGCAAGCAGGCGCACTGGCACGTGCGCGGCTCCAACTTCATCGGCGTGCACGAGTTCCTCGACGTGCTCGTCGACCACGCCCGCGCGTGGGCCGACCTCGCCGCCGAGCGCATCGTCGCCCTGGGCCTGCCGCTCGACGCCCGGGTGCAGACGATCGCCGAGAAGACCACCACCCCGAAGCTCACCGACGGCTTCCAGCAGTCGGATGCCACGATCGCCGCCGTCATCGCGCAGATCGATGCGACGCTCGAGCTGGTGCGCACGGCGGTCGACGAACTCGACGAGCTCGACCAGCCTTCGCAGGACATCGCGATCGAGATCGCGAACGGGCTCGACAAGGACCGCTGGTTCCTGTTCGCGCACGTCGCGAGCTAGCCGTCGCGACGGCGGTTTCGAGATGCGGCCGCCTCGGGCGGCCGCTCCTCAACCGCCTGAGGGGTGCAACGACCCCGCAACCACCGTGCCGTGTACGGGGAGGGTGCGCAGCGCATCCGGGTCCGTCGCGTGCGGGTCGGCGTCGAGGATGGCCAGGTCGCCGGGGCCGCCCACCTCGAGGCCCGCGACTCCGCCCCACGAGGCGCGCAAGGCATCCGCGAGTGAGAGACGCTGCTCCGGGTGCCACGGCTCACGCCCGTCACGCGAGCGCGTGACCGCGGCCGCGATCGTCACCCACGGGTCGAGCGGCGACACCGGTGCGTCGGAGCCGAGCTCGAGCACGGCACCCGCGTCGAGCAGCGAGCGATAGGCGAAGGCCCGCCCGGTGCGCCCCGCCCAGTGGTGATCGGCGACGTCGCGGTCGTCCATGGCGTGCTCCGGCTGCACGCTCGCGTGGATGCCGAGCTGCCCGAAGCGCGGCAGGTCGGCATCGGCCACGAGCTGGGCGTGCTCCATGCGCGGCGGAAGCAGCGCATCCGCCGGGATGTCGAGAGCGGCGAACACGTCGAGCGCCTGCGTCACGGCGCGGTCGCCGATCGCGTGGATCGTCGGAACGAGCCCCGCGGCGAGCGCCTCGCGCGCGGCCTCGAGCAGCTCGCCGTCGGCGTAGCTCGGCAGGCCGTGGTCGTGCGGGGGCTCCGCGTCCGGGTAGGGGTCGGCACACCATGCCGTGCGCGAGTTGAGGGCGCCGTCGGTGAAGAGCTTGAACCAACCGACCGAGACGAGGCCGTCGGTGCCCGGCACGAGGCCACCCGAGCGCAGGGCGTGCACGCGCGCCGATGCCAGATCCACCGGGTAGAGGCACGCCCGCACACGCCAGGCACGCAGACCTGCACCGATCCGCCGCTGCCAGGCGTCGACGTTGCCGCCCATGTCGAGGTCGACGATGCCGGTGACGCCGCGCGCGGATGCGGTGCGTGCGGCATCCGCGATCCAACGGTCGAGGGTCGCGTCGTCGGTCGCCGAGAGCCGCACGCCGAGGTCGAACGCGGGCTGCTCCTTGAGCAGCCAGTCGTGCTCACCGAGGCCCATGCGCCGCAGCAGGGCACGGTTCGACCACACGGTGTGCACGTCGCCCGAGATGAGCGCGACGGCCACCTCGCCCGCGTCGAGCAGCTCGGGGGTGGGGGCGTCCGGCCAGAGTGCGTCGCGGAAGCCGTAGCCGAGCAGCACCTCGTCGGCGTCCCATCCGGCGTCGAGGCGTGCGCGCACGAGCGCGGCGGCCTCGGCCGCGGAGCGGGCGCTCGACAGGTCCAGCCGGCGCGACACCGCCGCCCACTGGCCCGTGTGCACGTGGCCGTCCCAGAGCCCGGGCATCAGGAACCGGCCATCGAGAGCGACGACCTCGGCATCCGGAGCTTCGATGCGCGGCGCGATCTCGGCGATCCGCCCCCCGCGCAACAGCACGTCGACAGGACCCTCCGCCGTGGATTCCGCCCCGACGATGCGCACCGTCCGCAGCAGCACGGGCGTCACGATCCGCCCTCGACGCGACGCATCTCCTCGGCGAGCGACGGCTGAGCGTACGGCCCCTCGCCCGCGAGCGCGTCGATGATGCGCTCGCGCACCTCGGGGGCCTTGTTCTGGCTGAACTTGCCGCGCGCGTCGAAGCGCGTCACGCGGATGCGCAGCCCGATCGTGCCCTTCGCGATGCGCCGCGAGTACTCCTCGTCGCTCGCGAGCGAGCGCGGTTCGGGCATCGGATGCTCGAAGTGGTCGGTGAGGCGCTCGAGCACGCGGTAGTTCTCCTCCTCGCTGAGGATCTCGGGCACCCCGTACAGGTGCGCCGTGGCGTGGTTCCAGGTGGGGATGATGTCGCCCGGCTCATACCAGTTCGGCGAGATGTAGCCGTGCGGCCCCTGCACGATCACGAGCATCTCGTGCTGCCCCACCTCGTGCGCCACCTCGTCGGGTCGGCCGAAATGGGTGACGATGACGATCGAGTCGTCGTCGGTCTCCTCGAGCAGCGTGGGGTAGTGGGATGCCACGAGCCCTGTCGAGGCGGCGGAGACGTAGGTGGTCCACGGGTTGGCGCGGATGAGGCGCTTCACTTCGTCGATGTCGGTCATCAGGTAGCGGGGCGTGTGCCGCATCCGGCTCTCCTCATCGGGCTCGGGTCGTGTTGCGCGGCCATCCGGGCCGCGGCGCTGCTCGGGTCAGACCTGGTCGGTGGGGCACCAGTAGAGCTTGCGCCCGCCCAGTTCGGTCATCGCGATGTGGGTGCCGCACACGCGGCAGGGCTCGCCCGCGCGGTGATACACCCAGTGCCGATCATCTCGCGAGGCGAGGGCTTTGCGGTACGCCTCGGGGTCGAGGTCGTCCATCGTGAGCATCTGGCCCGTCTCGACGCCGATGCGCAGCAGGCGCACCCAGTCACGCCACAGCTCGCGCACGAGCTCCTCGGGCACCTCCTTGCCGGGCCGGAACGGGTCGAGCCGTGCGCGGAACAGCAGTTCGGCGCGATACACGTTGCCGATGCCCGAGACCACCGACTGGTCCATGAGCAGCAGGGCGATGGGCGAGCCCTTCTTACGTACCGTCGCGGTGAAGCGCTCCTCGCCCTCCCGGACATCGTCGACCAGCGGATCGGGACCGAGCTTGGCGATCGTGCGCTCGACCTGCTCGATCGTCTGCACCTCGCACGCGGTCGGACCGCGCAGATCGGCACAGGCCGTCTCGGTGAGCAGCCGCACCCGCACCTGCCCGATGGGCTCCGGCGGCCACGTCTCGAGCTCGGGTTCGAGCTTCTCCGACTCCGCCATCCGCAGCCGGGTGCGCCGGGGCGCGCCGATCGACCACGGCGAGTCCTCGTGGGCGCCGACGACACTGTCGCCGTCGTCCACGACCGTGCCACGCTGGTTGGTCTGCCCCATGCGCCCGTTCGCGGATGCGATGGTCGGGTCGACCGAGATGTCGCCCGCGAAGTCCCACGCTCCGTAGAGCCCGAGGTGCACGCGCAGCCAGAGCTCGTGGTCGAACTCGAGGAAGAGCTGCTTGCCGACGGCCTTGGCCTGCACGATCTGGTGTCCGTCGAGTTCCGCGGCCCCCCGCGCGAAGCGGCCCTGCGGCGAGCTCACCGCGACGGGCGCACCGGTGAAGTTCGCCTGGAACTGCCGGGCGATGCGGTGGACGGAGTGACCTTCGGGCATCGGCTACTCGATCGGGTGGCCGACGATGCGGCCCGTCGTCTCGTACTCGGCGAGCTGCGCGATGCGGCGTGCGTGGCGCTCCTCACCCGAGAACGGCGTGGCGATGAAGCGGTCGATGAAGGCGATCGCCTCCTCGACGGTGTGCTGGCGCGCGCCGATCGAGATGACATTGGCGTCGTTGTGCTCGCGCGCGAGCTCCGCGGTCGAGAGGTTCCAGACGAGCGCGGCACGCACGCCCTCGACCTTGTTGGCGGCGATCTGCTCGCCGTTGCCCGATCCGCCGAACACGACGCCGAGCGCCTCCCGTCCCGAGCGCTGGTCGCGCACGACGGCACGCGCCGCGTCGATGCAGAAGCTGGGGTAGTCGTCCAGCGGGTCGTAGCTCTCGGGCCCGTGGTCGATCACCTCGTGCCCGGCGTCGCCGAGATGCTGCTGCAGGGTCTGACTGAACTCGAGTCCGGCGTGGTCGGTCGCGATGTGGATGCGCACCCTCCGAGTCTACGAGGGCCCACCCGACACGCGGCTCGCTGTCAACCCCCCGCCTCGGCTCGGCCCGACCTCTGGCCTCTGCGCGCGAGGAGGAGCACAATCGGAAGGAAGAGAAGACCGCGAGGTGATCACGATGCGCCAGCGCACCCCCTTCATTCCCGATGTCATGCCCCACCTCTCCGCGGGCAGGCATCGCAATCCGCGCCGCGGCGCATGCTTCATGGAGTTCGCCTCCTACCTGGCCGGGGAACGCTGGAGCGACCATCCCGCGTGCACCGACCGAACCCTTGCGGCCCTCGCGCGCGGCGTCAACGACCTCGTCGCCGACGATCGCCGCGACGAATTGGTCGAGCTGATCCCGACCGTCGTGGGGCTGCGCGGCGGCGACGAGCTCGGCCTCGTCGTGGCCCTGCGCGCCGCCATCACGGCTCTGCCGGTGGCGAGCATGGAGCGTCAGCGCGTGCTCGCGGCGGGCATCATCTCGATCTGCGCGCTGCTCGAGCAGCGCGGGGTGCCGTCGTACGGCATGCGCGACGAAGCGCACCGCGCGCTGAACGAGGTTCCGGATGCCGCCCGCTGGGCGCGCACGCACGTCACCACGGTCTCGGCTCGCTACCCCCGGCTCGACACCATCAGCTGCGAACTCGTCGTGGCGACCGCCGTCGTGGGGGCGGCCCGCGCGTGCATCTCCGACCCGGATGCCGTGCTCATCCGGATGCTGACGCGCGCGGTCGCCGACGTGGAGCGTCTCGTGCGCCCCGCCGCCCCGGCCCCGACCCGCATCCCGGAGCCCGCGCTCGGCTGACGGCGGCTTAGGCTTGCAGGCGGACACGATCCACCTGAGCCTGAAGGAGCGCCCGCGTGCCTGGAGAGAACCTCACCCGCATCGAAGCCCAGGAGCGCAAGACGCTCGTCGAGGTCGAGAGCTACGACATCGAGCTCGACCTCACCTCGAGTGAGACGACGTTCCGGTCGGTCACGACCGTGCGCTTCACGGCATCCGCAGGCGCGTCGACCTTCATCGACGCGATCACGGCTGAGGTGCACTCCGTCACCCTCAACGGCACCGAACTCGGGGCAGGCGTCGCCGACGGCGCGCGCATCGCACTCGAGAACCTCGCGGCCGACAACGAGCTCGTCGTGGTGGCCGACTTCGCCTACACGAACACGGGTGAGGGCCTGCACCGCTTCGTCGATCCGGTCGACGGCGAGGTGTATCTCTACAGTCAGTTCGAGGTGCCCGACAGCCGCCGCGTATTCGCGGTGTTCGAGCAGCCCGACCTCAAGGCCACCTTCCGCTTCACGATCACGGCCCCCGAGGCCTGGCAGGTCGTGAGCAACTCCCCCACGCCCCAGCCCGAGCCGCTCGGCAACGGCAGCGCCGTGTGGCACTTCGAGCCGACGCCGCGCATCTCGAGCTACATCACCGCGATCGTCGCGGGCCCGTACGAGGTCGTGCGCTCCGAGCTCACGAGCTCCGACGGCCGCACCATTCCGCTCGGCGTCTTCGCCCGCAAGTCGCTCTTCGGCTACCTCGACGCCGACTACATCTTCGACATCACCCGCAAGGGCTTCGCCTACTTCGAGCAGAAGTTCGGCTACCCCTACCCCTTCACCAAGTACGACCAGCTCTTCGTGCCCGAGTTCAACGCGGGCGCCATGGAGAACGCCGGCGCGGTCACCTTCACCGAGACCTACGTCTTCCGCTCGAAGGTGACGGACGCCATCAAGGAGCGGCGCGTCGTCACGATCCTGCACGAGCTCGCGCACATGTGGTTCGGCGACCTCGTCACGATGAAGTGGTGGAACGACCTGTGGCTGAACGAGTCGTTCGCCGAGTGGGCGTCGACGATCGCCACGGCCGAGGCCACCGAGTGGACGAACGCCTGGACGACCTTCCAGGCCATGGAGAAGAGCTGGGCCTACCGTCAGGACCAACTGCCGAGCACCCACCCGGTGGTGGCCGACATCCGCGACCTCGACGACGTGCAGGTCAACTTCGACGGCATCACCTACGCCAAGGGCGGCTCGGTGCTCAAGCAGCTCGCCGCGTGGGTCGGCATCGACGCCTTCTTCGCCGGTGTCGGCGCCTACTTCCGCGCGCACGAGTGGGGCAACACCGAGCTCGCTGACCTGCTGCGCGAGCTCGAGACGACCTCGGGCCGCGACCTGTCGACCTTCTCCTCGCAGTGGCTCGAGACCGCGGGCGTCAACACCCTGAAGCCCGAGATCGAGACGGATGCCGCCGGCACGATCACCGCGTTCCGCATCCGGCAGGCGGCGCACCCCGACCACCCCGTGCTGCGTCAGCACCGCATGGCGATCGGCTTCTACGATTTCGCGTCGGATGCTGCGGACGCGCCGCTCGTGCGGGTGCACCGGCACGAGTTCGACCTGGCAGCGCAGGAGCTCACCGAGATCGCCGAGCTCGTGGGCCTCGCCAAGCCCGCCCTCGTGCTGCTCAACGACGACGACTTCGCCTACGCCAAGATCCGCATGGACGACGACTCCTTCCAGGTGGCCGTCTCGGCGCTCTCCCGCATCGAGGACCCGCTTGCGCGCGCCCTCGTGTGGGGCTCCGCCTGGGACTCGACGCGCGACGGCGAGATCGCCGCGCGTGACTACGTGCAGCTCGTGCTCGGCAACATCGGCCCCGAGACCGAGTCGACCACCATCCGCCTCTCGCTCACCCAGCTCGTGCAGACCGCGCGCCTCTACGTCGACCCGGCCATCCGCGAGGCGACGATCCGCGAGGTCGGCGACCGGCTGTGGCAGCTCGCCCAGGATGCGGCACCGGGGTCGGATGCGCAGTTCCAGTTCGTGAAGTTCTTCGCGAACATCGCCTCGACGACCGAGCACGCCGCCGCCTTGCAGGCGCTGCGCACCGGCGAGACGGCACTCGAGGGCCTCGAGATCGACACCGACCTCGACTGGGAGCTGCTCGAGGGCCTCGTGCTCATCGGCGCCGCCGGCGAGCTCGAGATCGCCGCGGCGCTCGAGAAGGACGACACCGCGAACGGTCAGCAGGCCGCAGCGCGCGCCCGGGCCACGATCCCCACGCTCGAGGCGAAGCAGGCGACGCTCACGGCGGCGCTCACCGACGCATCCATCTCGAACGTCGTGCTGCGCAACATGGCTCTCGGCTACACGCACACGAACGACGCGTCGGTGCTCGCGCAGCTCGTGCCACTGTACTTCGCGCAGATCCGTCGGGTGTGGGACGAGCGCAGCTTCCAGCTCGCGCAGTACATCGTGCACGGCTTCTACCCGGCGACCCTCACGACGACCGAGCTCGTCGACGCGACACGCGCGTGGCTCGAGGCGAACCCCGAGCCGGCCGCGCTGCGGCGCATGATCGTCGAGGAACTGGCGGGCGTCGAGCGCGCCCTCGCGGCCCAGGAGCGTGATCGCCGGGCGTAGTCGGCTCTCCCCGCCCGGCGCGCTGCCCCCCGCACGGGGGCGCGCCGGGTGATTTCACCTCGGATATCGTGAGCGCTAGCACCCGCAACCACGGAATCCGAAGGATGCCGTGCCCTTTCACCCGAAAAGTGTACGTCCGTGACCGACACCCAGGTCCGGGCAGGTTGGTATCCCGATCCGCTGGGCATGCCCCAGATGCGGTGGTGGGACGGCCGAGCCTGGACGCGCCACATCTCCACCGCCCGCGAAGCGCCGGTGGTGCGACCGAGCGCGCCCGTCGGATTCGCCGAGCCGGATGAGGCTCGTCCGCGCGGACGCCACCGCGCCGACACCGCGGTCGACGGGGTGGCGCCTGTCGGCGGGGCCCAGTTCGCGAACGGTCAGTCGGCCCTGCCAGCGGGCACCGGAACCCTGCCCGAGCTCGGGTGGGCGGGCGCCGCGCTCACGCTGCACTCGGTGCAGTCGACGCGGGTGCCCATGCTCATCGAGCTCGGCGTCGCGAACCATCCCGCCATCCGCATCGACGCGCGCCACCAGGCGTACGACTGGCTCCTCGAGCTCGAGCGCTTCCCCGAGACCCCGACGGCGGTCGTGGTGGCCGTCGAACTCGTGGCCGAGAGCACGCCTGCGCCCTTCGAGCTGCCCGGCAAGAGCCTCGACGAACTGCTCTGGAAGGTCGGTCGCGCCGCGTTCCCCGAGCGCCTCGCGCCGTGGCTCGAGGAGGGGCAGGGCTACTGGCTCACCCGCTGGCCCAACTGGACCACGCTGCATCCCGATACCGACCACATCCGCCAGACGGCGATGCTCGCCAACGCGCTGCTCACCATCGAGCAGCTCGCGGCGCTCTCGGGCCGCGGTGTCGAGAGCACCCGCACCCTGATCAATGCGTTGAGCCTCATGGGCGTGCTCGGCGTCGCATCCCCCGACACCCTCGTGCAGCGCGCCGACCCGGCTCCCCTCGGCGAGGGCAGCCTGTTCCAGCGGTTGCGCAGGCGATTCCGGATGACGTGATGGCCGAGTACGTCATCCTCTTCGCGGGGCCCATGGGGGCGGGCAAGACCACGGCCATCCGCTCGCTGAGTGAGATCGAGGTGGTCTCGACCGAGGCCGTCAACTCCGATCGTTCGCGCAACGACAAGCCCACGACGACCGTGGCACTCGACTACGGCGAGATCGACCTCGACCCCGACAAGGTACGGCTGTACGGCGTGCCCGGCCAGGAGCGCTTCGACTTCATGTGGGAGATCCTGCGCGACCGTGCGATGGGACTCATCGTGCTCGTCAACGCCGACGCGCCCGAACCCGAACGGCACGTCTACGAGCACCTCACGGCGTTCGCCGAGCTCGCCAACCGGGGCGGAGTGGTCGTGGGCGTCACGCGGTACGACATCCAACGCACCGACATCGGCGACCGCATCGTCGCGACCGCGCGCGCGGTCGTGCCCGACCGCGTGACGCCGGTGTTCGCCGTCGATGCCCGCGATCAGGAGCAGATGCGAACGCTCCTGCTCTCGCTCATCGCCGACATCGAGACCCGGCAGGCCCTCGCGGAGGCGACCGGATGACGACGGCACCCCCGCTGCACCGCGACCCGGTCATCATCGCCGCCGCCGAGCGGGCCATCGCCGAGCTCGCCGACCGCTGCAGCACGCTCGAGGCCGCGGCCGTGACGAGCGACGACGGATTCCGGGTGGCCGGCATCCACGGTGCCGCGGGCGACGCAAACCGCCTCGCGAGCATGACGAGCACGACGCAGGCGCTCGGCGAGGCGATCATCCGCGAGCTCGATCTCGGGGATGCGAGCCATGTCGCGGTCGCCGGCACCCGTGGCGCGCTGCTCGTACGTCGCATCGGCAGCCACAAGCTCGTGCTCGTGGCGGTCTTCGCCCCGGCCTCGGTCGACGACGGACGGATCGCCCGTGGCGTCGCGAAGCGCCTCGCACACACCCTCGACGCGGTGCTCGAGCACCGCGACTCCTAGCCGCGCCGCGCCCGCCAAGCGGCATCTCCCCCGCCCCCGTTTGGGGTGCGCGCCGATGCGGTAGGCTCCGCTACTCTTGCTGCGGTGCGCCGTGCGCGCCGCCGGACGCCGCCCGACGTTCGGAACGAGCGACGAAGAGCTGCGTGATGGACGACCGTCAGACCCCCGCCGGCTGGTACCCCGACCCGCTGGGGCTGCCGCAACTGCGCTGGTGGGACGGCCAGGGCTGGGGCGAGCACACCTCCGAGGCCCGTCGTCCGCTGCTCGGTCAGCAGGCGCGATCCGTCGCCTTCGCCGACCCCGCCGACGAGGAGCCGCTGGCTCCCGAGCCCGTCGAGCCCGAGGCTCCCGTCGCCGAGGCCGCCGATCCCGTCGTGCCGCCGACTCCCGCGCCGACGGCCTTCGCATCCGGCCCCGCTGCACTTCCTGCCGGGCCCGCGGATGCCGTGCAGGGCTGGTCGGGCGCCGCGCTCACGATCCACTCGATGCGCGCCGCCGGCGTTCCCACCGTGCTCGACGTCGAGATCTCGGGCCACCCGAGCATCACGATCGACACCCGCGTGAACGCCTTCTCGTGGCAGCTCGAGCTCGATCGCTTCCCCGCCGAGCCGGCCGCGGTCGCCGTCGCCGTGCGCATCGTCGAGAAGGGTGCCCCGGCAGCCTTCGAGCTCCCGGGCTCCTCGCTCGACGGCCTGCTCTGGAAGATGGGCTTCGCCGCCTTCCCCGACGAGCTCGCCCCGTGGCTGAACGCGGGCGACGCCTACCGACTGCGCCGCTGGCCCGACCTCTCGGGATTCGAGCCCGACACCGACCCGCTGCGCCAGGCCGCGATGCTCAGCAACGGCGTCTTCACGCTCGAGCAGCTCGCCGACTTCACGGGCCGCTCCATCGAGCCGACCCGCTCGCTGCTCAACGCCCTCGGCCTCATGGGCGTGCTCGAGGTCGTCGCCCGCTGATCCGCGCCGCCCTGCGAGAGTGCCAAACGCTGTAGCGCTCGTCGGTTCGCGCCGGATGTTTCTGTCGCACGTCGCCAAAACCTGTAGCGCGTAGCATGCCATCGACTGCCACCGCCGCGGCCTGGCGATCGAGGTGCT
>SMFF01000172.1_pt1 | contig 16161 bp, 13 predicted proteins | sample 2456181 | NCBI WGS metagenome assembly SMFF01 (sample SAMN10132611, study PRJNA489261) | soil metagenome | isolation source: day120 antibiotic-loamy sand soil ammended with raw manure from dairy cow... | place: USA | collected 2015-04-01
TCATGCCGCGACGATCCGGCGCCCCGCGTCGAGGATCGCGGCGAGCCGGTCGAGCTGCCCCGGCGCCGGGTCCACGAGCGGTGGGCGCACCGAGCCGACGGGCGAGCCGGCGAGCCGCAGCCCCGCCTTGATGAGCGACACCGCGAACCCCGGGGTCTCGTCGCGCAGCGCCACGAGCGGGCGGTAGAACCCGTCGAGCAGCCGGTGCTGCAGCTCGAGGTCGTCGGCGAGGGAAGCGCGGTAGAACGCGTTCGCGATCTCGGGGGCCATCGCGAACACCGCCGAGGAGTACAGCGGCACCCCGATCGCGCGGTAGGCCGCCTGGCTGAGCTCGGCCGTCAACAGACCGTTGAAGAACAGCAGGTCGTCGCGGCCGGACTCGGCGGCGATGCGCACGAACTGCTGCGCGAGCGCGATGTCGCCCACGCCGTCCTTGATGCCGGCGACCCGCGGATGCTGCAGCAGCCGCTCGACGCCGGCCGGCGTCAGGCGCCCCGCACCCCGGTGGTAGAGCACGACGGGCAACTCGCTCACCGCGAGCACCGCCTCCGCGTAGGCGACGACGCCGTCGGCGGGACCCTCGACGAGGTACGGCGGCAGCAGCAGGATGCCGTCGGCCCCCGCATCCTGCGCTGCCCGCACGCAGCCGATGGCATGCGCGAGCGGTCCCCCGGAACCCGCGAGCACGGGAACGCGCCCGGCGGTCGCTTCGACCGCGGCGCGCACGACGCCCGCGTGCTCGGTCGCCGACATCGCGTGGAACTCGCCTGTGCCGCACGCGGCGAACACTCCGCCCGGTCCGGCGGCGACCCGCTCGGCGACGTGCGCCGCGGTCGCACCGAGGTCGACGCATCCGCTCTCCCCGATGGCCGTCACGGGGAAGAACAGCACCCCGTCGGCGAAGTCCAATGCACTCATTCCGCTACCTCCGCGAGTTCGGTGCGCCACGTGCGGCGCGCGTGCCAACCGAGCAGGCGCTCGGCGCGCGCGCTCGAGAACAGGGGATCGTCGTCGCCGAGACCCGCCGCGGCGGCCATCGCTTCGGGCAGGTACTCGGCGATCGCATCGCGCACCGAGCCGCGCACGAGCGCGTCCGGCGCCCCCACGAAGAAGACCTCGCCGTTCGGCACGGTGTCGGCGTGGTCGAGCCAGCTCGTCACGAAGTCGCCGGCGTCGCGCGCGTCGACGTAGTTGAAGAGCGCAACCGCCGAGAGCGCGGGCTCCGCGAGCCGTTCGGCCATCGTGTGCCCCTGCTGGGTGGGTGCACCGGCCCACTCCTCGGGCGCGATGACGTAGCACGGCCGGAACGAGCCCACCCGGATGCGGTCGCCCTCCCGCCGCGCCGCCATCCGCATGAGCTCCTCCACGGCGAGCTTCGAGAGCGCGTACGCGTTCCACGGCCGAGTCGGATGCTGTTCGTCGAGGGGCAGGTACGCAGGCTCCCAGCCCCCCGGCGCGCCGTAGCCGATCGTCGTCGGGCTCGAGGCGGCGAGCAGCGATAGGGTGCCGACGCGCAGGGCGTCGTCGAGCACCCCGAACGCGAGCGAGGTGTTGACGGCGTAGAGCTCGGCCTCGGGCGCCGCGAACGGCGTCGGGATCGCGGCGAGATGCACCACCTCGTTCGGACGCACGCGGTCGAAGAGGGCGCCGCGGGCCCCTGCGTCGAGCAGGTCCAGCTCGACCTGCTCCGCGGGCAGCTCGTCGGCCGTGACGCGATCGACCGAGACGACCTCGCGCCCGGATGCCGCGAGGCACGCCACGACGCTGCGTCCGAGCCGACCCGCGCCGCCCGTCACGAGGGTGCGCGTCATGCGCCCACCCCCGGCAGGTCGCGGGCGCCCGCACCGAGCCCCAACTCGGCGATGCGCACGGCGTCGCCCGTCTCGAGGGAACGGTTGCCGGCGAGGCCCACCACGACGGCGCGCACGCCGTCCTTCCACGTCGCGGCCCGCCCGAGCGGGTCGGTCCCACCACCCACGAACACCTCGCGCAGCAGCAAGGCGTCGCCGCCGCCGTGACCACCCGAGCCGTGGGGGATCTCGACCTCGCGCGCCGACTCCCAGTGCCGCTGCACCACGAGGCGCTCCGACACCGGCCGGGCGCCCTCGTCGACCACGAGGTCGGGGCGCGCGCTGGGGTCGACGACGACGTCGCCGGCCTCGTCGAGCATCACGGCGCCGCGCTCGACGACCGTCAGCTCGGCCCGTCCCGCGGTGCCGTTGACGGCGACCGTGTAGCCCTCCCACGGCGCATGCGCGCTCAGCGAGTACGACATCGACGGCCCGCCCGCGTAGTCGACCACGAGCGAGAGGTTGTCTTCGATCGTGATGCCCGCGTCGAACACGTCCCGGTCGCGCAGGTAGCCGTCGTGGGCTTCCTGGTCGAAGTACAGCCCCTTGAAGAGCGGATCGCGCCGCAAGTCGAGACTGAAGTGGTCGCGCAGTGCGGAGTCCGTCGTGCCGCGCTCCGGTCGCGGGCCGAGTCCGCGTCGCGCCGCGTTCTCGGCGCCGTAGAACCGCAGCCCGCCCGAAGCGTAGACCTTGACGGGCGAGTCGGCGATCCACCAGTTCACGAGGTCGAAATGGTGCGAGGCCTTGTGGATGAGCAGCCCGCCCGAGTTCGCCTTGTCGCGGTGCCAGCGCCGGAAGTAGTCGGCGCCATGCGCGGTATCGAGCACCCACTCGAAGTGCACACTGGTGACCTCGCCGATCGCTCCGGATGCGATGAGCTGCCGCAGTGCGGTGTTGCGCGGGGCATACCGGTAGTTGAAGGTGATCGTGACGTCACGTCCGGTGCGCTCCACGGCATCCGCGATGCGCCGCACGCCCTCGGCCGTCGTGGTGAGCGGCTTCTCGACCACGACATCCGCGCCGGCTTCGAGGGCGGTGACGATGTAGTGGGCATGGGTGGCATCGGGGGTCGTGATGATGACCGTGTCGATCGCGCGCTCGCGCACGGTGGCGGAGAGCTCGTCGAGGGCGAAAGCCGCGGGCTCGCCGAGGCCGGGGAACCGCTCGGCCGACCACGCCATCCGCCCGGGGTTGGTGTCGGCCCACGCCACGAGCCGCGCGACGTCGGCGTGCGGCCCCGCGATCGCCTCGAGGTACATCTGGGCGCGCGATCCGACGCCCACGAGTGCGTAGTTCTTCTGCATGCTCATTTGATCCCGCTCGTGGCGATGCCCTTCACCAGGTACTTCTGGCCGATGAGGAAGGCGAGGAACAGCGGGATGAGCGACACGACACTCATGGCGAACATCGCGCCGTAGTTCGAGGAGGACTGCGCATCCACGAAGCCCTTGAGCGCCACCGACACCGGGAAGTTGTCGCGGGTGCGCAGGTAGATGAGCGGCCCGAAGAAGTCGCCCCAGGTCCAGATGAAGGTGAAGATCGCGGTCGTCGCGAGCGCCGGCGTCATGAGCGGCAGCGTGATCTGGGTGAAGATGCGCGGGTGACCTGCGCCGTCGATGCGCGCGGCCTCGAAGATCTCCTTCGGCAGGCCCCGGATGAACTGCACCATGAGGAACACGAAGAACGCGTCCGTCGCGAGGAACTTGGGCACGATGAGCGGCAGGAAGGTCTCGAGCCAGCCGAGCTCCCGGAAGATCACGAACTGCGGCACGAGCACCACGTGGAACGGCAGCATGATCGTGCCGAGCATGATCGCGAAGAACAGGTTGCGCCCGCGGAACCTCAGGCGCGCGAACGCGTAGGCCGCGAGCGAGCACGAGATGAGGTTGCCGAGGATCGCGCCGAGCGACAGGATCGCCGAGTTGATGAGGAAGTGGCTGAACGGCAACCCCTGGCTCGTCCACCCGTTGATGTAGTTGTCGAGCGAGATGTCGGTCGTGAAGATCGACAGGTCGGTGAAGATCTTGTCGTTGGGCTTGAGCGACGACACCACGAGCCACAGCAGCGGGTAGATCATCACGAGCGAGAACAGGATCAGCACGGCGTGCTTGATCACCGAGATCCCGCGCGCCCGGCGCTGGTAGGGACGGATGCGCTGCTTCGTCGGCGGCACCGGCGTCGCCGGCAGCGCAGCTTGCTCGGTGGCGAGTGCGGTGCTCATGGGCGAACCTTTCGGTCAGAGGGGCGGGCGGATCGGGCGCGTGAGGTGTCAGTCGTCATAGAAGACCCAGAAGCGCGAGAGCCAGAAGTTGAAGGCCGTGAAGCCGGCGATGATCAGCAACAGGAACCACGCCATCGCGGACGCGTAACCCATGTCGAGCTCGTTGAACGCCTGCTTGTAGAGGTAGAGCGTGAAGAACATCGTCGAGTCGGAGGGGCCGCCGGTGCCGCCCGAGACGATGTAGGCCTGCGTGAACGACTGGAACGCGAAGATGATCTGCAGCACGAGGTTGAAGAAGATGATGGGCGTCAGCAGCGGGAAGGTGATCGAGAAGAAGCGGCGGATCTTGCCCGCGCCGTCCATCTGCGCCGCCTCGTAGTACATGTCGGGGATCTGCCGCAGCCCCGCGAGGAAGATCACCATGGGCGACCCGAAGGTCCAGATGTGCAGGATGATGATCGTGCCGAGCGCGTAGTCGGGATGCGAGATCCAGCCGGGCCCCTGGATGCCGAACCACGACAGGAAACCGTTGATGATGCCGTCGGTGCCGAACACCTGGCGCCACAGGATCGCGATCGCGACCGAGCCTCCGAGCAGACTCGGCAGGTAGAAGATCGAGCGGTAGATGCCGAGGCCGCGCATACCCCGGTCGAGCACGAGCGCGACGATGAGCGCGAACACGAGCTGCAGGGGCACCGAGACCACGACGTAGGTGAAGGTGACGCCGAGCGAGTTCCACAGTCGGGCGTCGTTCAGCATCCGCTCGATGTTGTCGAAACCGCTCCAGACGGGGGCCTTCAGCAGGTTGTAGTCGGTGAACGACAGGTAGAGGGATGCGAGCATCGGCCCGATCGTGAACACCGTCAGGCCGACGATCCAGGGGGCCAGGAAGATGTAGGCCGCCTTGTTGTCGGGCGTCGCCTTGTCGGTGCTGCCGGTCTTGCGGGCTCGCGCCATGGTGCGCAATTCGCCGAGACTGCTCACGCCTGACCTCCTCGTCGCGGTGCGTCACGGATTAGGATATCCGAGAAAGCGCTTTCTCGGTGAGTCGAGTATGCAGACGATGCGGGCGCTCGTCAAACCGCCCGCCCGGGGCCGCCCGGCTCGGGCCGCCGCGCCGCTAGGGTGGCGCTGAACCGGAAGGATTCGCATGGCCCGACGCTCGCACGCCGCGACGATCGCCGACGTCGCCACGCACGCGGGCGTGTCGCCCGCAACCGTCTCGCGCGTCATGAACGGCCGCTTCGTCGGCGAGCCCGCCGTGGCCGATCGGGTACGCGCATCCGCGACCGCCCTCGACTACCGGCCGAGCCACCTCGCGCGCAGCCTTGCGCTCGGGCAGACCTCGGCCGTCGCCTTCGTGGTGCCCGATCTCGCCAACCCGGCCTTCCAGGCGGTGCTGTCGAGCATCTCGAAGACCGCGGCGCACGACGGCTACCGGGTGCTCGTGGCCGACTCGGCCGAATCCCCGAGCGACGAGCCGCTGCTCGCGGCCGAGGTGCGCCGTCGCTGCGACGCGATCGTGCTGTGCGCGCCGCGCATGTCGGACGGCGAGCTCGCGGCACTCGCCGGCGAGCTGCAGCCGCTCGTGCTCATCAACCGCACGCACCCCGGCATCCCGGCGCCGTCGCTCGCGATCGACTACCAGTCGGGCATCGTCAAGCTCGCGCAGCACCTGTACGAACTCGGGCACCGGCGGATGGTGTACCTCGAGGGGCCGGAGTCGAGCGTCTCCAACCGCCAGCGCCTGCTCGGGCTCGACGACTTCGTGGCGCGCACACCGGGCGTGCGCATCGATCGGATGCCGGCGGGCGCGGGGGCCGAAGACGGTCGCGCGGCCGCGGCGAAGGTGCGCAGTTCGAAGGCGACAGCCGTGCTCGCCTACAACGACCTCGTGGCGATCGGGCTCATCGACGGCCTGCAGGAGTTCGGCGTGACGGTGCCCGACGACATCTCGGTCACCGGGTTCGACGACATCCCGTTCGCGCGCTACACCTCGCCGGCGCTCACGACGGCATCCGTTCCGCACGCGGAACTGGGCGCGCAGGCCTGGCGGCGCATGATCGCGCTGATCCGCCACGAAGACCCCGAGCACGACGTGCAGTTCCAGCCGCGCCTCGAGATCCGCCGCTCGACCGGCCCCGCGCCGCGCTGACTCCCCCTGATCTCGGGCTCATTGGCCAAACGCTGTAGCGCTTCGCCCAACGCGCCCGTCACTCCTGCGGCGTCGGGCCAGCCGCTGCAGCGTTTGGCAACCGGATGCGCGTTGACAGACGGCGGGGGCGATGCTACTTTCCCGAGAAAGCGGTTTCTCGAAGGGGTCCCGAACTCCGAGAGAACCGTGACGACGAGGTCGCAGCGAGCCTCTCGTCATCCCGCCAAGAAACCCGGTGGTACCCGCCACCGCATCACGAAACGAGGCGCAATGACGCGTACAGCACGTTCCCTCGCGACGAAGGCCGGCATCGCCGGAACCCTCGCCGCGGCTCTCGTCCTCGCCGGTTGCTCCGGCGACAGCGGCGGTGAGAAGCAGGGCGGATTCGACCCGAACGAAGAGATCGAGCTCACCATCGCCTGGTGGGGAAACGACGAGCGATCGGCCATGATGGCCGAGGTCATCGACGCGTTCGAGGAGAAGTACCCCAACATCACCGTCGTCGAGCAGCCCGTCGGCGCCCCCGACGACCTGTTCAACCGGCTCGCGACCGACTTCGCATCCGGCACGGCACCCGACGTCTTCGCCCTCGGCGGCGCCAAGCCGCAGGAGTACGGCGGCAACGGCGCCCTGCTCGACCTGTCGACCGTGGCCGACACCGTGCAGCTCGACAAGTACGAGGACTTCACGCTCACCAACGCGACCGTCGACGACACCGTCTACGGGCTGCCCACCGGCGGCAACGCGATCGGCGCGCTCATCAACACGACGATCTTCGAGCAGGCCGGCGTGCCCGTGCCCGACGAGAGCTGGACGTGGGATGACCTAGTCGACGCCGCCAACGAGATCAGCGCGAAGGCGCCCGACGGCGTCTACGGTCTCGACCTCCGCATCCAGGACATCCTGGGCACCTACGTCGCGCAGATCGACGAGAACGGCATCTACGGCTGGGACGGCCAGCTCGCCACCAACCAGGGCACGATCGAGTCGTGGTTCGAGCTCGAGAAGGAGCTCGTCGACGGCGGTGGGCTGCCCGATCCGTCGATCATCGTCGAGAACCAGAACCTGACGCCCGACCAGACTCTGTTCGGCACCGGCAAGGCGGCCATCACCTTCGCCTACAGCAACCAGATCGGTGCCTACCAGGCGGGTTCCGGTGGCGAGGTCGAGATCCTCACCCCGCCGACGAGCACGAAGGTGTCGGGAGTCGCTGTGCTGCCCTCGCAGTTCTGGGCGATCGCGGCCGAGACCAAGCACCCCGAGGCCTCGGCGATGCTCGTGAACTGGCTGCTCAACGAGCCCGAGCCGGCGAAGACGATCCTCGCCAACCGCGGTCTGCAGTTCAACCCCGACATCCTCGCGGTCGTGAAGCCCCTGCTGGCTCCGGCCGACGCGCAGGCCGCCGAGTACCTCGAGAAGGTGCTCGAGGTCGGTGTCGTCGCCCCGCCGCAGCCCGCGGGTGGCGGAATCCTCAACGAGCTGTCGCAGCGCATCGAGTCGGACATCCTGTTCGGCAAGTCGTCGATCGCTGACGGCTCGAAGCAGTGGGTCGACGAACTGACGGCAGCTCTCGCGGCCGGCTAACAGTTCGCTGATGTGCCGTGGGCGGTCCTCGTGGGGGGCCGCCCACGGTCATGTGGGGCAGACTCTGGGGAGGAGGGCAGGATGACCGCCATCGACGATGCGCTCACGGCTCTGCGTGACGAGCAGCCGGGCGCGACCCTGCCCGGCGGCCCGTTGCGGTGGGGCGTGGCGGATGCCGCCCTCCGTTTCGTGGGAATCGGCGGCCCGCTCGGCGCCAGGTGGCAGCAGGCGCTCACCGAGCTGAGCGGATGCGTGCGCGTCGTGGGTGGCACGGGCGCGGCTGGCACGGGCGCGGCTGGCACGGGCGACGCGATCCTCGTCGAGGGCGGCGCGTACCCCGGCGCGTGGGTCGAGAGTACGGCGTCGATCAGCGTCGAGGTGCTCGCGCGCTTCGCACCCGACGTGGCCCGCGCGACGCACCTGCGGGTCGCATCCCATGCCCGCGACGACGGACTGCTGCCCTACAAGGTGACGGACGCGGGGCCGGCCTTCACCCAGATCCAGATGGTGACCCCACTGGCCCGCACCGTGTGGAACACCTTCCTGCTGGGCGGCGGTACCGACCTCGACTACCTGCGCACGATGTACGACGCGCTCGCCGCGCACGACGCGTGGCTCGCCCGGCACCGCGACACCCGCGGCACGGGCGGCGTCGAGGCGTTCTGCACCTTCGACACCGGCCACGACGCCTCGCCGCGCTTCTGGGGTGTGCCCGACCGCTGCTTCACGGGCGAGGCGGCGCGGTTCGACCCCGCGCATCCGACGCTGCCGTTCGTGGCGCCCGACCTCACGGCGAACGTCGCGGCGCAGCGGCGGTACCTGGGGCGGATGGCCGCGGTGCTCGGTGAGCACGGCGCAACGTGGGATGACCGCGCGGCGGCTTCGACATCCGCTCTGCTCGCGCAGTGCCTCGCCGACGACGGCCGCTACTACGACCGCGATGCGCGCGGTGAACTGCGGCGCGTGGTGTCGGATGTGATTCTGCGCGTGTACGAGGCGGAGCACGGCGACGACGTCGAGTTCGCTGCGGCGCTCGAGCGCGACCTGCTCAACACCCGGCGCTTCCTGTCGGTCGCGGGGCTCACCTCGCTTGCGATGGACGACCCGCGGTTCTCGGGCGACGCGAGCCGCAACTCGTGGGGCGGGCCGGTGAACCTGCTGTCGGCGATCCGTGCGGCGCACGCGTTCGAGGTGCACGGACGCGTGGCCGAGCATGCGCTCGTCGCGACCGCGACGCTCACGGCGCTCGCGACCGCCGACCGGTTCCCGCAGTGCCTCGACCCGTTCAGCGGCGAGGCCGGCTATACCGAGGCGTACTCCCCCGCGCTGCTGTTCTTCCTCGACCAGCTCGAGCGCTCGTGCGGCATCCTGCCCCGCCCCGACGGCACCCTGTGGTTCTCGGGCCTCACCCCGACCCGCCTCGAACACGGAGCTGCAGCGGATGCGGTGGCCGCGTCGCGCCGCGTCGGCACCTCGCGCTTCGCGATCGCGGGCGACGACGAGCGCGTCGTCGTGGAGCGCGACGGGCAGCGCCTGCTCGAGTTCCCTCGCGGCTGGCGCGTGGAAGCGGATGCCACGGGCACCCCCGTCGCGGTCGTCGGCCTCGCGGCCGCGCCAGTGGCAGGCGAGCTCGCCACCGCATCCGGCACGACCCCGCTCACCCTCAACCCGAACGACCGCGTCGACCTTGCCACGGGGGTGCGCGCGACGCCGGGGTTCACGGCCCCGGTGTTCTGAGTCGCGACGAGCTGGCGCCGGGGTCCCCGACGCTGCTGAGTCGCGATTCTGCACCCGCGTCGCGCCAGGGTGCTGGGGGTTTCGATACGCGCGCGCCTGCGGCGACGCGCTACTCAACCAGCGAGGGGCGGGCTGCGGCGCCTGTCGAGGTGGACGTGCTCCTCAACCTCCTGCGTGCAGGTGCTCCGCGAGCAGCGACGTGAGCCCCGTGCGCTCCGCACACGCGTCGAAACGGAACGAGCGCGCGAGCTCGCGCGCCGCATCCGGAGTCACCCCGCGGAAGCGGGCCGCGAACTCCTCCGCCATGGGCTCGGCGAGAAGGATGTGGCGCACGAGCACCGCGACGTGCGGCTGGCGGCCCCACGGCCAGGGCGCGTAGTCGGGCCACTCGCGCTCGAACAGTGCGTGAATCGGGTCGATCACGTCGCGCACGCCCGCATCCGATCCGCCCCACGAGTCGATCCCGAGCCGCCCCTTCTTCTCGACCAGGTCGCCCACGAGCTGCAGGTAGGGCGAGTCGGGACGCGCGTGCACGAGGCCCTGCAGCCCGATGTCTTTGTAGGTCCAGAGCGCCCAGCTGGCGCCGTGGTCGCGGTAGATCTCGAGCTGGTCGCGCAGCAACTGGTAGCGCCACACATCCTGCGAGCGGTCGCTCGAATACACCGGCCCGAACTCACCGATCCAGATGGGCGTGCCCGTCTCGCGCATGTAGGCCGTGCGACGCAGGAAGCTCTGCTCGATGACCGAGCGGTCGAAGTACTCACCGCGCGTGACGCCCGGGTACTCGGTGGCGCTTGTGATGCCGGGCAGCGCGTAGTCGTGGGCTGTGTAGACGACGTTCGGCAGCGGGTTCGCGGCGTCGAAGCAGCTGAAGTCGGTGGAGTACTTGTTGCCGTCGAGGAACAGCACGTGCCGCGGATCGATCGCCCGGATCGCCTTCTCGAGCCGCGCGTAGAAGGCGGGCAGCACCTCGCCGGTCGGGTCGCTCGGCTCGTTGATGGGGTTGTAGCCGGCCACCTCGGGGCGGTCCTTGTAGCGATCCGCGAGCGCCTCCCACAGGTGCACGACCCGATCCTGGAAGTGCGGATGCTGCCAGAACTCGGCGAGGTGGGTCGGGTTGTCGCTGTGCCAGTGCTGGTTCTGCCGCCCGGGCAGCGCGTGCAGATCGATGACCGAGCGGATGCCGTGCCGCGCGAGCAGCGTGATCGCGCGGTCGAGTTGCGCGAAGCCGGACTCCTTCAGCTCGAACGGCCGCGCGTCATCTTCGAAGTGGCGGTAGTTGACGGGGATGCGCACCGAGTCGATGCCGATCTCGGCCAGCCGGGCGGCATCCGCGTCGTCGATGAAGCCCTCGAGGAACTCGTCGAAGAACGCGTCGTAGCTCTCGCGGCCCATGGCGTCGAGAAGCAGACGGCGGATGCGCTCCTCGTTGCCGGGGTAGCCGGTGATGAAGTTCTCCATGTTCATCCAGCCGCCGAGGCCCACTCCGTGCAGTTCGACGGTGCGGTCGTCTTCACCGGCGAGACGCGTGCCGTCGGCGCGGATCCAGTCCAGGGTCATGGGGTTCCTCTCAGAGCTCGAGTTCGAGGGGTCGGTCGAGGCCGTGCACGGTTGTGGTCGGCCAGTCGGGGTCGGCGGTGAGCACACGAATGCCATCGGCATCCACAATCACGGTGTCTTCCACCTTGGCCCCTGGGGCTGACGGGTTCCAGGCGAACGCCTGCCCCGCGCGGATGACGTCATGCGTGGCGAAGGTCGCCTTCGGGTCGCGCCCCAGGTAGCCGGTGGGCCCACCCTGGTGGTGGCGCGTCCACTCCTCGGTGTCGAAGCCGTGGGCGGGGTAGGCGTCGCGGATGTCGGCAAGCGCCTCGGCGAGAGTGCGGCCGGGTCGGGTGGCGGCGAACGCGGCGGCCTCCACCTCGCCCGCCATGGCGCGACGGCCGAGGGGCGCTGCAGTGGGAAGCGGATGCCGCCACGCGAGCCGCGAAGACCCGGCGACGAGCAGCACCACGGGTTCGGCGCCGAGCGCCACCACGGCTCGGGCGAGCTCGCCGGCGAGCGCCTGCTCGCTGTGCTCGGGGCGGGCTCGTCGCAGCACCTCGCCCGTCGCGTGTGCGACCTCCGCGCCGAGCGCCGCGTAGCGTGCCCGCTCGACGGGCAGCAGCACGGCGCGCGCCGCTCGCAGTTCGGCAGCGACGGCGGTATCGACGAGCACATCCGGTGCCGGGTCCGGCAGCGAATCGGACCACGGCACCGGATGCATCTCGACACCGCCGAGCTCCTCGGCGGTGAGTCTGTCGACCTCGTTCGCGAGCGCGTAGACGCGGATGCCGCCGTCGCGGTCGACGACGGCCCGCGCGACCGGCGCTCCCGCGTAGGGCACCTGCACGCGCGCCCCATCGAAGAACCAGGCCAGGTTCTCGGGGGCGGTCACGGCGAGTTCGCGGGCCCCGTGCGCGTCGAGCAGCTCACGGATGCGGGCGATTTTGGCCGGTCGGTCGGTCGCTCGCGCCGCTGCGGCATCCGCCGAATCGGGGGTGACCATCGCGCTCCTTCGCTGCGCGGCGCCGCTGCTGCCGCGGTGTCAGCATAGGCGAGAAAGCGCTTTCTCGCATCCGGGTGGGCGCTGTCGTGCAGGACCTCCCCTGTTATGCAGGACGTCGGATGCTGTTGGCGGGAACCCGAGCGCCGAACACCGAGAATCCAGGCGGCTCGCGACGCAAGCCCGGGCGAACTCCTGCACAACAGCATCCGGCCGACGTAGCGTGGAGGCATGCCCGAGAGCGACGGCGACGCGATCCGGGCGGCCCTGCGCTATCGCCTCGACCGCTTCCGGCGCGAGCAGCTCGGCGAAGAGGTCGAGCCCGAGGAGCAGCAGCGGGAGGCGACGGATGCCGACCGCGCCCTCGCCGCGGAACTCGCGATCCAGCAGGCCATGCGCCGCGGCGACTTCGACAACCTGCCCGGCGCGGGCAAACCGCTCCCCGGCCTCGGCGACGGCCGACACGACCCCGACTGGTGGCTGCGTCGCAAGATCGAACGCGAGCAGCTGCGCGGTCTCGGCCCGGCCGCCTACCTGCTGCGCACCGAGGACGCCGCGCTCACCGAGCGCCTCGACGCGCTCACTCGACCGGATGAGGTGCGCGCCGTGATCGAGGACTTCAACGCCCGCATCCTCGATGCGCGGCGCCAGCTGCTCGGCGGCCCGCCCGTCATCACCCAACCTCGCGACCTCGATGCGGAGCTCGCCGCGTGGGAGCAGCGCCGCACCGCCCGTGCGGCCGCACGCACGCCGCCACCCGAACCCGAGCCGAAGCGGCGACGGCGGCGGCGGTTTCGAGACGCGTCGCCCTTCGGGCGGCGCTCCTCAACCACCTGAGCAGGGCTTCGGGGGGTACTCCTCGACGGCCTGAGCAGAGCTTCGGGGGGTACTCCTCGACGACCTGAGCAGCCCTTCGGGCGGCGCCCCTCGACCACCTGAGCAGGGCGCCGGCGCCCCTACGGCCGCGGGTCGCGCGCGTCGTAGTGGCGGAAGGTGGACTGCACACGCACTAGCACGGCGATGATCGCCACGATCGCGAGGCCGCCCGCGAACGGCGGCAGCCAGAGGGTCGTCAGCACCGCGAGCCCGCCGGCGAACATGTCGCCCACCCGCGGGCCGCCCGTGACCACCACCACGAAGATGCCCTGCAGGCGGCCGCGCATCTCGTCGGGCGCGGCCGTCAGCAGCATCGTCGAACGGAAGATCGCGCTCACCTCGTCGGAGGCGCCCGTTCCCACGAGCGCGAGAGCGGCGAGCAGCAACAGCGGCAGGTTGACCTGGTGCCACTCCTGGCCGACCGGACCGAACCATCCGGTTGCCGCGACCGCGATCACAACGCCGAACAACGCGGTGAACGCGCCGAACAGCATGATCGCGCGACCGATCGCCACACCGTAGCGATGCACGTGCGCGACGGGTCCGCTGAAGAGGCCTGTGAGGAAGGTGCCGATGGCGGTGGCCGCGGTGAGCACGCCCACCGTGACCGCGCCGCCGCCGAGCACCGAGGCGCCGATCGCCGGCAGCAGCACGTAGGGCCGGCCGAGGCTCATCGCGACGATGTCGACGATGAAGCTCATGCGGATGTTGGGGGCATTGCGCAGAAACCGCACGCCATCGGTGAGCGAGCGCCAGCCCGGCTTCGCCGTGTGGGTGAGCGGCGGCAGCTTCGGCAGGCCGACGACGCCGAGGAACCCCGCGGTGAAGAGCACCGCGTCGACCGCGAAGGTGAGCGGGAAGCCGATCGCGGCCACGAGCACACCCGCGAGCGCCGGACCGATCGTCATCTGCAGCCCGAACGCGATGCCTCCGAGGGCGTTCGCGCGCGACACCATGTGCTCCGGCACGATGCGCGGGGTGACCGAGCTGCGGGTCGCGTTCGAGATCGTCGCGGCGACGGCGTTGAGCGTCGTGAGCACGTAGAGCGGCCAGACCTCGGGCCGCCCGTCGACGAACTCGTCGATCGCCGCGAGCGCCACGATGCCGAGGATCGCCGCCCAGGCGATGATGCTCGAGCAGATGAGCACGAAGCGCCGGTCGAAGGCGTCGGCGAGCATGCCGCCCCAGAGGCCGGCCACGATCATCGGCACGAGCGCGATGCCGCCCACGAGCGCGACCGCGAAGGTGTCGCCGGTGATGTCGAAGACGAAGAGCCCCACGGCGACCGTCGTCACCCAGTAGCCGACTCCCGAGATCGCGGTGCCGATGAAGAGCCGGGCGAACACCGGATGCTCGCGCAGCGGGCTCAGGTCGACGAAGCGGCGACGCCGCGGCAGTTCGATGGACTCGGTCGGGTCGGGGTTCTCGGTCGAGCTCATCGCCGCAGTAGCCTACGCGGCTGGCGTCGATCCGGCTGGCGTCGGTCCGGCCGGCGTCGATCCGGCTGCCGCACAGGGAAACGGCCCGCCGAGGGGGGATGGGCGGGCCGTCTCAGGAGCTGCGACGCTCCGGGATCTCCCGCGGCGGCGACCACCACAGCGCCGCCGCGGGATGCACTCATGGTAAGGATGGTGGCTGGGCGTCCGCCTCACGCAACCTGGGAAATCGGGGCCTCGTTCGCAGGTTAGGTTGACCTAACCCTCACCTAGAATGGCACGTGTGACCCGAGCCCTCCGCGCTGCCCTCGCGGCCGCAGCATCCGCTGTGCTGCTCGCGGGCTGCGCGGTGACCCCCGACCCCGACGGTCCGGCCGCCACGACCCCTCCCGCCGACACCCGGCCCTTCTCCGAGCTCGACTTCTACCCCGACCCGCGCCTCGCCGAGGGGGCACGCACGGCCGTCGTCGCCACGGATGCGGTCGATCCGATCGTGCACGACGCGGCACAACTCCTTCCGGCCACCGTCGTGTCGCACGACCCGGACGGCGACCGTGACGTCGTCGTGCGCGACACCTCGCGCGTGATCGCCCTCGACCTGGCCGGCTCGCTCGCGGCGACCGTCTGGGGTCTCGGCCTCGGCGACACCCTCGTCGGGCGCGACATGTCGACGACCTTCCCGGGCACCGAGCACCTGCCCATCGTGACCTCGGGCGCCCACGCCGTGAATGCCGAGAGCGTGCTGGCGTTGCGTCCGACGCTCGTGCTCACCGACGGCACCATCGGCCCGCGCGACGTGCTCGAGCAACTGCGTGAGTCGGGTGTCACGGTCGTCTTCCTCGAGAACGAGGCGAGCCTCGAAGGTGCCGTGCAACTGGCGCGCGACACGGGGCGCGCGCTCGGCGTGGCCGAGGTGGGCGAGCTGCTCGCCGAGCGCATCGCATCCGAGGTCGACACGGTGCGGGCGCAGATCGCGGCGGTGGCCCCGAGCGACGCCGACAAGAAGCTGCGCATCGTGTTCCTCTACCTGCGCGGCACGAGCGGCATCTACTACCTGTTCGGCGCGGAGTCGGGCGCCGACCACCTCATCGAGGCGCTCGGCGCGCGCGATGTTGCCGCCGAACTCGGCTGGGAGGGCATGCGCCCCATGACCGACGAGGCGATGGTCGAGGCTGATCCGGATGTCGTGCTCGTGATGACGAACGGCCTCGCCTCCGCGGGCGGTGTCGACGGTCTGCTCGAGGCGAAGCCCGCGCTCGCGCTGACCTCGGCGGGCAAGCACGAGCGCTTCGTCGACATGGGCGACGGCCAGCTGCTGAGCTTCGGACCGCGCTCGGCCCTCGTGCTCGACGCCCTCGCGCGCGCCCTCTACGCCAAGCCCTGAACGGCCCTAGTCGGTCGGCGGAGCGGGCGGCGTTCCGAGTGCCTCGAGGGCGCTCCAGAACTCGACGTCGATCACGGCGCGCTGGTGCGTCTCGAGCTCGCGCAACCGCTCGACGGAGTTGATGCCCACGACGGTCGTGTGGATACGGGGCTCCCGGAGCGAGAAGTGCAACGCGGCCGCGGCCGGCTCGACGCCCCACTCCGCGCAGAGCGCCCGGAAGCGATCGACGTGCGCCAGGAACTCGGGACTCGGTTCGCTGTATCCATAGGTGCGGCCGCGGAAGTTGTCACCCGCGAGGATGCCGGAGCCGAAGGGCGCCGCGTTGAACACCGTCATCCCGCGTTGCGTCGCGAGCTCGAGGATGCGCTCGGCCGAG
>SMFF01000497.1_pt1 | contig 15988 bp, 13 predicted proteins | sample 2456181 | NCBI WGS metagenome assembly SMFF01 (sample SAMN10132611, study PRJNA489261) | soil metagenome | isolation source: day120 antibiotic-loamy sand soil ammended with raw manure from dairy cow... | place: USA | collected 2015-04-01
AGGCCGGCCGCCGCCCGTCCAGGCGACGGCGCGGCCGCTAGACGAGAGCCCCGGGATTCCGGAGGTACTTTTTGGTGATGGCATCGGCCGTCCAGAAAGCGAGCGCGCCCACCGGACCGGTCGGATTGCGGCCCGCATTCTGCGGAAAGGCGCACGACCCCATCACGAACACGTTGGGAACGTCCCACGACTGGCAATATTTGTTGAGCGCGCTCGTCTTCGGATTATCGCCGAACACCGCACCGCCGGTATTGTGTGTCGTTTGATAGGGAACACTGGAGAACCGGCCTCGCCGGTTGCCGGCATCCTCCATCGCCACATACTTCTTGCCCGCCATCTCTGCGGCAATGCGCCTACAGGCCTCGGTGTGCGCCGCGACCAGCTTGATCTCGTTGGGCTGCCAGTCGAAGGTCAGCCGTAACAGCGGTCGACCGTACATATCCCGATAGGTGGGATCGAGATCGAGATAATTCTGCCGATAGGACATCACCGCACCCTGATGGCCGACACCCGTCATGTGCTGGTAGGTTTCGACCATCGCCTTCTTCCACCCCGCTCCCCATCGCGGGGCGCCGGGCGGAACCGGATGATAGCCGAGCGGATCGCCGCTGTTCTGACCGCAACTGATCCCGCCGCCGCCAATGAAGCCGGCCTTGGCGAAATCGTAATTGTCCCCGTTGAAATCGTCGATCCACATCCCCAGCGCGCCACTGCCCATGAACGGGTTGGTGAATGTCTTCTTGTCGAGCACCACGCCTGCGCCGCCGAGACTTTGATACGCGTAATTGCGGCCGACCACGCCGGTGTTGCTCTTGTAATCATAAGGTGTGCCGATGCCGGAATGCAGCATCAACTGGACGTTCCCCGTTACGAACGCGGCAAGGATCACCAGATCGGCGGGCTGTTCGATTTCACGACCCTGCGTATCGACATAGGTAACACCGGTGGCCTTCTTGCCGGTCGAATCGAGATTGACCTTCACCACCATCGAGTTCGTCCGAAGTTCGAAGTTCGGATTCTTGGCGGCGAGTGGCAACATCAGGAAATGCGGGCTCGCCTTGGCATTCGCTTCGCACCCGAACGCCGTGCAATGGCCACAATAATGGCACTGCCCGAGGGCGACCCCATCGGGGTTGATGTAATCCTGAGAACAGTTCGCGGTCGGGATCGGAAAGGGATGAAAACCCAATTCTCTCGTCGCGCGTTCGAACATCACCATGCTCTGCGACGACGTCATCGGCGGATTGGGGAACTCGTTGCGGCGCGGCGCCTCGAACGGATTGCCCCCCGCAACGATCTTGCCGCGCAGGTTGCCCGCCTTGCCCGAAATTCCGCATACCTTCTCGAACTTGTCGTAATAGGATTCGAGGTCGTCATACGAAATCGGCCAATCCTGAAGATTCATGTCTTCAGGAATGATCGACTTTCCGTATTTCTCGACCGTGCCGGAATACATCCGGTGATCCCATTCCATCCAGCGCCAGGTGAGACCCGACCAATGCGCACCCGACCCGCCGACGTTGGTGCCGGGCTTGAAGAAGCCGATCTGGCGCATCGGCAGCGCGCGTTGTGTGGGATCGTTGCGGAACGTGATTGTCTCTTTCTTCACGTTCTGCACCATCTCGTCGTAGCGCGAATATTTGAGAGCATCGTGCGCGCCTGGGCCCGAGAAATCGGGGCCGGTCGCCTGCGGCCGTCCACGCTCGAACATCACGATCTTGAGGCCGGTCGGGGCAAGTTCCTTTGCGACGATACCGCCCGTCCAACCTGATCCGACGATCACCACGTCGACGGGCTTCAGCTTCGTGATCATCGCTTCCCCCTTCTTTTCGTCATGCCAACCACCCGCCGCATCTCAACTCAGATCCTGGATGGACAGCGGATCGGCCCGGTACGGTTTGTTGCGCCACGGCCCGATCTTGTCGGCGTACATTGCGCCGATGCCGGGATAGCCAAGCATCTTCCACGAGGCCTTGCCCTTGTTGCCGCCATAGATCGGATCCGCGAAGAAGCCGTCCATCACGAGCTGAAACAGGGTGCGAAAGAAGATCGCTGTCGGCACCGTGGCGAGCACAATCTGGCCCCGTTCGAGCCCGGTCACGACCTTCGTCCGGTCGGCCGCTTCCAACATGTCGAACGTACTGCCGTTGAACACCTTGCCGACACTGGTGTTGACGTCGGCGATGCCGGCGCGGACGAGTTCGCCCGGCGTCAGCGGCAGTTGATATCCTTGCTCGGGCGTCCCCTCGTCGAACGGACCCTGGAGGTACATTCTGTCACCTCGCCCGAATCCTGAATTCAACTGCCGGTCGACGAAGGTCGCAACGCCCAGCGCCGTGCCCGCGGGCCCGTATTCGTCTTCCGGGATGAGCGTATCCACGAACGCCTCGACGAACGGCGCCTCGTCCAGATTGAGGAACACGTAGCCTGCTGGCGGCGCCTCGCCCGCGCCGGGCGCGATCGCAGCGCCCGGCATCGAATCATGGCTGGGTTTTTCCGGCGCCGATTGCGCGGCAGCGGCGGCGGCAGGCAGCGAGGCCGCGCCGATCCCGATCCCGGCGAGCTTCAACAGGGTACGCCGATCCGCGGTCATGATGCTTCCTCCATAAGGCGCTGTATCCTTTCGCGGTCGTCCACCCCCTTGAGCGGGCGTGACGCATCGATGGTCAGGGTGAGAAGAGCCGCCACGAGAGCGAGCGCCGCCGTCACACCGAACGCCGCCCCCCATCCGCTTGCCGCCACGAGATAACCGGTGAGCGCGGCCGCGATCGCCGCGCCGATATTACCAAGCGTGTTCATCACGGCCGAAACCGAACCGGCGAATTCGCCACCGATATCGAGCGTCACCGCCCACGACACACCGACCGTGAGTTCGAGCCCGAAGACCGCGAGGCAGAAGAATGCGACGCTGATGAATGGGTTAGGCTCGATGCAGGCCAGCGGCATCGTGATCGTCGTCAGCACGAAGCCGACGAACGATACGCTCCGCCGCGCGAACTTGAGATTGCCGGTCCGCTTGATGAGCTTGTCGGACGTGGAACCGCCACACAGGTCGCCGACTACGCCCGCGAGCAGCGGAAGGCTCGCGAATAGCCCCATCTGGGTGAGATCGAAGCCGCGCGCCGCGTTCAGATATTTGGGGAACCAGGTCAGGAAGATCCCGATATTGTATGCATAGCAGAAGTACATCGCGGCCAGCAGCCACAGTTGTTTGTTGGCAAGCAACCGGCGCCACGGCACCGATCGCGCCGGCCCGCGCCGATCACCGATCGCCTCGGCAATCAGCGCGCGCTCCGCGGGGTTCACGCCGCGATGCTCATGGGGGCTGTCGCGATAATAAGCGAACCAGGCAATTGCCCAAACGAGGCCGACGACCGCGAACAGGAAGAACGGCATCCGCCAGCCGTATATGGCGATCAGCCAGGCCACGAAAAACGGGGTCAGCGCACCCCCCAGACGCGAGCCTGCATGAGTCAGACCCTGCGCCCAGCCGCGCTCCGACGGCAGCATCCAGCGCGACAGCGATCGCGTGGCGATGGGAAAAGCGCCCGCCTCCCCCATCCCGAAAAGAAAGCGGCAGACGATCATCGAGCCCGCTGACCAGGTGAGTGCCGTCGCGGCGGTGAAGGCGGACCACCATGTAACGACCCAGGTGAGCGCCCGCCGCGGCCCGAAACGATCGCCCAGCCAACCGCCAGGCACCTGAAACAAAGCGTAGGAGATTTGAAAAGCGAAGAAGATCCAGCCCATCGTAATTACCGAAAAGCCGAAATCGCTCTGGATCGACGGAGCCGCCACGCTGATGACGACCCGATCCATATAGGTGACCATATAGGCCGCGACCGTCATCCACAGCACTCTATGGCGCGTGCGGGTGGGCCGCGCCGCCGCAGCGGAAACGGCTCGTGCAGCGGTTTCCTCCACGGCGGCCTGATTCACCGCCTCTCCCCCTGATCCTTGCACGCGTCGTCCGGACGGCCGACACAGATTTGCCAGACCGTCGGCACCTTGCGACCAGCGATAAATACGTCATGGATCGCACGCGTATTGCGGATGTCGCTGAGTGGGCTCGCGTCGAGCACCAGCAGATCAGCCCATTTGCCGGGCGCGAGCGTGCCGATGTCCTTGGCGCCGAGGAACTCGGCATTGCCGCCGGTCGCCGCCGTCAGCGCCTGGTTCGGGGTGAGACCGGCCTTCACCATCAGCGAAAGCTCCCAATGCGCGAAATAGCCGGGGAAGCGTCCGCTGGGTCCGCTGTCGGTGCCCATGCCATAGCGCACGCCGCCCTTCGCCTGGCGCGCGAAATTGGCCATCGCGTTGTCGAGGACGCCGGGATATTTTGCAAAGTTCGGCGCCGCCTTAAGCTTCCTCTGGCGCTCCGGGCTCTTCAGTTGAGCGACCACCTCGGGCGTCACGCCGCGCGAGAAGAAGGGATCGTCGACGAAGGGCAGTTCGACAAAGGTGAACGATGCCTCGCGACTCAGCGTGCCCGCCATCTGCCAGGTGCCCTGCCGCTTCATCGCCTCGACGAACGCATCGTCGATCTTCCGGTCACGCACTTCATGAGCGAAGCCGTCGATTCCCTGACGCACCAGCTCCGCCGCATTTGCACCATAGAATACATGCGCGACGGCCTTGAGCCCGTCCTTGTGCGCCTCGTCGATCACCGCCTCGCTGATATCGTAGGGCATCAGCTTGGGCAGCGCGCCGAACTCGTCGTCCATCCATAGCTTGATGAGGTCGGCGCCAGCAGCCTTCTGGCCATCGACGAGCGTTCGCGCTTCGTCGGGGGTGTTCACGCGCTGCGGCAGACCGGGTAGGCCACCATAGCCATGATCATAAACCACACCGAGCCCGGCGGTGAAAACACGCGCCATGTCGGGTCGACCTTCGCGCTCAGCATTGCGGATATCGATGGTCAGTTTCTGGTCGGTGCCCAGCGTCTGAACGGTCGTGATGCCATAGGCTGCGTAGAGACGCAGTTCTTTCTCGATCGTGTCGGCGGTATAATATTTGGTGTCCTGATCGAGCCCGTCGACCTCGCCAAGGTGCACATGGCTGTCGATGATGCCGGGCATCACGAACTTGCCGGCAAGGTCCTCGACGGTCGCGCCTTCGGGCACGTCGAGATCGGCCGCGCGACCGACCCAGCTTATCCGCCCGTCCGTCATCACCAGCGCGGCGTTCTCGATCGGCGCCGCACCCGTCCCGTCGAACAACGTGACGTTGCGCAGCACCGTCGTATCCCCGGCGGCGGGCGCCTTCCCGGTGCCGTCGCACCCGCCCACCGCCAATACCAAGCCAACCGCCGCGACCGAGCTTACGACCGATTTCCGAGCAACCATGCGACCTCTCCATTTCATTATTGGGACCACCCGGCCGACAGCATCAGACCGGCATCTTGCGCTTCGTAAAAGCGCGGCCGACCAGTGACGTCGCCTCGTTGGTCTCCATGATCATGGCGCCCTGCCGGATGCTGTCCACCACAGTCTTCTCACTGCCGATGTCGAGCAGGCGCACGCCGTTCGCCTTGCACGCGGCCATGACGCGCCGTCGTGCCGCCTGAACGTTGGCGGGAAAGAGCGAAGGGCCGCCGAAGCCCGCCCCCGGCCGGCGCGGGGGCGGTGGATCCGGGAAAGCTGCGAGGCCGTTGAGCGACATGTTCATGTCTCCCGGCCCCCATTCGGCGAAGGTCACACCGGGTACGGCGAGCGTCTTTTCACAATTGTCGAGCGCCGCGTGATCCTCGATCTTGAGCCCCATGATAAGCTCGCCCCCGGGGTTGAGCGGCCACAGGTCGGCGACGTGCAGATAATGATTGGGATGCACACCCCACACGGCGGACGCAAAAAGCTGGCTGCCCGATCCGCGCAGGCCCTCTCGCGGCAATGTCGAGACGCCCGGATAGGCAAAGGGATAGCGTGCCGCCTGCACCGCGACTTCGATCGCTTTTTCGTCACGCGCGTGGCAGATGTTGAACCCCATTACACCTGCCGCCAACACTTGTTGGATCATCCAGGCGCTCGCCTGCATCTGCGTTTCGTTGAGGCCGATATTGGGCATCGTCACGAAGGTCGCGGGCATCCGATGCCCGCTGCGGGTCGGCCCGCCGTCGATCAACCCGCGCATGAAATCGCGGATGTTGACAGGATCGAAGGCGCCGCTTTCGACCTCGATGCAGATCGCGTCGGCCCAGGTCTTGGCCATCGCCAGGCCCGTCTCGTAGCCGTCGCCGGTGGTCGGCGCGTAGGAGACGTAATAGATCGGCTGCTTGTCCTCGAGCAACTCGATCACCTTGTTGAGCCGGCGGGGCTTGTAACCAGTGTCGACCGAGGGCGGCTGTTTTCCGCCCCATTCGTATTGCGCCGGACGAGCGCCCGGCACGACCAGGCGTGCCTGTGTCGAGGATGCGGATGACGCCGCGGTCCACCAGGTCGGGATCAGTGGTCCGGCAGATGTCCATCGCCAGCGGGCAGCGCGGGTGGAAGGTGCGCCCCCGTGAACCGCCCGCCTCCTGGGGAGACGGACGGCCCGGGGGGACGGGGCTGATCAGAAGCGGGCACGGAAGCCCAGCGACACAATGCGACCGATCGGGTTGGAGACGAACCCGTTGAAGCCGTAGGAACCCCCAAGGATCCCATTCGTGTTCCCGTTGTAGAAAGGCGGGTCCTCATCAAAGAGGTTCTTGACGTCAAGGTAGATCTGATCCCCGTCCAGGAAGCCGCCCACGAAATCATAAGCCGCGTGCAGATCGAACGTGGTCGACGATTTCACGCGATCGCCACCACCCGCCGGATTGCCGTTCTCGTCGAGATCGATCGGCTTGATCGAGGCGTTGTTCCAGTTGTGATAGCTGCCGGTGTGATTCATGAACAGGTCGATCGCGATCGGCCCGTCTGACCATCCGATGTTCGCGCGCGTCGTGAACTGGACCGATGGGAAGGTCGTGTTGTAGCCCGACGTGTTGAGCACGCTGAACGAGGGCCCGCCACCCATGTTTTGCTTGAACTTGGTGAAGTAGGTCAACGTGTCACTAACGTGGAACGTACCCATCGTAGCGGTCGGGATCGAATAGGCGACCACCGCGTCGATGCCCTGTACCTTCAGGTTGAGCACATTGGTCTCGTCCTGATTGATCAGGAAGTAGATCGTCTCGGGCAGCACACTATTGATCGTGACGCCGTTGGCGGTGTTGGCGAATTGGGCAATCTGTGCGTCGGTGCAACCCTGCGGGCAGATCGTCAGATTGTCGTGCAGCCCGGCCGAACTGACGATCGAGCTCGGGTTGGCGGAGGTGACGCCGCCCTTGAACTCATTGTTGAACAAGGTGACGTTCGCGATGAAGCCCGGCAGGAAAGTCGGCGTCAAATCGACACCGATCGACCACGCGCTGCCCTTCTGCGGCTTGATGCCGCTGATCCCGCCGCCGAGCTGGCGGCGCATACCGGGATTGACGCCGGTGCCGATCTGGCAGGTCGCAGTGGCACCGGCACAACCGGGAAGCTGCGTCACCTCGGGATAGGCAGAGACGGGAACGTAGACGCCGCCCGAAAGCCCGACACTGCCTGATGCAAAGAGATAGCCCTGGCTCGGGTCACCGACAGCGGCGATCGGCGGTGCCACGAACGATTCCGAATAGTTGGCGCGGATCTTCACCCCGTCGGCGACTTCCCAGTTCGCGGCGAACTTCGGGTTGGCGGTGTCGCCAACGTCGCTGAAATGGTCGTATCGGCCGGCAATATTGACCTCAAACTTGCGGACGAACGGGATCTCCATGTCGGGCGCGATCAACGGCAGAACGACCTCGCCATAGGCCGACCAGACGGTGCGCTCGAAATTGTAGACGCGGTGCTGCGTGCCCGACGAGGTCGGCCCGGTATTGTTGGGGCTGACGAGGTCCTGAACCTGCGAGGCGTAATAGAACTCGCCGCCGACCGCGAGCCGCACGTCGCCGGCGGGCAGCGCGAACAACGGCCCCTGCGTTTCGATCTTGGCTTGTTCGGAGCTGTTGAGATTCACGTTCGACGTGTCGTTGACGTAGAGCGAACGGATAACCTCCGCCGACGTGCGGTTGGTTGCCGCCGGATTCCAGATATCGAGCGCGTTGGCCGTTGTGAGCGGCAGGTTGAGTGCAACCACGTTCTGTCCCGCGATCGCCGAGGCGGTAGGATCGCCGGTGAGTTGCGCGGTGCCGTTGGCGGCGAGGATCGCACAAGCGCTGCAAAAGGTGTTGTCGTTGTAGAGACCACTGCGGCTGTGCCCGGCGGCGTTGCTGAATGTTACGTTCCAGTCGCCGCCCAGCTCGTAATTGGCCACCAGCGTGCCCCAGATCACCTCTTCGTCGGATCGGTTACGGCCGAAATCGTCGCTCAGGAGATCGACCCAATAGGCCGTTTCCTGCGTGGCGCCCGGTTCGCCTGCCGGTGCGAGGAAGAACGGATTGATCTGATCCGCCTTGCCCGATCCGGGGCCAAAGACGCGCACGTTCGAAAGGGTCCCTGGAGTACCCGGCTTGGAGGTGGCCATCCGATTGTAGATGAGCGTCGCCTGGACCGAAAAGCGATCGGAGAAATCATGCGAAACCCGCATGAAGACGTTGCCGCGTTTCTCCGCCGGCAACGCGGAACCGTAAGTCGTCAGGTTGCAGGGCGCGTTGGCCTGAACATAGGGTACCGCTTCAGTTGCGTCGGGCGACAGATAGATGTTGTTGCCGCTGTCGGGCGTCCGAAGCCCCGCAGGCGAACAATTGAAACTCTGGAAATTGCTGCCGCCGCGATCGGTGTAATCGCCCTGGCTCAAGAACGAGCGGTCGAGATTGTCGAGCCTGCTGTGATAGGCATAGGAGGCCGCGACGACAACGTCGGTATTCTCGCTGCTCGTGCCCCAGATAAAGTTGGCGTTATAGTTGCTGTAGTGATCGCCAAGCCCGCCCTGGGCGTTGATCTCCAGCCCATCGAAGCGTTTGCGCGTAATGTAGTTGACGACGCCCGCCACCGCGTCCGAACCGTAGATCGACGAGGCACCATCGGCGAGTACTTCGACACGCTCGATCGCCACCAGCGTCGAATTGCTCGCGCTGCCGGCAAGCTGATGGATCTGGGGCGCATAGAACGAATAGACATTCTGCCCCTGAGGCGCCGAATTGGCCGTGCTGATCGCCGGAACGGTATTCGTCAGTTCCGAAATCGAGGTCGGCGCGGTTGCTTGTAACGTCTTCTGATCCAGGACGGTGACCGATGATCCGATCGGCGCGACACCGCGAAGGCGTGTACCGGTGACGACGATGCCCTCGGCGGATGCCTGCGGCGCGGCGGTGGATTGCGCCGCGGGTTCCGCCGGAAGAGCAGCGCTCGCATCGCCGGAAACCGAAGTCAACGCCTGCCCTTCCTGCTGCGGCGTGGCCGGGGTAGCCACTTGCGGCGTGGCCGGGGTAGCCACTTGCGGCGCATCCGCCCCAGGCACTGCCGGTGCCTCTTGGGCGAATGCGGAACTCGTGGCCGAACACGCGATCACGAGCGCGATTGCCGATACGCCTGATTTCACAACGCAAGACGACGCCATCTCAGATTCCCCTTCCCGTTATCCTCTACCAAATCTTCTCATTTTCATATCGTATATGATTCTGAGGGAAGAGATACGGAGATCGAAACACCGCGTCAAGACAGGCATTGGGATTGGAAGAATCGTGTCGGGCGTGGTCATCAAATCGAGACAACCTCCTGAAATTCCGATATATATTCTTACGATATTTGCCCGAATCGTGCTCACGAACGAAAAATCGTCAGCTCCTTTTTCGCCGTCTCGGTCCGAGCAATGACGGCCGTCGCAACCGAGTCGGAGGCGATCGCCGCCCGCTCAATCACTGCTCAGCGGCTGGTAATTGTGCATTCCTTGCGGACGCGGATTGATCGCGAGCCGGGTGGACATACCATCCCCGCCAAAGCTCGCCCGGTGCCACCGGCCCTGGGGCGCATAGACGATGTCGCCCTCGCTGGCCGTGAACAATGGCTGGCCCTCGATCAGATAGTCGATCTTGCCTTCGAGCACGAACCAGAATTCGGAATAGTCGACATGGAAATGACCCAGGTCGGTCGGTGGTGGGGGCGGAGCACCGTGGCCGCGGATGACGTTGGCGAACGTATGGTCGTCCGCGACAAACGGACCGCCCCGCGCGTTGGCTGCAACCACGTCTTTGGGAAAATCGAGAGAGGGGTGGTTGACATCGTCATACGCGCCCTGCCCGGTATAGCGCACCTTCACGTAATGCTTGCCGGCTGTGGTGGGCGGGGTCTGGTCGATTGGATAGAGTGGCGTTGCGCCGGCTTGCACAACCTCGAAACGCAGCGCGGGCGCAGCGCCAACGGTTTCCATCCAATAAGGGACGCGGAACGGCACCTGGACCAGGAAGCCCTTGCCCGCAACGATATCGGGCTGGCCCTGAATGTGGAAGCGGATCTTACCGCTCTGCACCACCCAGAAGGTTCGGCTGTCGGCATAGAATTGGGGCGTGGTCTTTTCGCCCGGCGCCATCTGGATGTAGCGCGCGCTAAAATCCTTGTCCTCGACAATATTTTCGGTCCAGTGCGCCTCGTCAGCATGTTTCTCCAGGATGTCGGCGAGCTTCCAATGTGGCCGGTTGGGAGATTCCCATGACGTGAGCGGCACGGGTTTGGGCGACCAGGCCAACACCGCCTGCGGTCGCTGGTCCGCCTGCGGTTCCGCGGCGCTGGCGCCCACGGTCATAAGCATAGCGCCCGCTAACGCCACGCAGGGCACGATTCGTTTCGCGCTTCCCATACATCTCTCTCCCTTTTTTTGGCGTAAATCCGTGCCTGCCCGCACAAAGGCCGCGAGCGACGCACGCGTGGTGAACGGAAAAGGGTATTCAGCCGCCGGCGGCGGCGTCCCCGTCTTGCCCGGCCTCGTTCGCCTCCGAAGCACGCACAGTACGAACGAGCGATCGCTCGAGATGGTCGTACATCGCGCTCCGCGCCGCTTCGGGATCCCTTGCGAGCAGCGCCGCGATAATTCGTGAATGCTCCTCAGCCGCCTCCTGCGGCGCGTTGGTGGCATAGAGAAAGCGGAAGATGTGAAGATGCGTGTGCAGCCGCTCGATCGTCTCGGCAATTGGCCGGTTGTCGCTGCCCAGCGCGACCAGATGGTGCAGCATCGCATCGGCTTCGGCGAAGCGGGCATAGGCGATGCCGGTACCGGTTTGGACCTGCCCCATCTCGTCCTGTATTTCGGAGAGCGCGGCGAGTTGTTCCTCGGTCATCCGCTCGGCGGCGAGCGCCGCGGCCCCGGGCTCGATCAACAACCGCAGCGCATAGAGATCGTCGAGTTCCTTTCGTGTCATCTGGGGGCTCGCGCGATAGCCCGCATTGGGAATCTTGCTGACCAGCCCCTCCACCTCGAGTTGGCTCAACGCTTCGCGGATCGGGGTTTGGGAAATATCGAACCGCCGAGCCAGCGCATCGATGCCGATGCGCGCGCCCGGCGCGATCTGCATCGCCATCAGCATTGAAAGAATCTGGTCGTAGGCCCATTCGACCATCGTCGGCCCCGGCGGCCGGCGCCCCGTCTTGCGCGGCCACAGCGTGTCGTCGGGGGTGTTCATGGCAAAAGTCCAGCAATTCGTTACGAGCCCAAAACCTATAGGATATTTGGCTTGCTTACGAAAGCATTTTCCGATCTGATATGATTTTACGCGGCGCAGTTCTGCCGCGAGAGGCACTGGCATCTTCAGCCGGCCCCATAAACGAGGGAGGTTTTCTTGAAATTCATGCGCGCGCTAATCGCTGCAACATTGCTTACGACGATTTCGGCAGCGCCTGCCGAGAAGCGCAATGCGAGCCAAATCGTAACGCATCATGTCGCGGCGATGAAGACCGCTTCGCTCGACGAGATCATGAGCGATTATGCCCCAGACACCGTGGTCGTCACGCCGCCAGGGCTGATGCCCCCGCCGCATGCATCCGATCAGCGCGGCATTTTTTCCGGCCGGAAAGCCGCGCGAGCGGTCTTCGCTCACCTCACGAACGGCGACAATATCGCGGGCATCCGGACGATGGAAACGCGCGTTGAAGCGCTAAACAGCGACGTGGCGGTTTTGCATTGGGTCCAGTTCAGCGGCACCGTCCGCCAGATTTCAGGCCGCGATTACTTTGTGATACGCGATGGAAAGATCGATCTTCAGGACATCGTCATCGACATGCCCTGATCATACGATTCCCAGATTCGTGGAGAGCGAACGCAGTGGGCGCGTTACCGGCCAACCGTGTCAGCTTACTCTGCGGGCCGTTGCTCAGGCGCTGCGCTGCACGGGCCATTTTCTGTCTCATGGCATTGGCCGCGCTTCTCGCGTCGGTTCGACGCGTTGCTTCAGAGAACCAGACGCCACCCCGGCCTTTCAGAACCGCGTCTCGACCACCGGAGTCAGCGCATGACCGCTTTCGAACCACGCGGTGAGGTTGTCGGCGACGAGCGCGCCCATCGCCGCGCGGGTCTGCTCCGAGGCCGATCCGATGTGCGGCGACAGCACGACATTGGGTAGCTCGAGCAGCGCCGGCGGCACGTTCGGTTCGTCCTCGAAAACGTCGAGCCCCGCCGCGAGGATGGTGCCGTCCTCCAGCGCCGAGATCAGCGCCTGCCCGTCGACGACGCTCCCCCGCGCGACGTTCACGAACACGCCATCGGGGCCGAGCGCCTTGAGCACCGCCGCATCGACGATGTGGTGCGTCGCCGCGTTGCCGGGCAGGATCGCGATCAGCGTGTCACATGCCGCCGCCAGCGCCAGCGGCGTCGGGTGCCACGGATAGACGACCGCCTCCTGCCGGGTGCGCCCGTGATAGGCGATCGCGACATCGAACCCCTCCAGCCGCCGCGCGATCGCCTTGCCGATACCGCCCAGGCCGAGAATGCCGACCCGTCGCCCGCGCAGCGTCGGCGACAGCGGAAACGGGCCGCGGGACCATCGGCCGCCGCGCAGGAACCGTTCGGCCTGCGGCAGCCGCCGGATCGTGGCCAACAGCAGCCCGATCGTGAAATCAGCCACCTCCTCGTCGAGCACGCCCGGCGTGTTGGTGACGACGATTCCCCGCGCCGCTGCGGCTAGCGCATCGACATTGTCGTAGCCGACACCGAAGCTGGCCACGATCTCGAGCGCCGGCAGGTGCGAGAACAGCGTGTCGTCGACACGTCCGTAGAGCGTGCTGGTGGCAATGCCGCGGATCGCGTCGCCGTGCGCGGTGAGAAATGCCTCGCGATCGCCCTGTTCCCATAGCCGGTGGAGGACGAAACGTTTGCCCAGCCGCGCGGCAACGGCCGGGTGCATGGGGGCCGTCATGAGAATATCCGGGCGAATCATGATCCACCGATAGACGCGCGCTCGCCGCCGCTCCACCCTACGTCACGAGGTCGGCGGACCATCGTCGTCGAAGGCTGCGGTCGCGGCCCTGTCGTCCGGGACGTTTTGCGAACCCTCGATCCGGTCGCGATACAAGGCCGCGCGCGCGAGCAGCATCAGCGTGATCGGCGTCGTCAGCGTCACGAAGATGGCGATCAGGATTTCGTGGATCATCGGGCGGGTGTGGAGCGTCGAAAAGCTGATCATCGAGGCGATGAGGATGCACGCCGTGCCCATCGTCGTCCCGAGCGTGGGCGGATGGATCCGGTCGTAGAAATTGCCCATCCGAAGCAGCCCCAACGCCCCGACGAACGTAATCGACGCACCGAGAAGCACGAAGATGCCCACCAGGATCGCGGCCCATAGCGGCAGGTCGGGCGCCTGGATCATTCGATCACCTCGCCGCGCATCAGGAATTTGGCGAGCGCCACCGTGCCCGCGAAACCGAGCAGCGCGATCACGAGCGCGCCTTCGAAAAAGAGCGTGCGGCCGGTCTGGATGCCGTAGGTGAGAAAAAGCAGCATCCCGGCGACGTAGAGGCTGTCCATCCCCAGCACCCGATCCTGCGCGCGCGGGCCTCGCAGGATGCGGAAAGCCGCGCAGCCCATCGCGAGCGCCAGCAATATCTGCGCGCCGGTGATGGCGAGAGCGAGGACGAGCGTCGTCATACGAATATTTCCAGCAACAACCGTTCGTAACGATCGCCGATCAGCGCGATCCATGCGTCGTCGTCGACCAGATCGAGCACGTGGATCAGCACCATATGGCGCCGCGCGTCATGCTGCACCCACAAGGTGCCCGGCGTGGCGGTGATGATGATCGCGAGCACCGCCAGCGCATAGGGGCTCCGCAGTTCGGTGGGGAACTCGATGAAGCCCGAACGTTGCTCGGGCGGCCGGAACAGCACGATCCTGGCGACCGCGATATTCGATCGCACGATATCGGCGACGACGAGCGCGGCCAGCTTGACGATCGCCGGGCCGAACCGGATTCGCACCTGTTCCGGCCCCAGCATCAGCATGACCCGCGAGACAAGCAGCGCGACCACGGCCCCCAAGAGCACATGCCCAGGCGAGAAGCCGGTCAACAGCACCCACATGCCGAACAGCGCGGCCGCGAGCAGCGGAAAAGGCACGAGGCGCTTCATGGCCGCACCTCGCCCGCGCGCGGGGCGTGCCGCACCGCCTCGATATAGGCCGATCGATCGCCCAGCGCGACGGCGGTCGTTTCCATATAGAGGAAGATCGGGCCGGCACAGACCATCAGCGCGAGGCAGGCCGCGAGCAGCAGCCCGATCGGCGCGACCTCGATCACGCTCAACCGTGGCGGGCTATCCTCGGCGGGGGTCCACAACAGATCGATGCCGGCGCGGGTCAGGCCGATCAGCGTGGCGAGGCCCGAGCAGATGATGATCGCGATCAGCAGCCAGCTCGTCGGCGTGATCACCACGGGCCCGAACAGCGCGTCGATGATGGCGAATTTGGCGATGAAGCCGGACAGCGGCGGCAGGCCGGACAGCAACAACGTACAGAAGATGAAGCCACCACCCAGGATGGCGATCGTCCCCGGAATGACGATGCCGGTCTCGTCCTCATCCTCCTCGAGCGCGCCGGTATATTCGTCGTCGAACACCGGTTCGAGAATCCGGTCGGTCTTGTCCTCCTCCACATTGCGCCCGACGGGCTCGATGATGAGATACAGCGCCCCCACCGCGAGCGTCGAGCTGACGAGATAGAACAGCAAGGCCGCCGTCACCGCGTGCCCGCCGATGCCGATCGCGGCCAGCAGCGTTCCCGACGAGACCAGGACGTAATGGCCCGCGATCCGGGAAAGCGTGCGCGCCGAGAGAACCCCGATCGTGCCGTAGACCATCGTCGCGAGCCCCGCCCAGATCAGCCAGGTATCGGCAAAGCCCGCCACCCCGCCCGATGCCTGCCCGAACAGCAGCGAGGTGAGGCGCAGGATGACGTAGATGCCCACCTTGGTCATGATCGCGAACAGCGCCGCCACCGGCGGGGCCGCCGCCGCATAGGTTCTGGAGAGCCAGAAACTGAGCGGCCAGATGCCCGATTTGACCAGGAATGCCGTGCCCAGGATCGCAGCGCCGCCTTGCAGGACGGCGAGGTCTCCGGACGGAACGTCGGGAATGCGCTCGGCGAGATCGGCCATGTTGAGCGTGCCGGTGGCGGCATAGATCATCGCCACGCCGATCAGGAACAGCAGCGAGGTCGCGATATTGATCGCGATATAATGCAGGCTCGCGCTCGTACGCTCGATTCCCGAGCCGTGCAGGACGAGACCGTAGGATGCCGCCAGCAGCACCTCGAAGAACACGAACAGGTTGAAGATGTCGCCGGTCAGGAACGCGCCGTTGATCCCGGCCAGCAGCAGCAGGAACAAGACGTGGAAGCGCGGCCCCGATCGATCCCATCGCGCGATGGCGTAGAACAGCGCGGTGAAGCCGAGCACACTGGTGAGCAGCAGCATCAGCACCGACAGCCGATCGGCGACCAGCACGATCCCGAACGGCGCCGGCCAGTTGCCGAGCAGATAGGCGCGCGGCGCCGACGCGGCGTTCAGCCC
>SMFF01000090.1_pt1 | contig 15982 bp, 15 predicted proteins | sample 2456181 | NCBI WGS metagenome assembly SMFF01 (sample SAMN10132611, study PRJNA489261) | soil metagenome | isolation source: day120 antibiotic-loamy sand soil ammended with raw manure from dairy cow... | place: USA | collected 2015-04-01
TGCGGCCGATGCGCAGCGCGAACAGATCCTTGATCAGGCTCGGCAGCAGGATGATCAGGCCCGAGACGAGCGCGATCGCGTAGAGCAGGCAGACCGCCCCCATGATCGGCATCGAAATCTCGTGCGCGAACGGCAGACCGACCTGCTGGTGGAGCACATCGATGAACTGCGCGACGGGAGACGGACCGTTGGTCTCGACCTGTAGTGTGCCATCGGGTGCGAGACTGGCATAGGCCTGGGGTACCAGCCCGTGCTCGTCATTGCCCTCGGCGAGCGGCCAGCTCATCCGCGCCGGCTCCGCGGGACTGGTCCGCAAATGGATCACGTAGCGCTTCGCCGCTTCGGGATGCGCGGCGATCGCCTTGGCCACCAGCTCCGGTGCACGGTCGAGCGACGGCGCGGGCGCGAGGCGGCTCGGTGGCGAGGCCCAGCGCTGCAATGGCTCCTCGAACATCGTGATCGCGCCGGCATAGAAAGCGACGAACAGCGCCAACCCGCTCAGGATACCCACCCAGCCGTGGATATCCTTGTACATGCGGACGATGTCGGTGCGAAGCTTCATGCGAACCGCCCGATCAGCAGCGGCGTCCAGACGACCAGGTTGGCGAGCGCCAGCCACCCCCAGGCACGTGCGCTCGAGCGAAACAGAAAGCAGAAGCTGAGGATTCCCGCCCAGACCGGCGACATCATCCACATGGTGAGTTGCCCCTTGGTCGACAGGAAGGTGTCGCTGACGCCGAGCAGGCGCATCAGCAGGCCCGAGGCGCCGAGCGCCAGCAGGAATCCGAGGAGCGTGCCGGCGCTCGCCTTGCCGAACCAGTCACGGCTGGTGAACTCGTGCCTCATCGCGCGTTCTCGCGCGGGCGGCGAGCCCAGGCGGCGGCAAGCGGCACGATCGACCACAAGGCCATCGCCAGCGTCAGCCAGACGAACACCGCGGTCGCCGTCCCCGCTACACCGAGCAACAAGGCCAATGCCCCGAGCAGGGCGCACACGCCGGCGTCGGCGAGCGCCCGGCCGCGCGGCGGGCGCGCTGCCAGCCGCTGGTGGGGCGAAGCGAGGTAGAGCAGGATCGTACCCGCCAGCGTGAGCATGCCGCCGCCGATCGCCAGCAACAGATCGGTCATCGTTCCCCGCTCCCGCCGAACGCCGCGGCGATCGCCGCGCCCATGCTCGCAAGCATCGTCGTGCCGTGGCTTTGCCCATTGAGACCGAGATAGCGCGCCGAAACGCCCTGTGCGGCCAGGCGCGCGACCAACGCTTCGGCGGCGGCACCGCTCGTCGCGTCGGGACCGCCTTCATCGGTGCCGGTGGCAATCAACAGACGCAAGCCCGCTCTCGGTGCGAAAGCACGTTCCTCGCGGCGCATCACATCGTCTCCGAACCATAATGACGGGCTCACGGCCACATAGCTATCGAACAGCGTCGGGCGCGTGAACAGCGCGTGGAGCACCAGCAGGCCGCCGAAGCTGTGGCCGAGGACGGTCTGCCGGTCGCGATCGACCCGCCAGCGCCGCGCGACCATCGGTTGCAGCCTGTCCGCGACGAAATCCAGGAAAGCATCGGCACCACCCGTGTCGAGGCCGTGCGCGGGCGCGCCCTTGGGAATGCGGTAGCCAAGCGTGGCTGGCGTGTAATCCCGCACACGCCGCTCAAGTCCGCCGGAATCCACCGCGACGACCAGCCCCGGCGCGACACCGCTGCGCGCGCCGGCGGCCGCCAGCCGCCGCGCGGTTTCGGCCGCGACAGCGAAATTGTCGTTGCCGTCGAGGACGTAAAGGACCGGCCATCCGCGCGCGGGCGGCGGCGTTTCGGGCCAGGCGACGAGCACGCGGTAACGGTGGCCGTCGGCGGCATCGACGCTCGTCACCGCGCTGCGCTCGATCGTATAGCGCGGCTCATCGGCGACGGTCTGCGCCGCCGCGCCGAAGGGCGACACCATCAACGCGATCGCGAGCAAGGGGAAGGCCGCCAACATCGTTCAGAAATTGATCGTCGCCGTGCCCCAGAAGCGGCGCCCTTCGTCGACCATCCAGTTGCCGTCGAGCCCGTCGAAGCGTCCGCGATCGTCGATCGGCACGATCTTGTCGGTGAGGTTCAGCACCGCCATCTTGAGCGAGAAATGCTCGTTCACGTCGAACGACACGCCGACATCGACCGTCGTGCTCGGTTCGCGCGTACGAGTTGCCACCGCGCCGTTGCGGAAGCCCGTATAATATTGCTTCCCCAGATACTGGCCGAGTACATAGGCGTGCACCTGATCCGACACGTCCCAGTCGAGCCGCACGTTCGCCAGATGTTCGGGCGTCTTGTCGAGCGGCAGGCCGTCGAGCGAACTGCCGTCGAATGCCGGCTCCCCACTGCCCTTGCGCTCGGAATCGGTGTAGGTGTAATTCGCCGCGACGAGCAGCGCGGGCGTCAGCGGCACCGCCGCTGTCAACTCGACGCCCTGGATCTCGACCCGATCGACATTGTCGTAGACGTAGAGTGGACGCGACGGATCGACCGGATCGACCTCGCCCGAATCGAAGCTGACGACCTTGTGCTTGAACAGGGTGTGGAACAGCGTCGCGCCGAAGGAGAGCTTGCCCGGCCCGTCATAGCGCAGCCCGATTTCTTCGGTGGTGCTGGTTTCGGGCTTGAGGTCCGGATTGCCGCACAAGGGCCCGCGCGGCAGCGATCCGCCGCCGGTCGTCATGCAATAGTCCGCCACGCTCTGACGCAGCGTCGGCGCCTTGAACCCGCCCGCGAAGCCGGCGCGCAGCGTCAATCCCGGCACGACCCGGTAATTGGCGTAGAGGCGCGGCGTGAAATGCGAGCCGAAATCGCTGTAATGGTCCAGCCGTCCGCCAGCGGTCAGCGTCAGCGCATCGACCGGCTTGATCTGATCCTCCGCGAACACGGCCCAGGATTCGCGGGTCGCCTTGTCGGTGTTGACGTAGCCCGGCACCGAATCCTGCTTGCCGATGCCCGTGACCTGCGCGTGGATATACTGCCCGCCGACCGTCAGCGTGTTCCAGCCCCACATCGGCGCGGTGACGAGCGCATCGACGGTCGTGTTGGTCAGGTCGGGCTTGTTGACTACCGTGCCTGCCTGCCGGCTCTCGAGCACCTCGTTCTCGCGATAAACCGAAGCGCGCGCATGCGCCGCACCGATGTCGCCATTGTATGTCAGCGCCTGATAGTTGCGCTTGTGCGCTTCCTGCGTGAGCTGCGCGGTCGGGTTGGCCGATTTGCCCGGGGTGTCGGTGTAGCGCAGGAAGTTGTAGCCGCCTTCCAGCGTCAGGTCGTGGCCGGGGGCGACTAGGACGCTGAGCTTGCCGTTGATGTTGCGGTCGAGGATCTGATTGGTGCCGGCGGTGAACGAGGTCGGATAGAAGATATCGTCCTCGGCGCGATCGTTGACGCCGCCGTAAAGCTGCAAGCCGATCCGGTCCGACGCCAGCGGCGCGCCGATCCAGAAATTGCCGATCGTGGTGTTGCCGTGCGCGCCGTCCTCCTGGACGATGCCGCCCGCGGTAAGCGACGCCGCCAGCTTCTCGGGTACCTTGCGCGTGATGATGTTGATCACGCCGCCCATCGCGTCCGATCCATAGAGCGACGACATCGGCCCGCGGACGACCTCGATCCGCTCGATCGCGGCGAGCGGCGGGATCAAATTCGCCTGCACGCCACCGGTGCCGCGGTTCATTGTCTCGCGGGTCGATTGCCGCCGCCCGGCGAGCATGATCAGCGTATATTCGCCGGGCATCCCGCGGATGACGATATCGGTCGAGTTGGGATCGCCGCCGACGACGCTGACGCCCTCGACGTTGCGCACCGCGTCGGCAAGCGAGGTGAAGGGGCGCTGCGCCAGTTCGTCCTGGGTAAGGATCGAGATGCTGGCGGGCGCGTCGGCGATTTCCTGCTCACGGCCCGATGCCGTGACGACGATCGTCTGACCCTCGGTATCGGTGTCGGTGCCGTCCTCCGCGAACGCCACACCCGGCATCGCGGTCGATGCCAGCAACAATCCCGCGATCACTCCAGCCTGATTCACATTACCCTCCCATGAGACTGGGAGGGCGCTTAATGAGATCAGTTCGCATTAGCAAGCGCGAAGAGGGGTTGCGAAGCTGGAGGTGTCCTGGGGGGAGCCGCGGGCCTCGCCTTCTGGTGCCTCATCGTATTCCGCGCGCTGTGGCCGACGCGCGAGGTTGCCCGGCGTGCGACTAAGCAATTCTGGTCGGGCCATATCCGGCTGGAGAATCGGATCTGGGCGGCGACCGCCAATATCGCCTTGCTCTACCTGTTCGGCATGATCCCGCTGACTGGCATCGAGAAATCCTTCTCGATCACCGATTATTGGCGCTGGTGGGTCGTCCACCTGTGGGTCGAGCAGTCCTTCGAGTTTTTCGCCGCGGCGATGAGCGCCTATCTGCTGATGGCGGTGGGCCTGGTATCGCGCAAGCTGGCGGAGCGCTCGGTCTATCTCGAGCTCATCCTGATCTTCCTCGGCGGCGTTTTGGGAACGGGGCACCATCTCTATTGGGCAGGTGCGACCAGCCTGTGGATTCCGCTGGGCAGCATGTTCTCGTTCATCGAGGTGCTGCCGCTGGTCCTGCTGATTCTGGAAGCGATCCAGCAATATCGCCTGATCCGCAAGCATCGCGAGTTCGAATACGGCCTCGCCTATACCTAATGTGATCGGCGCGGCGGTGTGGAATTTCGTCGGCGCCGGCGTGTTCGGCGGCGGCACGCTCAACGCGCCGCTGGTCAATTATTACGAGCACGGCACCTTCCTGACGCTCAACCACGCGCACACCGCATTGTTCGGCGCCTTCGGCCTGCTGGCGATCGGCCTCATCTATTTCTGCCTGCGCTACATCACCGCGGGGCATATGCGGTTCAGCTCGAAGCTCGGCTATTGGGCGTTCTGGCTGTACAATGCCGGGCTGATCCTGTGGATCCTGCTCAACTTTTTCCCGATCGGGTGGCCGCAGCTCGCCGCCGTCTACGACCACGGCCTCGCCTATGCGCGCAGCAGCGCTTTCTACAGGCACCTTGTTTTGGCAATGGATGCGGCTGCCCGGCGACCTGGTGTTCGCCGCCGGTGCGATACTGATGGCGATCGACTTCCTGATCAACCTCTGCCCGCTTTACCCGCCGCTGGCGCGACGGTGGCTTATCGAGGATGCGCGCCGGCTCGACGACCGGCTTGACCACCTGAGCCGGGCGATCAAGGAAGATTTGATCGCGATCGATCCCAGGCGGCTCGACGACGACGCGGACCGCCAACTACGCCGTATCCTTACTTTCGCGATCAACCTCGAACAGGCGGGCGACCTGATCGACCGCGGCCTGTTCGGCATCGCGAGCCGCCACCTCAAGAGCGCGATCTGGAAGAGCGGGCGCGGCAGCGGCAACGGAACCACGCGCGAGACGATACCGCTGACGATGACGGCGAGCAGCAGCAAAAGAATGATCGTGATTGTTTCCAAGGCGCCGTCCGATGGTGGAAGTGGAAAGGCGCTTTTTGCGGCGCGCCGGCGAGCGGTCAAGCAGGCCGTTTGATCGCGCTGATCACTCCAGACCGGCCAGTATGCGGCGTGCGGTTTGCAGGTCAGCGGTGTCGACGCCTTGCGCAAAGCCGTCGATGATCGGCTGCAGAAGATCGCGCGCTGCCGCGACCGAATGTCGGTCCGCGTGCAATGCGGCCCAATCCATGGCCGTGCGCAGCTCCCAGGCGCGCGCGGTCTGGCGGCGAGCGAGATCGAGCGATTGCGAGAAGCAGCATTCGGCGCCCTCGATATCAGGGTCCGCCTGGGCCAGCAGCACCCTTCCCTTCATCCGCAAAAGTTCGGGCATGTAGGAAATGTGACCGTTCGCCTCGGCCGTGCCGATCGCCGTGTCGGCAACCGCCCGCGCCTCGGGGGCGCGCCTGGTTGCGACCAGACCGTCGATGAGCGCGATCCTGAAGGGCGTCGAGAGCAATTCGTATCGCGCGACGCGCAGATCGACCAGACATGCCTCCAGGGCATCGACCCCTTGTTGAACGTCACCGCGTCGCAACGCGATTTCGCCCTCGAACCCCCGCGCGACCGCGAGATAAGGATCGAGAGACGCGGCTTCCGCACGAGCCTTGAACAGGGCGACATTGTCCGCCGCGTCGTTCAGATCGCCCGTCCACAGGAAGACCGAAACCGCCCAGATCAAGGCGACGCAAAGCGTCACCGGATGGTCGGTGAGCACAGCATCTTCGACATTGCGGCGTGCCCATGTTCGTGCCTGGTCGGGATACCCCTGAAGCCAAAGGGTCCGCGCCAGCACTGCGCCTGCCACGCTGCGGCCGTTGAACCCGAGATAGGCCGCATTGGTAACGGCGCGCAACGGTGCTCGGCTCAGTGCCGCATCGAGCGCGACGCGGGCATCGGAAAGCCGCCCGGTGAGGTGCAGGGACATACCCAGAAGCGCATGCCCCAGCGCGAAGGCGTCCGCGTCGTCGACAGTCTTCGACACCGCCGCGCAGCGCTCGCCATAATGCAATGCGGCCGTGAAGTCGCCGAGCCGCGCGTGGAACATATGCAAGGGTGCCAGCAGCCGAAGCTGCGCCAGGGGGTCGCCGCGCGTTTCGGCGATCTCAAGGCTCCGGTTCAGCGCCCCCTGAGCCCGTTCGCTGCTGCTGTCCGTGAACATCAGCGACAGCCCCAACGCCGATTGAAGCCGCATCTCGTCGGCTTGCCCCCGTGCAGACTCATCGAGCGCCGCCAATGCCTGCTCGCACCAGCTGCGGCATTCGGCCGGCAACGACAGCGCCAGCAAGACCGGCGCGGCCGCCGCTGCCAGCGCGGCGCCGATCGCCCCATCGCCGCCGGGCGCCAGGCTCCATTCAAGCGCCGCGCGTACGTTGCCGAGTTCGGCAAGTCTCGACGCTCGCTCTACCGGGTTTGACAGCTTGGACCCGTCTGCTTCGGCCTGGGCCAGCCAGTGCCCGTAATAAACGGCGTGGCGGGCCGCGAGCCCGGCAAATTCGGTACTGTCGGTTTCGGTGGCGAGCGCATAGGCGCGGGTCGTGTCGAGCAATCGATAGCGCATCATCGCGCCGGACGGCCGGGCCGCGACCATCGACTTGGCAACGAGGCTGTCGATCGCGCCGAAGACTTCCGCCTGGTCCACGTCATCACCCGTCACGACGGCGAGCGCCGCATCCATCGTGAATTGGCCGACGAAGATCGCGAGCCGCCGGAGGATCGTGCGCTCGAGCGGCGTCAAGAGCTGGTAGCTCCAGTCGAGCGTCGCCTGGAGGGTCTTGTGGCGCGCCGGTGCGTCTCGCTGCCCCTGCCACATCAAGGCCAGCCTCTGGTCGAGCAGGTCGGCGGTCTGCCGCAAGCCATAAGCCTCGCCCCGTCCACCGGCGAGTTCGATGGCAAGCGGGAGGCCGTCCAGTTTGCGGCAGATGCCGGCTGCGATGGCGATTTCGGATTCTCCCAGGTCGAGACGGGTGCCGTTGGCCGTCATCCGTTCGAGGAAAAGCTGCATTGCCGGCGAGGTCATTGCCCGTTCCCGGCTGAGCGGAGCATTCGCGGGTGGAAGGGCAAGCGGCGCCAGACGATGAACCCGCTCGCCCTTGACCCGAAGCGCCTCCCGGCTGGTCGCCAGGATATGAAGCTGCGGCGCCGCGTGAAAAAGGGCGGTCGCGAGGCTGGCCGCGGCATCGACGACATGTTCGCAGCTGTCGAGGATCAGAAGGAGGCGCCTGCGGCCCAGCCGGTCGATCAGGTCGGGGATGGGATCATCCGACTGCACGGACAATCCCAGCATCGAGGCGACCGACGCCGAAACCATCGCGGGATGACTGATCAGGCTGAAATCGACGAAGAGAACGGCGCCGCCGAATGCCGCGAGCAGGTCATGCCCGATGGACGCCGCGATCGTCGTCTTGCCGACGCCGCCAGGCCCGACGACCGTGACGAAGCGCGACGCCGTTAGCATGCTCGTGATCGCGAGAACGCTTTCCTCTCGTCCCATCATCCGTTGCAGCCGCGCGGGAAGGAAAGTGGCGTTGAGGGGCGTCGCGGACGCCGCCTCGGTTGACCAGGACGACAACGAATCGGATCGCGATACAGGGGCTGTGAAACAATAGCCGCGGCCTGCCAGCGTTGCGATGTAGCGCGCCCCGTTTTCGCCGTCGCCGAGCGCCTTGCGCAAGCCGGCAATGTGAAAGCGCAAGCTACCTTCCTCGACGATCACGTCGGGCCAGATCGCCGCCATCAATTCGCGCTTGCTCAGAACCTGGTTGGGACGGGAGACCAGCGCGATCAGCGTATCGAGCGTTCTGGCGCCCAGTTCGACCGGGATCCCGTTCCGCGTCAGCAGACGCGCGCTTGCGCTCAGCGTGAACGGACCGAAAGCGATCGTTTCTGCGATGGACGGCATCGACTCGGTCATGGGTCTTTCGCGGTAGCGAAGGCGGCGAGAAACCATAGATCAGGCGCGGCCGACGCACCACCGAGGATGACGTACGCCCGGCCATCTACCTACAGCCACGGCAGGTGCCCTCAACCGCTCACAACATTCAACAAGTGCTAACGGGCGTTTCTCTGCGCTCCGATTTACCTGCCTCGACAGCACCGCATTCGCGTGTCGCAGACAGGGAGACGTTTCATGTTTTCGAGTTCGCATACACGGCGCGATATGCTTTCGGCGTCGGCGACGGGCGCGGCGCTTGGCTTTTCGGCGCTCGCCGCTCCGGCCATCGCGCGTCCGGTTCTGGCGGGCGCCGACCAGTCGATCCGGCCCTTCCACATCCAGGCTCCACAGGCCGATCTCGACGATTTGCGCCGCCGCATCCGCGCCACGCGCTGGCCCGATCGGGAGACCGTGGCCGATCAGTCCCAGGGCGTGAAGCTGGCGGCCCTCCAGCCGCTGGTTCGCTATTGGGGCACGGATTACGACTGGCGCAAGGCTGAAGCGAAGCTCAACGCGCTGCCGCAGTTCATCACGAGCATTGACGGTCTCGACATCCAGTTCGCGCATATCCGGTCGCGTCACCCCGGCGCGATGCCGTTGATCATGACGCATGGCTGGCCGGGCTCGATCCTGGAACTGATCAAGACGGTGGGTCCGTTGACCGATCCCACGACTCATGGCGGACGCGCGGAGGATGCGTTCCATCTCGTCCTGCCGACCTACCCGGGCTACGGCTTTTCGGGCAAGCCGACGAACGGCGACTGGGCGCCCCCACACGTCGCCCGCGCATGGCACGAATTGATGCAGCGCCTGGGATACACGCACTACGTCGCGCAAGGCGGCGACTGGGGCGCGATCATCTCCGAAGTGATGGCGGCCCAGGCCCCTCCGGGACTGCTCGGCGTGCACACCAATATGCCGGGCACCGTGCCGCCGGAGATCGTGCAACGCGTCCGCACGCGCCAGCCAGTTCCACCCGGTTTCTCCGACGCGGAGAAGGCGGCCTATGCGTCGCTCGACATCTTCTACAACCATGGCTTCGGTTATGCCGAGATGATGAACACGCGCCCGCAGACGCTGGGCTATGCGCTGGCCGATTCCCCCGTAGGCATGGCCGCTTTCTTCTACGAGAAGTTCGCCACCTGGACCTATACCGGCGGCCAGCCGGAGAAGGCGCTGAGCGCGGACGAGATGCTCGACGACATCACGCTGTACTGGCTCACCAATACCGGCACTTCGTCATCACGCTCCTACTGGGATGCCGCCCAGCTGGGTGGTGGTCCGTTCACGACGCGGGAAATCCCGAAGACACCGGTCGCGGTGACAGTCTTCCCGGGCGAAATCTACCAGGCGCCGCAGGCATGGGCCGAGAAGGCCTATCACAACCTCATCTACTTCAACCAGGCGAGCAAGGGCGGTCACTTCGCCGCGTGGGAAGAGCCCGCGCTCTTCAGCGCCGAGATCCGCGCTGCGTTCCGGTCGCTGCGCTGACGATCGCCAGGCCACCCTAACCAGCAAGAGACCCGCACCATGAGCGACACGACCATCCTCTATACCGCCAAGACCCATACCACCGGCGCCCGCGAAAACGGCAGCGCGCGCAGTTCGGACGGGCAGCTCGACATCCGGCTGTCGACGCCCGGCACCGACCATCCCGGTACCAATCCGGAGCAATTGTTCGCAGCCGGCTGGTCGGCCTGTTTCGAGGGCGCGATGGGGATCGCCGCGCGCCGGATGAAGATCGTCCTTCCCGGTAACCTCGCAATCGACGCCGAAGTCGACCTGTGCCTTCAGGGCGGGGAATATTTTCTCCGCGCGCGCCTTAACGTCGACCTGCCGGGAATCGAGCGCGAGATCGCGCAAAGCCTCGTCGACGCAGCGCACCGGACATGCCCCTATTCGAAGGCAGTCCACGGCAATGTCGACGTCACGATCAATCTGGTGTGACGGACGATGCGCACGGCCTCGATCATCCGCGGCGTGCTGGACGCCGCCATGCTGACCGGTACAGTCGCCTGGTTGGAGTTCGGGGTGGTCGGCGCGCATCAAGTATCGACCGTCGCCGCCACGATAGCGAAAAAACCCGAATCGATGGCCGCCGGTCGCGCATCGTCGGTGCCCTTGTCGACGCTGGCTGAAGCAGGCCCGTGGGTGAACAGGTCGCTTCCGCCGGACCTTCGCGGCAAGGTCGTCCTGGTCAATTTCTGGACCTATTCGTGCATCAATTCGCTCAGGCCCCTGCCCTATCTTCGCGCCTGGGCCGACAAATATCGTGATGACGGTCTGGTCGTCATCGGTGTCCATGCGCCCGAATTCGGTTTCGAGAAGAATCTGGATAACGTCCGCCGCGCGACAGCCGAACTCGGCATAACCTATCCCGTCGTGCTCGACCGCGATCTCGCCGTCTGGCGGGCATTCGGCAATCGCGGCTGGCCGGGTTTCACCTTCATCGACGCGAGCGGACGCGTGCGCGATCAACGGTTTGGCGAGGGCAATTATGCCGATGCCGAACGGCTGATCCAGCACCTTCTTGCCGAAGCCAAAGGAGCAACCGTCGACAAGGCGATTGCACCCATCCCAGGCACCGGCGCGCAGGCCGCGCCCGACTGGGGCAGTCTCGCGTCACCCGAGACCTATATCGGCTACAGCCGGACCCGGAATTTCGCATCACCGGAAGGCTTGGGCAAGGACATGCCGAAGCAATATCGCGGCCCCGCTATATTGCCTCTCAACCACTGGAGCCTGGCCGGGACATGGACCGCGGGCAGCGAATTCGCCGTGCTGCGCTCGTCATCGGGGACGATAGGCTATCGCTTCCACGCTCGCGATCTTCACCTCGTGCTCGGCGCTGCTCCTGAAGGGCCTCCGGTGCGTTTTCGCGTGACGATCGACGGCGTCGCCCCCGGCGCAGATCACGGCGCCGATACGGACGAACAAGGCTGGGGCGTCGTGCGCCAGGACCGCCTCTATCAGCTCGTCCGCCAGGCGCGACCGATCGCGGATCGCGATTTCGAGATCACGTTCTTCGCGCCGGGCGTCCGCGCCTACGCATTCACCTTCGGATAGGGCCTGCGGCTCCGTGCCGCCCGTCACGGCCAGAAAGGATATTGTGCATGACCGCTTCCCGATCTTCCGAGAACGTCGATCTTCCGCGTCGGCGTTTGCTGGAAACCGCGGCGCTGGGCTTCGCTGCCGCGCCGCTGCTTATTTCCAGCACGGCCTCCGCTACGCCCGCAACGCCCGCTCGCGCGCTACGCGGGACGAACGCCGGCTTCGGTCCGATCAGGCAGGTTCGCGCCGGCGTCGTAAGCGTCGGCTATGCGGAGACCGGGCCTGCCGACGGTCCCGTGGTCATCCTGCTGCATGGCTGGCCTTACGACATCCACAGCTTCGCCGATGTCGCGCCCTTGCTCGCATCGGCCGGCTATCGGGTGATCGTTCCCTATCTGCGCGGCCACGGCGCCACGCGCTTCCTCTCCGACGACGCGGTCCGCAACGGACAGCCGTCCGCCGTGGCGCTCGATACCGTCGCCATGATGGACGCCCTGAAGATCGAGAAAGCGATCCTCGCCGGCTACGACTGGGGCGCGCGGTCAGCCAACGTCATTGCGGCTTTATGGCCCGAACGCTGCAAGGCGATGGTCTCGGTCAGCGGTTACCTGATCGGGAGTCCCGAAGCCGGCAGAACACCGTTGCCGCCGAAGGCGGAGCTGCAATGGTGGTACCAATATTATTTCGCGACCGAACGCGGCCGCGCCGGCTATGACGAATACCGGCACGATTTCGCGCGGCTGATCTGGGAACTCGCCTCGCCGCAATGGCGCTTCGACGACGCAACGTTCGCGCGCAGCGCCGTGGCACTGGATAATCCCGACCATGTCGCGGTCGTGATCCATAATTATCGCTGGCGCCTTGGTCTGGCGGAAGGCGAAGCCAGGTACGACGCGCTGGAAAAGCGGCTGGCGGCATTTCCCGTGATCGCCGCGCCGACGATCACGATGGAAGGCGACGCCAATGGCGCGCCGCATCCCGCCCCGGAAGCTTATGCCGGGAAATTTTCCGGCAAATACGTGCACCGGCTGATTACCGGCGGCATCGGACACAATCTGCCGCAGGAAGCGCCGCACGACTTCGCGCAGGCCGTCATCGACGTCGACCGTTTTTGAGCGCCCGCGGAACGGAGTGACTGCAATGAGATCATCATATCTCCTGCTCTTCGGCGCCATCATGGCATCAACGGCGATGGCCGCATCGCTGGGCGCCGGCAGGCAGGCACGCGCGCAAGAGACATCACCGATCTACGGCGTCACCATCCCCGAAGGCTATCGGCAATGGCAACTGGTCGCGCCTGCTCTGGAGGCCGCCTCCTTGAACGAGATCCGCGCGGTACTGGGCAATGCAGTCGCCATAAAGGCATATCGCGATGGAACGCTGCCGTTTCCAGACGGAACCGTTCTCGCCAAGCTTGCCTGGAAACGCGCCCAATCGCCGGAATTCGAACCCGCCACCGTTCCGGGCGCCGCCACCACCGTCCAGATCATGGTCAAGGACTCGGTCAAATACGCGAAGACCGGCGGCTGGGGGTTCGGGCGATTTATCGATGGCAGGCCGGTGGACGCGGCACAGCACCGGACCTGCTTCGCGTGCCACGAGGCTCGCGTCAAAGACCATGACTTCGTTTTCACCCGGTTCGCCCCCTAGCGAGATCGATCTAGTCATCGCGGCCGGCAGCGGCCCGGAAAGGAGCAACCATGACCCAGAGATGGCTCATCACCGGAAGTTCGCGTGGGCTCGGCCGCGCTTTGTCGGAAGCTGTGCTTGATGCCGGTCACCAACTCGTGGCCACGGCGCGTGATCCCGGCCAGTTGGCCGATCTGAAGCGCCGCTACGGCGAGGCCGTGCGAACGATCGCGCTCGATGTCACCGACCCGATCGCCGCCGAAGCGGCTGTTACCGCCGCCGTAGACAGCTTCGGGGGGCTCGACATCCTCGTCAACAATGCCGGCTACGGCAACGTCAACTCCGTCGAGGATACCGATCTCGACGACTTTCGTCAGCAGATCGACACGAACCTCTTCGGCACGATCATCGTCACCAAAGCCGCGATACCGATCATGCGCGCGCAGCGCAGCGGCCATATCATCCAATTCTCGTCGGTTGGAGGTCGTGTCGGGGCGCCGGGCCGCGCCGCCTACTCGGCTGCAAAATGGGCCGTCGAGGGATTCTCCGAATCGCTCGCTCGCGAGATGAATCTCATCGGCGTGAATGTCACCGTGATCGAGCCGGGCGGTTTCCGTACCGATTTCGCCGGATCGTCGTCTACGCTCGAAGGCGGGCGACCAGAATATGATCAGGTCGTCGGCGCAACAGCACGGATGCAGCGCGATTATCACGGAAGGCAACCGGGCGATCCGGTGCGCGCAGCGCAGGCCATCCTGAAGATTGCCGGGATGGACCGGCCGCCGTTCCGACTTCCGCTCGGAAGTGATGCGCTGAAGATCCTCGTTCAGGCGGATCTCAAGAAACTGGAAGATCTCGAGGCATGGCGCGACCTGAGCCTGTCAACCGATTTTCCAAAGGAAGAGCCGGTCACCAGCGCGGCGCATGTTGCATCGGCGGCCTCGCCGTTCCTCGCCTTACGCGTGGGCCGGTGAGCACGAGGCTAGCATCGAAAGGAAATATCAGATGAAAATTTTACTCGCGAGTCTAGCGATGATCGCCGCCACGTTCGGCAGCGCTTCCGCACAACCCGCCAAACCGACAATCGTCCTGGTTCATGGCGCGTTCGCCGACGCATCGAGTTGGAACGGCGTCATCGAGATTCTCGAGAAGGACGGCTATCCCGTCGTGGCGGTCGCCAACCCATTGCGGAGTGTCGCGAGCGACGCCGGCTATGTCGCCAATATCCTCTCGGGCATTCAATCGCCCGTCGTCCTCGTTGGCCATTCCTATGGCGGCTCGGTCATTAGCGAGGCCGTCCCCGACAACGCCAAGGTCAAGGCGCTGGTCTATGTTTCGGCGTTTGCGCCGGACATCGGTGAAACGGCCGCCGGCCTCGCGAGCAAATTTCCGGGCAGCACGCTCGGTCCGACCCTTGCGCCGCCGGTTTCGCTGCCAGTCGGCGGCAAGGATCTCTATATTCGACAGGACAGGTTTCACGATCAGTTTGCGGCGGACGTTCCGGACGCCGAGGCGGAGCTGATGGCCGCCACGCAGCGACCCATCACCGAGGCAGCCCTGAACGAGACACAGACCCAGGCGGCGTGGCATAACATCCCGTCGTGGTTTATCTACGGCGATAAGGACAAGAACATCCCGCCCGCAGCTTCGGCCTTCATGGCCGCACGGGCCCATTCCCGAGAAACCATCGTCGTCAAGGGTGCGTCGCATGTCGTGATGGTGTCGAACCCGGCACCTGTCGCAAATCTGATCGAAAGCGCTGCGAAGGGGAAATAAAGTCCCTAGAGCGGCACCGATCTTTGCGGCAGGTGGAACGTGATCGAATAGCTCAACCCGCTACCCGGGAGGTGCTCGTCCGGAACGCCCAGCGCGTCTGCCACACCCGCACGTCGGGCGATCGCGGCGATTTCCTGCTCCCATTTCCGGAACCACGCAGCCTTCTCCTCCTCGAGTTCATAGCCATCGTAGATACGCTCCATCCCGGATCGCAGGTGATTCATCATCGCTTCCGCGGTTTCGAAATCGACCTTGAGGCGCTTGGTATTGCTGCGCGCCGTCCTGCGAAAATCATGCGGCGTGAACCGCTCGATCGGATGGCCGGCAATGCTCTGCATGCGGGCATGGACCTGGTCTCTCGCCTTATACCAAACCGAATTATTCCGCGGTCCGTCGATTCTCGTCGCAGGAAAAACCCATTCGTGATTGCTGAGCATCAGCGACCGTCCCCAGGGCCCAAGAGCAATGGTGTGCGGACGCGCGTTCTTCACGCGCGGTGCGGGAATGGTCCAGACGCCATCCACCATCTCGACTGACCTCGCGGGCGACCTCCGAGATGCGCGCCGCCGTGAGCAACCATAGGAGCATGCCGCGCTGAACCCATCGCTTCTCGTCGACCAGCGCCTTCAGGAACCATTCCAGTTCGAGCAGGCTCAGCTTGCGCGAACGTGACGACTCCGGAAAGCGTAGGTCGCCGAGGCGGCGCGATGGGTCGACCTCGAGCCCGATTTCCAGACCGCGCAACGATGCGGCCCAGCCGAAGAATACCTTGAGCTCGGCGGCGAGCCGGTTCGCCCGGACTTTCGCCACCTTGCCCTTGGCCTCGACGACCCTGATCAATTCGGCTTCGGTGACCTCGTAGATGCTGCGCTTGGCGAGCTTGGGCGCGATATCCCGATGGGATCGCGAGCTTGTCCTTGATGGTACGCGGGCTGTTGGGGCGCTTGGCGCGCGATGCCCTGCCTTCCCTGACCGCAACCATATTGAGGTGGTCCCGCCTTCTTGGACAGGTTGGCGGCGAAGTTAAGCTAATCCCGGATATGATTATGCCGCCAGTTTGGTCACCAGATCATGGGGG
>SMFF01000093.1_pt1 | contig 15909 bp, 11 predicted proteins | sample 2456181 | NCBI WGS metagenome assembly SMFF01 (sample SAMN10132611, study PRJNA489261) | soil metagenome | isolation source: day120 antibiotic-loamy sand soil ammended with raw manure from dairy cow... | place: USA | collected 2015-04-01
CATACCTTCAAGCACTAAAAAAACATCACCCTAAATGTGGCCTTATAATTTACGACAGCTCTATCCCGCATACCAGCACAACAGCAACATAGTATTATCTAGCCACGAGTTTTTTTTGTTTCTTTTTTTAGCGGAAAAAAAAAGAAATACTAGTTTTTCAAATACGTTAGATATTGTTCATTGCGGTTTTTTATTTTGGAATTTAGCGCAGATAAAGCTTATCAACTAATTGTACTAAGTGGATTTTAAAATGAAATGCTTTTTAAATAAGTCTCCGCATCCATAACTGGAATCAGCGCATTTTTAAAATCTTTTTCGTTCCTTGTTAAAAGCGCAATGGGATCATTATTGCGCTCTCGAAACTGCGAAAAATGAATTTTGCGAGAAGGTGAACGCAAAAAAGCTGTCGAGGCTGCTCTGAAATGAAAAAGAGAGGTTGGGAAACTGGCTTTATTGCTGACGTTGTAGGCCTTTCCATCGAGGAAATAGAAAAACTGTAGTTTTCTATTTTATATAGATTACAGCTTCATTGTCATTTTTAAATAATTTATTCCAATTGAAATTATAGATTACATTTCAAACGGATTTATTAGTTGAAGGTTCTTAATAGATTGAAAGTCTTTAGTGTTTCTTGTTACTAAAATGAGGTTATTAATAATCGAAGTAGCAGCGATAAGGGCATCGGGAAGTTTTAAGCCATGTTTTTTTCGAATTTCAGCGCATACATTTTTGATTTCTGGATCTAGCTCAAAGACATAGGAGTCATTAATGAATTGTTTAATGATGAGGGTGTCTTTTTTTGATGCATTCTTCCAGCTTAATAATTCTATTTCTGTAATTACTGAAATAGACGGTATATTTTCTAATACTATAGAATCTATGTACTTTTCGGCATTAGATGAAAATTGATTTTGTAGGTAGTAGATTACTATATTGGTATCCCAAAGGTAATTTATTCCCATCCTTCACGCAATTCACTTAATTGTTTGTCAATTTCAGATAGCGGCTCAGCCGTCATTGCTCCTTTATATTTAGAAATGAAACTTTTTCCTAGTTTTTTATTGCTACCTTTTTCGGGACGTAGGCGAATGACTTTAAGCAATTCTAAGTCCTTAAGAAGGCGGAGCGCCTTATCATCTAGTATTTCTAAAGTTATGGTTTTCATGGTATAACAAATATACCAAATTTATCTAACAAAGCAATAAGGAATTGATGGTGTTCCGCTTAGGATGACATAAGTTGCGAGGCCATTTTTGTAATATTCCATTAACCACTCTCTTAGGTTTTCAGGCGGATTGAATCCTTTCTTGCTTAGTTTATTATGCTCGATTTTAGTAAAGTTGACAATTCTGTCCAAAGACGTTATGGCAAACGATCTGACCAAAAAGCGTCGCATTACAAGAATGGGGATCGGGCCACTTTGTAGACTGTTTAGTAAATCCCGAATGGCATACTACAACAGTGCATTAGCTCATTAATCTTCGCGAGAACAATAAGGCAGCTGGTGTCAGCGATAACGATTTTACGCATTTTTGATATCACTATCTAAATCGGTAGCTGGATAATTAAATATAGAGACTTTATAGCGACCAAGTAGTTCAGCAAACGTTCTTTTCGTAAGGCCTGCAACTTGGGCAGCTTGTCCCAAAGACAATTTACCCTGTTCATATAACCTGGAAGCCAAGTGCATTGACAGTTCTGTATTGTCTAGCTCAACATTATCCGGTATGTTTAAAGTAATCGTTCTCATGTTATCAAACGTACAAAATTTCATAAAGAAAACGGCCATCAAAACAGAGTCTGGTTCTAAACTATAATAAAGTAAACTATACTTCTAAACTATATATTCAAACTATACCTAACACGGCATACCTTCAAGCACCTCAGACCATATACCTAAATGTGGCCTTATAATTTACGGCAGCTCTATCCCGCGTCCCCGCACAACAGCAACATAGTAAATTATCCAGCCACGAGTTTTTTTTGTTTCTTTTTTTAGCGGAAAAAAAAAGAAATAAACCCCATTCCCTACCCACTACGCAGTTTTCGTTTAATTTACCTATTTTTGGATAGATTATTTACTTTTACAATCCATATCTATATTAGCTTTTGATACCCAATATCAGACATATTTCCTTTTGGTGCTTGCTTTTCTGTTTATTAGCAGGACCGACTAAGCTATATGCACAATATGGATTGGGATTTTTGAGTCACGAAGTGATCCAGGACCAACGTACTGGCTTAGACTTAAATATTGACAAACAGTTTTGTTTTCGAGAAGATTTTGAACTTTCTTTTGATCTCTCGTTCATGCCTAACAAATCCGACTATTTCGGCTATGTAGTAAGAATAATAAGTAATGATCAAAAAAATATTGATCTGTTATACGATCGACGTGACAATACTGATAAGCACTTCAAGATTGTATTAGGAGAAAAGTTTTCACGCATCGCCTTGAATATTGACTCCAATCAACTTTACGGCGATTGGAATCGGGTGACGATTAAGCTCGATGCTGCCACTCACTCCCTTACTTTTCGGTGGGGCGAGTATGTGTTTACTGAATCTGTTGACATCGCGAGTGGTAGTTGTCTCAAAATACTTTTTGGCCACAATAATTATCAAGATTTTAAGACTACAGATGTCCCCGCGATGAAGGTGCGCGATGTTCGGATTCGGCAGGGTAATCGCCTGATGCATCATTGGCCGTTAGATGAAGTTGCTGGCGATCGGATCAAAGATGAGGTACAAGGAACGACTGCAGTCGTTCATAATCCACAATGGATAAAAAGATCGTATTACGAATGGGAACAGTTGCACGAGATAAAAATTGGGGGACAGGCAAGCGTAGCCTTCGATCCGAAGACTGAAAGTGTTTATTTTGTAGGCAGGGACTCCTTAGTGCAAGTGCATGCCGCAACAGCTGAAAAGTCGGCTCTTAACTATTCCTCCGGACGACTGGCATTGGTTAATGGCAATCAGTCATTTTTTGATACAGTTGGAAATAGATTATTGAATATTAGTATTGACCAGAAAACGGTATCAACCTTTGATTTCAGTTCAGGTCGTTGGTCGCATAACTTTGATTATCCGGGTCTTGGCACAAATTATCTTCATTTTAATAAATTTTATTCAGCGGCAGACAGCAGCTTATACTTTGTAGACGGGTACGGCCACTTTCTTTTCAAGAATGAAATCCAACGATATAATTTGGTTACTGGCAAATGGCATCCAGTGAATTATGGAGGCGATGAATTTACACCCCGTTATTTATCGGCATTAGGTGCAACTGCTGATGGCGCATACGTTCTTGGTGGATACGGCAGTGCTACGGGGCAACAGATGCTCAATCCCAAAAATCTATACGACCTTTTGTTCTTTGACCAACGCACCGGTACTTTTACCAAACAATACGTACTAATTCCCGAAAATGATGATTTTGTTTGGGCAAACTCGTTGATCGTTGATGAAGCGGAAAACAGGTATTATGGATTGACCTTTCCGAAGCAAAAGTACCATTCCGGTTTACAATTGGTGTCCGGACAATTGACTCAACCATCGCTGCAAAACTTAGGTAATGAAATACCCTATTTATTCCATGATATCCATTCCTTTGCCGACTTGTTTTATTGTCAGGACAGCCGACTACTTATTGCGGTTACCTTATATCACAATGTGGAGGAGGACGTTACCACAGCAAAAGTGTATTCGTTATACAGTCCGCCTCTCCCTTTTATCACCGCTGAAGTTCCTGCTCCACCTAATCGACTCTCGTATTACACGGGATTGATGCTGTTGCTCAGCGCTGGCTTATTTTTCCTTATCTATAAGGTACGCAAGAAAAAAAGCACAGAAGTGGCAAATTCGGATGTTCCCGTTGTAGAACTCGGAGACGAACCAATACAAGTCTCAGTAGCAACAGAAGTAGAAAAACCTAAGAGCAGCCTTTTTCTGTTTGGAGGTGACATGCAGCTGTTCGATGCTTCGGAAACGGACATTACCCGCAATTTCACGCCATTGGTAAAAGAATTATTCTTAGTGGTACTTTTAAATACCATTCGCTGGGGGAGAGGGATTAGTTCAGAAAAATTGACAGAGCAATTTTGGTTCGATAAATCGGCCAATAGCGCTCGGAATAATCGATCAGTTAATATCGCAAAAATCAATTCCATTTTGGAGAAAGTGGGCGATGCTAGAATCTCCAAAAAAACTGGATACTGGAGATGTGAAACGGATAGCTCAATTTTTATCGATTACCAGAATTTTTTAGCTATCGTTACCAATAAAGATCCCCTAGACAAGGCACGTGTAAAAGAGCTTTCCATGATCGTACAACGGGGAGGCTTTCTTTCAGCAACCGACTATGAATGGCTTGACTCTTTCAAGGAGGAAATATCGATCCAGGTGATCAATACGTATATGCGTTATGCAGAAAATGCCAAAATCGAGGATGATCCCGAATTTATGATCGAGCTTGCCAATAATATTTTCTTTTTCGATCCCGTACACGAAGAAGCGATGATCATAAAATGTAAGGCGCTCGCTTATCTAGGCAACCATTCGCTGGCGATACAGACGTTTGAAAGCTTTTGTGCCGAATACCGCCAAATTTACGTCGAAGAATTTGAAATGGATTACAAGTCGGTCCTATCATAAGAAAAACACCTTCCTAGTTTTACCATTTCTTATTTTTCAGATCGCATTTAAACGAATGTCCAAAATGTAATAATTAGACGGTTTGGTCGCTAATTTTAAGACGTCTCGTCTCGCGAGGCACAAAGCGATCCTTCACCTGCCAATGTTTTGACCTATAAAGTGCATTTTGTGAGATTTTCTGACATTTAAATCCTTTAATACGACGGTGTTAATCTTTTATTAATGCTTTGTTATCAGCTGCGCGGTATCTTGACTAAGAATTACTTCCTTCAATACAATTTATCTATTATTTTAAAGGAAATAAAAGTAAGTATAAAACAATAATTAATATAAATTTTAACAAATCCCATGAACTACAAAAAACTTAAACTCCATCCTCCTCCCACCTAAAAGAGGCCGGTTACCAATCCGATTACTGAGCAAGCCGACGAATCGAGCAAGCTTGTTCAGCTAGTAATAAATCATCAATTATTAACCATTAGCAATTTTTGGATGAAAAAATTAACTTACTTATATTTATTAATCATGCTTGTTCCTTTTTATGGTTTCGCACAGACACGAACCATCCAGGGACAGGTAACCGATGCAGAAACTGGCGAGGTACTGACCGGCGTAAGCGTGACAGCACATACTGCCTCCGGATCGGAACAAGCTACTTCTACAAATGAAGCCGGCATGTATCAGATCCAAGTATCTGAAAATGCGGTAACCTTGGTATTCCAATACGTAGGCAAAACCAGCCTGACCGAGACTATTAGCGGTAGAAGTACCATCAATGTCCAATTGGAAACCGATGCCGGGCAGTTGGATGAAGTGGTTGTCGTGGGCTATACTAGTCAGAGAAAAGCGACGCTGACCGGTGCTGTATCAACCATTAGCGGTCAGGACATGACCCGTACTAAAAATGAGAACGTAGTAAATATGCTTACCGGAAAAGTACCGGGAGTGCGTGTTGTTCAAAAAAGCAGTGCACCGGGTGCATATGATACGCAGATCGATATTCGGGGAATGGGTGATCCTTTATTTGTAATCGATGGAATTCCTCGCGATAAAGATTATTTTGCACGTATGGGGGCAGAAGAAATAGAAAGTGTTTCGGTATTGAAAGACGGAACCGCTGCTATCTACGGTTTACGCGCCGCCAATGGGGTGGTGTTGGTAACGACCAAAAGTGGTACGGCACAAGACGGGAAAGTTGACATTTCTTTTTCTAGCAGTACCTCAATGCAGCAGTTTCTGTATGTTCCAGAAAGTGTAAATGCGATCGATTACATGACGCTCAGAAATGAGCAAAACTGGCAAGATTTCGGAAAGAATTATTTGGTTCGCCAAAATCCAATGTTTACTGACGCAGCCTTCCAACCCTATTTTGACGGGACAAAACAGTCATACAATTGGATGGATCAGGTGTTTCGAAAAACTACTCCGCAATATGACAACAACTTGAGCGTAAATGGCGGTAGTGAGAAATTGCGCTATTTCTTCTCATTGGGTAATTTAAAGCAAGAAGGTTCATATAAAAGTGGCGACTTTCATTCAGAGCGGTGGAATTTGCGTACCAACGTAGATGCGCAAATTACAAACAGATTGAAAGCACGAGTTTCCTTAGGTGGATTTATGGTGAATACCACGCAACCTAACGGTACTGGTTGGTCAACTTACAAACTTGCTTGGCTAGTCCGTCCGGATGCTTCTTTTTATGCAAACGATAACCCCGAGTTTCCAAACGGCGATTCGCAGTTCTTAAATGAAGGTGCGAACATGATTATTCAGACCAATTCAGACTATGTGGGTTATAATCTAAACAGAGATCGCCGCTTCAATGGAACGCTGACGCTTGAATACGATATCCCAGGTGTAGAAGGTTTGTCAGCAAAAGGATCTTACGACTACGCAGCTAGACTACCAGATTATAACAATTACAAGCGTTCTTACACCTTGTACCGTCATAACCCCGACAACGACACCTATGCTCCAATCCAACGGAATACACCTTCCGATATTACAAAAGGTATCAATTTTAACTTTGATACGAATATGCAATTAGGATTGTTTTATAACCAATCATTTGGTTCACATAACTTCAATAATTTTCTTGTTTACGAGGAAACCTACAACACCTGGGATAGCTTCAGTGCTTATCGTGAGTTGATGGTCGATTCGGAATACCTCTTTGCAGGGGAAGACAGGAACCAACGTGCTGTTGGTGGGGGTATTGGCGACCGCGCCAGTAAGTCATTGGTAGGGCAGTTGGATTACAACTATATGATGAAGTATATGTTTGCGTTCAAATTCCGTTACGATGGTTCTTCTCGTTTCCCTGAAGAAAGTCGCTACGGTTTTTTTCCAAGTGTATCCGCTGCTTGGCGTATCAGCCAAGAAGATTTCATGAGAGATAGATTAGATTTTCTTAGCGAGTTTAAACTAAGAGGTTCTTACGGTGAGATGGGAGATGATAGTTCAGCAGGCAATTACCCGCCAACAACGGGGTACAACCTGAACGGGAATGAAATCGGTTGGTTTTATGGTGGTACGTTAACCGGTGGCGTTTCGCCATCCAGTATTCCAAATCCTAATTTAACCTGGTATAGAATCAAATCCTATAATATCGGTTTGGATTTCGGTGTCTTACAAAACAAATTGAATGCTTCTGTTGATGTGTTTAAGCGCGATCGTTCAGGCTTGTTGGCTACCAGTGCAGCGGTTATTCCCGGTACTGTTGGTGCAAACTTGCCACAAGAAAACTTGAATAGCGACCGTAACTTTGGTTATGAGTTATCATTGGATTATCGCAATCGAGTACGAGAATTTTCTTACTATGCAAGGGGGCAACTTTCAGCAACCAAACATCAACGGACAAGCTGGCTAGAAACACCAGCTGGAAACTCGTATGACCGATGGAGAAATCGCACAAGCGGGCGTTACTCCAATATTTGGTGGGGACAAGAATCAGGTGGTATGTTCACCAATATTAATGATATCCGTAATTTCCACCTTCCAATGGGACAAAATTCATTACCTGGTGATTGGTGGTTAGTCGACTGGAACGAGGATGGCGTAATTAATGGACAAGATGAACATCCTATTGCCTCTAAAGGACTTCCAGTGTTTAACTACGGTATCTCTTTAGGAGGATCCTGGAAAGGTTTAGATTTTGCGTTAGATTTCCAAGGGGCACACGGTGTATATGTACAATATGCGGAAGTGCTTACCGAAGCGTTGCCTTTTGGCGGACAAAATACACTGACTTGGTTCATGGATAGGTGGCGACCTACTAATCCAAACGCAGATTATTTCCATCCGAATACGCAATGGACTTCCGGATATTATCCAGTAACAGGACATGATGGCCGTCGTACCGGAACAAATGGGGTAATGAATGCATCTTATATCCGTTTAAAAACCGCAGAAGTTGGTTACACGCTGCCTGACGAATGGGTGTCTAAAGTATCGGTAAAAAATTTCAGAGTTTACTTAAGTGGATATAACCTATTGACGTTTACTGGTCTTAAAAATGTAGACCCAGAGCGTCCAGGTTCCGATGGTGGAGCTTCTAATAATTTTATCGACTTCTATAATTATCCGGTAAATAGGACATTTACAATCGGCGCAAGCGTTAAATTCTAAAAAATTACAATCATGAAAAAAAGATTTTTAATATACATAACGCTTTTAATCACTATTTTTTCCTGTCAGAAACTGAATTTGGAACCAAAAGGGATATTGGGTGAACCCGAACTTTTTGGTAACGAATTTGGCGTGAAAAAGTATTTCGCAGGGATATACAATTACCTTCCCATAGAAGACTTTCTGTATTACGGAACAAATTCAAACAATGCGTACCGTCCAGACAATTACTGGGAAGCAGGTAAAAATAGCCTTGGTAATATGAGTGGTGAGTTTTTCAATACCTGGGTAGGCGTTGACAATGATGGCTTTGGCTATTGGCCCTATGCTCGCATTCGTGAAATCAATACCTTTATCACCAATTTTCCGTCGTATAAGGACAAATATACTGAAGCTGATTACAACAAATTACTGGGGGAAGCACACTTTCTACGCGCATTCTTTTATTTCGGTTTGGCCAAACGGTATGGTGGAGTTCCTATTATAACAGAAGTCCAAAACCCGCTTGCAGATCCCGAAACCTTGAATGTGTCACGCAATACAGAATATGATACGTGGAAATTTATTTACGAAGATTTGAAGTTTGCGATGGATAATATGACGGCCAGTAGCGAGTCAGGACGTGCAAATAAATACGTTGCCGCGGCATTAATGTCACGTTCAATGCTATATGCTGGTTCGATTGCAAAGTACACACAACATCTAGGCTTCGAAGGTGAAGCCGCTACGCAAGCAGGCTTAGCCGGTATGGATCCTTCAAAAGCCAATGAATTTTTTCAATATAGTGTTGATGCAGGAAAACTGATTGAAACAGGTCCTTATTCCTTGTACACAAAGAATTACCCGGATAAAGCGACCAATTTTGCAAATCTTTTCCTAGACCCTTCCTCGTCGGAATCGATCTTCATAAAAGATTACAATCAAACCTCTCCAGGAAACAATCGTTTGCGCCATACTTATGATGCGCTTATGAGTCCTTCACCAGATATGTCGTCGTTTGTAGGTGCAGAAAGCTATCCTCCATTTGACTTTATGGAACTGTATGAAATGCCTGCTTATACCAACTCCGATGGCACGCCGGTTCGCTTTGACAACCGTAGCGATATTCGAAATGGGATGGAGCCGCGTTTGAAAGGCACAATGTATTTCGATGGCGACGAACTGCGTGGAAAAACCTTCAGTATGCAAAAAGGTATTTACAGGAGTTATAAGGGAGTAGCAGCAGATGCACAAAAAGGAAGTAACGCAGCACCAATCAACAGCGGAGGCAACCGGATAGTAGGAGGTCGTGGCTGGACTACGGAAATTAACGGCGTTAGCTATAACATTACCGGAGCTCACGGTCATTTCGACGATCAAGGTGGTGAAAACAACGGTTGGGGTGCAGCTTTTATGCGCAAATACATTAACCCCGAAATGGCTACCAGTAATGTCCGCGAATACCGTAGCGATCAGCATTGGGTAGTTTTCCGTTTAGGCGAAATTTACCTGAATACGGCAGAAGCACTTTATGAACTCGGCAGCCGAGAAGAAGCTTTCGATTACATTGAAAAAATTCGTGACCGAGCAGGTTCGCAAGTAGTGCGTCCGGCATTAGATATGACGGTAACCAATATGGGTACGATAAACAAAGCCAACTATGTTTATCAAGTCGAAAAGTCCTTGCAGTTCATTCGCGATGAACGTGCACGGGAGCTTTATGGTGAAAATCACTGGTGGTGGGATCTTCGTCGTTGGAGAACTGCAGATCAAGTATTAAATCAGTTCCGTCACCGTGTGCTTAGCAGTTACTTTGTAGCGGATGAAGGAAAGTATATTTATCTGGAGGAAGATAATCGAATTAACCGTAGCTGGACGGCATCCAAGCAATGCTATTACGAACCGATTCCATGGGGTGAAATAGGCAAGAATGATAATCTTTTGCCACAAAATCCACTTTATTAACTAACCTATTGATATTCATATTATGAAGAAAATAACATATCTAATTTTAGGAGTAGTGCTAATGTCGGTTACTTCTTGCTTAAAGACCGACAATTGGGATGCACCGGATACTCGTGTTCACGGACGGATAATCGATTCCTATACAGGTGAGAATATCCTTTCATCACAAGGCGACTGGAACATTCGTATTTGGGAAAGAACCTGGACAGAATCCACTCCCAATCACCAATCCTTGCCGGTCATGCAAGACGGCTCTTATAACAATAGTAAGCTATTTGCGGGCACCTATGACATGCTTCCTTATGGAGGTCCTTTCTGGCCAGTTGATACCGTAAAGGGGGTTGTCTTTAAAGGAAATACCGAACAAGATTTCACGGTTACGCCTTATTTGCGATTGACTGATTTTGAAGTTTCCTTAGATGGTTTGGAGCTAACCTTGAAATGCCGAATCAGTGCACCTATCCGTACAGGTTTGCCAAATCTCGTTGAGATTAAGCCTTTCTTAAGCTTGAATACATTTTCCGGAGCAACGAATTACATTGATATCGGAGAATATAACAACACTAGAATTCAGATCAACAAACCTTGGTCGGAAGAAGTGGGCGATGCCGAAACTAGCGATGTCTACACGATTGGGCCGTTACCAGTAAAAGCCGGTTATACATACCATGTACGTTTGGGCGCTAACGTCAATGATGCGAACAGGAAGTACAATTACACCGAAATCATTAAGGTAGTCGTTCCTGATTAAATCCTCGAATCATCACGGTGATTCAGGTCCAATATGACTAAACTGTCAATCTTCTCCCGCCCATTGTTTCCTATGGGATCTTTAGGCGGGAGATTTTTATTTTGATAGCATTCAAAACCTAACACCTATTACCTAATACCTAATACCTATCACCAAATACCTAACACCTATCTATGGGAATAAAAAACATAGAAAGTTATCTAAATCGTGTAACTTTCACAATCATAAAATCGATTTCAAGAGGGAGTAAAATGGCCATAATTGGCCTTATAGCAATATGTTTTTCCAGCATCGCCAATGCACAACAAAAGTCGAATAAACAGCAAGGGATTCAACAAAGCATAAAAACGGTCTACCCTACAAAAGACTGGGCTATTTCCGATTTTGTAGTTACTGACCCGAAATTTGGCGCAAAAGCTGAGCCAGGCTTCGATAATCGAGCAGCTTTTCAGGCCGCAATTGATGCCGCTTACAACGATGGCGGTGGCGTCGTATACGTCCCTGCTGGCAATTACGAGTTCAAAAGCACACAAACCGACACGATTAACGTGAGAGTTCGTCAGGGCGAAGCCGAAGCAATGAATCATTTCGATTATGAATATGTGCTGAAGCTCCCACCAAGTGTGCAGCTCCGCGGTGACTGGGCAGATCCGGAACAAAACAAAGGAAAAGTACTAGGAACCATTCTTGAAGTGCGTGTGGGTAAAGATGCACTCAACTATAACCGATCAGTTGAAAGTTGGTGGAACGACTCTCAGGCCGGTGGCGCACTTCGCACTACCTATACCAGTATCGCCGACCGATTTATTGAAATGCAAGGTGGAACCGGTGTGACCAACCTGTCAATCTGGTATCCTGAACAGGAGATCAACGATGTAAAGCCCTATCCATGGACATTATTTCAGACAGCTGGCAATAGCGCGACCGTTGAAAACGTAACGCTTGTAAATGCTTACAACGGATTCTATTCGTCTCCAAGCGAATTGCATTATGTTTTGAACAGCTACATGACAGCACTCAATGCTGGAATTGAAGTTCACGTATGCACCGACATCGGACGTATTGAGAATGTCAGAATAGACCCCAAGTACTGGGCAAATTCAGGTCTACCCGGTTCACCCTCGCTAGCAAAGGTTACGCAATATACAAAAGCGAATGGTACAGGCTTCAATATGCACCGTTCCGATTGGGAATATGTTTCAAATCTGTATGTCTCCGGCTATAAGGTGGGAATGTGGATCGGTAGAGAACCTGGTTACTCCGATACACCAAACGCACAGTTTTACGAAATTCATATCAAAGATTGCGGAACCGGTTTATATGTTCAAGACGTGAACCCTTATGGTTTGCTTATTTCCAATTCTACATTCGGAGCAGATAAAGACGGGAATGCCGTCTATTTCTACAACGATTTCAAAACATCCGTTCAATTCAATGGTGTAGACTTTAACGGGCCGGTTGTTAGCGATGGTAGCGACGGGGTTATATCTTTTGAAAGTTGTACCTTTAGTGAACATAGCGAATACGCACTTAAAATCAACAATGGCAACGTCCTGCTTACTCAAAGCGATTTTAAAAGACCTACCGGTCACGTAATCTTAGGTCCGGACGTAAATACACTAAAATCGGTGAACGCTGGATACAAGCAGCATCTAGATGTAAAAAACGGAAGCAAATCCGCCAAGGTTGAGATTTATAATGGGAAGGAATATAAGTTTGATCCGATTCCTAAACATGTAAAGACAGACATAAAAGCACACCCAAAACCGGCTTCGAACAATGTTCTGAAAGTCGATTTGCCGAGAGCAACTGGATTTAACAACGACCAGCCGACAGAAGATGTATCCGTACAATTGCAAAGAGCACTTAACGAAGTGAAGGCAGCTGGCGGCGGTACCTTGTATCTGCCTGGTGGAAGATATTTAATAAACAATCCCATTAAAGTCCCTTCGGGAGTTGAATTACGAGGAACTTGGGACGTACAGCACCATACTCGGAATGGGGGAGTAGGTATCTTTACAACGTATACTGGTGGAGCTGCAGGAGAAAAAGGTCCTTCCCTAATACAGCTTGAGGCAGGTGCAGGCATTAGAGGCGTTACCATCTCACAGATTAACCTTGTGACGGAGGGCTTCAGTAATAGTAACCCCAGAACAACTCCATTCCTGATACAAGGACAAGGGCGCGACGTCTATATTGTGAATGTGACCGTTGCACACGGAGATAAAGGAATAGACCTCGCTTCGCATAATACTAGCGGACACTATGTTGATTATTTTGGAGGCGTACTTGCCAGAGCGGGCATTTGGGTAGGAGGAGGAGCAGAAGGAGGGTTTATCCGTAATATGCAGCTTAATCCGCATTACGGAACACGGCTTCCAGAAGGCGGACAAGGATATCCAAACGTATCCTTAATGCGGTTTGTACAATCCAATTGCAGTGCACTCAAGTTTGCTGACATCAAAAACCAGACGATTTTCAATAATTTTGTTTACGGCTCATTCTATGGCATCCATTTCTTGAAAGATGCAATAACGGGTAAAAATCCAGGAGAGATGACGGTTATCGGTCACGGATCCGACGGATGCACCTACTCATTATTTGTAGAAGACGCGGATAAAAACACCAAGATCGTTGCGATCAATTCCGAATTGGTTAACACCCGAACAGCAGAACCAGTAAGGTCATATGTACTGATGGGCGATGAAGTCAAAACCAATAAAGTACATCCCGACGCTCAACTCATCCTATACAACACAGCGTTTTGGGGAAGCCCGACCATAGCAGCTATTATAAACAGTGGTACAGTACGTTTCCAACAAGCAAACTTTCAGCGTTCAGGAGCACCCGGCATCGACAATAGAGGCGGTAAAACACACGTTTACTCGTCCTACTTCGCACAAGAAATGACAGGGGCGGCCAGTAACGATAATGTCTATTCGAAGCTACATGAAACCGGCGTTTCAACAGAGCTAACCAATAACCATTACATCTCAGGCTTCCGTGACAACAACGCGATACCAAACAAAACGTACGGGTCTGACATTGTACCCAATAAAAAATAAAATTCTCATTAAAACCCATAAAAAGGCCACATCCTCAATTGTGGCCTTTTTTTATTACAAATTATCCGTAATCAGGTATCAGCAATCAGTTGTCAGCTATCAGTTGTCAGCAACCAGCAATCAGCTATACAGGTAACCTGCAATTCAGGTATCCCATAATACCTTTGGTCGATTTATTGTTCTGCTTTTTTGCGGAAATAAAAGGAATCTCTCCCTACTCATAAACCGCTTTGTTTAAATAAGTAATTTTAAGTAGATTTGTTATATGGGAGCAATTAAAGTTACTTTTCATAGCGAACAAGAAGAAAAAGTATTATTAAGTATTTTAGATACCCTTAATTATGATTATGAACCTCAATATTCAGCTAAAGAAGAAGTCTTGATAAATAAAGCTTTAGAACGAAGTGAGAATGATTTCAATGCTGGTCGTTTTTCGAAACATCAGGATGTAATGAACCGAGTAAAAGCTAAACATGACCTATAAATATACGAGTAAACCAGATTAGTAAACTCTGCTTACAGACTATACTATCAAACTATACTATCAAACTATGCCATTTCGCAATAAAGACCATATACTTAATTGTGGCCTTATAATTTACGGCTGCGCTATCCCTCGTTCCCGCACAACAGCAACATAGTAAATTATCCAGCCACGAGTTTTTTTGGTTACTTTTTTAGCGGAAAAAAAAGTAATACACTTCACTATCAAACTATACTAGTAAATCAGATTAGCAAACTCTGCTTAGAGACTATACTATCAAACTATGCCTTCCCGCAATAAAGCCCATATTTCAAATGTAACTTTAAAGAAAACCATGCTATTTTGGTTTGGTACCCATTCAGAATATGATCTTATTGATGTATCAACAATTGAATTTGACACGAAAATTTTAGACTTTAAATAAGTAAGTAATGATGAACTGGAAAGTTATAAAAACAGAACTAGACTACCAAAAAGCGGTAAATAGGACAATAGAATTGTTTCACTCAGAAAAAGATTCTGAAATAGATGAATTGGAGCTTCTTTTAATATTAGTAAAAGACTATGAAGATAAGCATATTCAAATACCTAGTCTTGATCCATTAGAGGTGATAAAGTTAAAGATGGAAGAGTTAGGTTTAAAAAATAAAGACCTAGAACCCTTAATCGGCAGTCGAGGCCACGTTTCCTCAGTCCTCTCGGGCAGGCGAGAAATCACTTTGGCAATAGCGCAACGTCTGAAAACTTTTTTTAAGTTACCTGCGGAAGTATTTTTTCATTAACCAGCAATATGTAATTCAGTTGTTAGCCATCAGCCGTTAGGTATTAGGTATTAGCTATTAGGTAATAAGCTATTCAGTTCCGTCTATAAGGTAATAAGCAATATATTTAATCAACTATTCAGGTGTTAGGCTATCAGTTGTCAGCCACCAGTTTCAGCTATAATAGGTAATAAGCAATATATTTAATCAACTAGCTAGCAAATTATGCCTTCAAGCACTAAAAAACATCACCCTAAATGTGGCCTTATAATTTACGGCTGCTCTATCCCGCGTGCCAGCACAACAGCAACATAGTAAATTATCCAGCCACGAGGTTTTTTGTTACTTTTTTATCGGTAAAAAAAGTAATACCCTTTACTATCAACTATACTATCAAACTATGCCTTTTCGCAATAAAGACCATACCCTCAAATGTGGCCTTGTAAGTCCCGGCAGAGATATCCTGCGTGCTCGCAAAAAGAAACATAGGGATTTACGCAGCCACGAGTTTTTTTTGTTTCTTTTCTTATCAAACTATGCTAGTAAACAATACTATCTAACTATGCTAGCAAACTATGCCTTCAAGCACTAAAAGTAAATATACTAGTAAACCAGATTAAC
>SMFF01000283.1_pt1 | contig 15584 bp, 18 predicted proteins | sample 2456181 | NCBI WGS metagenome assembly SMFF01 (sample SAMN10132611, study PRJNA489261) | soil metagenome | isolation source: day120 antibiotic-loamy sand soil ammended with raw manure from dairy cow... | place: USA | collected 2015-04-01
CTGGCATCCGGGGTGGGCACGGCGCTCGCGCTCGCGGGCTGCGCGGGCCTCGCGGTCGCGGCGCCCGTGCTCGCCCCCGCGGCGATGCCCGTGTCGACCGTGGCCGTCGTGAGCCTGCTCGCGCTCGCCCTCGTCGAAGCGGTCGACGGAGTGGCCGCGGCCACCCGCCGCATCCCGGTGCTGCACGCGGTGCTCGCCCGGCTCGCGCCCGTGCTCGACACCTCCGAGACGATCGACGGAGTGCGCCGGCTGCACGCGCCCGTGGAACGCATCGACCTCGACCGCGTCTCCCGGGCGCTGCCCGACGGCACGCCGCTCTTCGCGGGCGTGAGCGGCGAGCTCACCACGGGGCGGACGCTGCGCATCGACGGACCGTCGGGCTCGGGCAAGTCGACGTTGCTCGCGATCATCATGGGGTCGATCGCCGCGGACGCCGGAGCGGTGCGCGCCGACGGCATCCCGGTCGCCGATCTCGAGCGCGACAACTGGTCGCAGCACGTCGCGTGGTGCCCGCAGGAGGCGCATGTGTTCGACTCCACCATCCGCGGCAACCTGCTCATCGGACGGCGACGCGACGATGCACCCACGGATGCGGAACTCGCCGCGGTGCTCGAACGTGCGGGGCTCGGTGGCCTGCTGCGCGAGCTGCCCGATGGTCTCGCGACCCGGGTCGGGAGCGCCGGCCGGGCGTTCTCGGGTGGCGAGCGGCAGCGGCTTGCCATCGCCCGGGCGCTGCTGAGCCGCGCCGAGCTGCTGCTGCTCGACGAACCCACAGCCCACCTCGACGAGCCCACTGCACGCGCTCTCATGCGCGACATCCGGCTCGCGAGCCGCGACCGGATGGTCGTGCTCGTGTCGCACCGGGCGGGCGATCGCGACGCTGATGACCGCGTAGTGGTGCTGGGAAACCTGATGGTTGAGGAGCGCCGCGGAGCGGCGCGTCTCGAAACCGGCAACCCCTCGGCGGCGGTTTCGAGACGCGTACCGCCTGCGGCGGCGCGCTCCTCAACCTCCTAAACCGGAGGTAGGGCCAACCCCACCCCCGATCCGACCGCTCGCCGGATGCCGGGCGGCCACGGCATCCGCGATGCTGGTCACCATGAGCACGACACGACGCGGCTACGGCCGGTACTGGCTGGGCCTGCTGCCCGAACTGGGCTTCCTGCTGCCTCTGCTGCCCGTGACCATCGTGGGCCTCTCGGTGCTCCTGACGCTGTTCTGGACGGGCGTCGGCATGATCCCCATCGTCGTCGGTGTGTTCCTCGTGCTCGCGGCGCTGTTCGTGGCGCGCGGGTTCGGCATCTTCGAGCTCGGGCGGTTGCGCGGGGCTCTCTTCCCCGCGATCACGCCGCCGCGTTGGGATCGCACCATGCGCCAGGGCAGCGCCCTCAGCAAGCTGCTCGCGCCGCTCGTCGACGGCCACTACTGGCTCTACCTGCTGCACGGTTCGCTCGTGAACCCGATCGTCGGCGTCGTGAGCTGGTCGATCACGATCTCGTGGCTCGCGGTGGCGCTCTCGGGGGTCGCCTACCCGTTCGTCGCGGTGTGGATTCCCGAGAGCGACGGGCTGGAGACGGTGCTCGATCTGCTCGAGACCCGCGGCGTCGAACTGCCCGACTTCGTGGCGAGCCAGACCTTCCACAGCACCGTGGTGTTCATCGTCGGCGCGATCTTCCTGCTGACACTGCCCTTCATCACGCACGGGCTCACCTGGATCCACCACGCGATCGCGCGTGGCATGCTCGCGGCGTTCCGCTCCGAGGAGCTGCAGGTGCAGATGGCCGACCTCTCGGCCTCGCGCAGCGCCGCCGTCGCGGCCGAGGGCACGGCGCTCCGCCGGCTCGAGCGCGACATCCACGACGGCCCGCAGCAGCGGCTCGTGCGCCTGCAGATGGACCTCGCCTCCGCCGAGCGTCAGCTGGAGAAGGATCCGGATGCCGCCCGCGAACTGATCGCCGAGGCCCGCACGCAATCCAAGGAGGCGCTCGAGGAGCTGCGGGCGCTGTCGCGCGGGTTCGCGCCGCCGATCCTGATGGACCGCGGTCTCGTCGCCGCCCTCGAATCCCTCGCCGTGCGCTCGCCGCTGCCGACTCACGTGGAGTCGCTGCTGCCCGCCGAACTCGTGCTCCCGCCCGAACTCGAGCGCAACGCCTACTTCATCGCGGCCGAGGCGCTCACCAACGTCGCCAAGCACGCACGAGCTCAGAACGCCTGGGTGCGCCTCGAGCTGCGCCGCATCCCGCCGACGGATGCCGTCTGGCTCGACGTCGTCGTCACCGACGACGGGGTGGGCGGCGCGTCGGCGGTCGCCGGCCATGGGCTCTCGGGGATCGCCGAGCGGTTGCGCGGCCTCGGCGGCAGTGTCGAGGTCGTGAGCCCCGTGGGAGGACCGACGCACGTGATCTCGCACCTGCCGCTGACATCCGAGTTGCCGTTCAGCGTCGAGCCTCCGTTCGGCGCCGAGCCATCGCCGGCATCGCCCGATCGCTAGCCTGGAGGGCGTGACCGTGCGCGTGGTGGTGGCCGACGACTCCGTTCTGCTTCGGGAGGGACTCGTGCGGGTGCTCGGCGAGGCCGGGCACGAGGTGGTGGGTTCCTTCGGCGACGCCGAGGAGCTGCTCGCCGCCGTGCACGACCTCGCACCGGAGCTCGCCGTGCTCGACGTGCGCATGCCGCCGACGTTCCGCGACGAGGGCGTGCGCGCCGCGATCCGGCTGCGCAAGGAGCTGCCGAACACCGGCATCCTGCTGCTGTCGCAGTACGTCGAGGTGGCCTACGCCCAGGAGCTGCTGGGTGCGGGTTCCGGGGGAGTGGGGTATCTGCTCAAGGATCGCGTCGCATCCCTCGACGACCTCACGGATGCGGTCGACCGCATCGCCGCGGGCGGCACGGTGCTCGATCCCGAGGTGGTGGCGCAGCTCATCGGCCGGCGCCACGACCCGCTCGCCTCGCTCACCCCGCGCGAGCGCGAGGTGCTGCAGCTCATGGCGGAGGGGCGCAGCAACGCGGCCATCGCGCAGCAGCTCTTCATCGGCGTCGGCGCCGTGGAGAAGAACGTCACCGCGATCTTCGGCAAGCTCGGCCTCGAGGATTCGGGCTCAGACCACCGTCGGGTGCTCGCGGTGGTCGCCTGGTTGCAGCGCTGAGCGCGCCAGCCTAAGTGCCGGCGCGCGGGGCGGTCATCGACCGTTGCCCGCGCGCCGACTGACAGGCGGTGCACCCACCCGTCGAGTGCGCCGACTGCCGGCTGTGGGTAGCAATAGCAGGTGTACCCGGGGGTCGGCGACGCCGCAGCGATCGGAGGCTAGGCCACCGAGGGACGCGACAGCGTGCCGAAATCGTTCTTCCACGACTGGACTTCGGGGCGGTTGTCCTGGATGTGGTTGGTCCAGGCGATTCCGTTCCACCACCGCAGCTGAGGGATACCGAGCGGGTCTCGGTACCAGCCGGCGGGGGCTGCGGTCGTGGTGGGGTTCACGACAGTCATGTGGTGCTCCTGGGGGATCGGGTGTCGCCGCTGGCAGGGGGAAAGCGGTGCGGCTGGTGCGATGGTACTGCCCCCCATATGCGGGGTGCAATAGTCGATTTCATGTCGCGTCATGCGGCGTTCACGCGGGGTAACAGCAAGACGGCCCCCCGCGATGCGGGAGGCCGTCTGTGGTGTGAAGCTCAGGCAGGCTGGATGTTCTCGGCCTGCATGCCCTTCGGGCCGCGCACAGCTTCGAACTGCACCTTCTGGCCCTCGTCGAGGCTCTTGTATCCGGATCCGGCGATCGCCGAGTGGTGGGCGAAGAGGTCGGCGCTGCCGTCGTCGGGGGCGATGAAGCCGTATCCCTTGTCGGCGTTGAACCACTTCACGGTTCCGGTGGTCATGGTGTTCTCCTTGTTTTCAACTTCACCCGCCGAGACGTCACCGGGTGGTGACGCAACGCTCCGGAGGAGGTGGCGGGCGCATCCAGCGGCATCATGCCGTTGAACATCTGTGGGGCCTCAGGCACGACGGTACGTGGCGAGGACGTGGCACGTGAAGGGGTCGAGCGCTGCTCGCCCCACTTCGTGCATGTGGCGGACGACGGCGGCTTGCGCGCGCGCCAGGCTCATCTCGGTGTAAGGGATCTCGTGAACGTAGCAGTATTCGCGCACGATTTCCCGAGCGCGCGCCAGATGCGGGCGCGCCATGCTCGGAAAGAGGTGGTGCTCGACCTGATAGTTGAGGCCACCGAGGAGGGTGGATGCCCAGAAACCACCGCTGATGTTGCGCGAGGTGCGCACCTGCTTCGTGAAGAAGTCGAGCTTGGCATCCGCGGGCACGATCGGCATCCCGGTGTGGTTGACCGCGAACGAGGTGCCCATGTAGAGCCCGAACACGGCGAGCTGCACGCCGAGGAAGGCGAAGGCCATGCCGAGCGGGAGCACCCAGAAGATGACGCCGAGGTAGACCGCGGTGCGCAGCGCGATCATGCCGAGCTCGAACCAGCGCCCTTCGACGCGACCACGCCGCACGAGCGAGCGCACCGAGTGCACGTGCAGGTTGAGACCCTCGAGCAGCATGAGCGGGTAGAAGAGCCATCCCTGGCGGCGCGTGATCCAGGCGAAGACGCCGCGCTGTGTCGCCGCCGACTCGGCGGTGAACGCGACAGTGTCGATTTCGATGTCGGGGTCTTTGCCCACCCGGTTGGGGTTCGCGTGGTGCCGCGTGTGCTTCGTCATCCACCACTGGTAGCTCATGCCGACCCCGAGCACGATCAACAGCCGACCGAGGCGGTCGTTCGCGGGCCCGGATGCGAGCACCTGACGGTGCGAGGCCTCGTGGGCGAGGAAGGCGATCTGGGTGAAGACGATCCCCAGCCCGGCCGCGATGAGCAGCTGGTACCAGCTGGCGCCGAAGAGCACGAAACCGGTGACGGCACCCCCGAGCGCGAGCGCGAGCACGGTGCCGAGGGCGAGGTAGAAGAAGGTGCCGCGACGCAGCAGCCCCTCTTCGCGCACCTGTTGCGAGACGGAGGTGAAGTTGCGGATCGGATCAACGGAGCCGGCTGCGCGCGGCTGAGTCTGACGAATACGGCCCGGTGCGGGGGGTGAGATGGAGATGGGGTGTCCGTCCGCTTGGCTGCCCCGAGTGGGGCGGGATGAAAGCCAAGGGCAGGTCGCCAGTCGACTTGATCAAGGGTACGTCACGGTATATGCCGTACCGCTGTGAGTCTCGGCATGCGGCATCAGTCGACCGCGAGCACCGCCTCGGCAGGCACCGCGTTCGACGAGCCGGCTTCGCCACGGGTTCCCGCGCGCGGGAGGGCGAGCAGGGTCGACAACACGGCCGCGCCGGCGAGTCCGGCGAGGGCCAGCAGCCCGGCTTCGGGGGCTGTCGTCCAGGTGCCGTTGAGCAGGAAGATCGCCGACACCGTGCACGTGGGCACGCCGAGCAGCACGAGGAACCACCCCGTCGCGCGGCCGAGGTCGAGGCGTCCCACGCGCTGCACGCCGAGCGCCAGGAGCACGAAGAAGAGCGTCCACATGATCGCCCAGGTGAGCCAGATCACGGCGAACACGGGGTCGCCGGGCGCCGAGATGACCGCCTGATAGGCCGCGATCCCCGCGACGAAGAGGCTGAACCATCCGAATCCCTGGGGCTCGAAGCCCGCGAGGTTGATGAGCCCGAACCACAGGTAGGTGAAGCCGAAGAGGAAGCTCGGCCAGGTCGCGTTGATGATCGCGGCGTCGCCCTCCGCCTGGAGGAGCACGAGTGTCGGCAGCACCACCTGCGCCGTTCCGACGAACAGGTTCAGCGGTGCGGCGCTGCGGCCGGAGACGATCCCGAGCGAGGCGAGGCCGTTGACGAACAGCACGACGCCGACGAGCAGCAGACCGACATTGCCCATCAGCGGGTCACCAGCTCGACGAACTGCTGGGAGCTGATCACGGGCGCGAAGAAGGTGTTGATGCGCCGGAACGCGGCAGCCTCATCCGCGGGGTCGTGGGTTCCGGTCGCGTCACCGATCACGATCGGCAGCAGGCCGTGGTCGCGGGCGGCGCGCGCGTTGCCCTCGATGCACCAGTCGGTGTGGATGCCGGTGATGACGACCACCTCCACCTTGCGGCGGGCGAGCGTGCCCGGCAGATCGGTGCCCACGAATGCTGTCTGCAGCGCCGTTTCGTTGAACTGCTTGTCGCCCGGTTCGACGAGCTCGGCGAGCTCGGGCACGAGCGCGTCATCCCAGGCGATCTGCTCGGGGGTGGCGTCGATCGCGCCGGTCCAGTGGGCGTACTGGGCGGCGTCGAACACGGTCTGCGGGTAGTTCTGGCGGAAGACGGTGTAGCCGATCCAGTTGAACGACACGAAGTTCGGGGCTCGCCGCGCGGCCTTCGCGGCGCGCACCGTGGCCTCGAGGCTGCCGCGGTAGGCGTGGCCCTCGGAGTACTGCACACCGCCCGGCTTGTAGAGCGAGTTCGACTGGCTCACCGAGAGGAAGGCGGCTGGGCGCGAGAGCACCTCGCGCAGGTCGAGGGAGGCCCACTGCGGGTGCAGCGCCGGAATCGCGTCGACATTGCTCGACGGCAACGAGGCGATCGTCTCGGCGTCGAGCTCGAGCGGCTCGAGGGGGGTCGTGCGGGCTTCCAGCGTGACGGCGCTCATCGTTTCCTCTTCGGATCGCGGGGTGGATGTCGCCCACGGTAACGAGGCGCGCGGCCCCGCCGAAGCTGTGTTTCCGAGCGTGAAGTTATGTGTCCTCGGGTGACATGACGAGTTGACGCCGGGCTAGCCGGTCACCCGATCGAGGAACGCGATCGTGCTCACGAGCGCGTCTTGCGCGTCCTCGCCGTCGAGGTGGAACTGGTACTCGTGACCGAGCGCCGGCGTGTGGTCGGCCGCGTAGAACACGCGCGTCACGTCGACGCCGAGCTCCTCGAGGCGGTGTGCCATGGGCACCGACTGCAGCCAGGTGAGTCCATCGCCGTTGCCGCCCGAGATCCAGGTGGGCGGGAAGTCTGCGGTGGCGAACTCGAGCGACGACATGAGCGTGCCGGGCGCCTCCGACGACCAGTCCTTCGTGCCCGTGTACGCCCACAGGGCGCTCTTGAAGCCCCACGACACGATGCCGTTGAGCTTCGCCATGCCGTCGAGTTCGTACACGCCGCAGTTCAGCACGGCTCCGACGAGCTGGTCGGCGCGGATGGCGGGGTCGATGCCCACGAGGTGGGCGTAGTCGGGGTTCGTGATCATGGCGGCGAGCTGACTCGCGAGCTGTGCACCCGCCGAGTCGCCGGCGAGCACGATGCGGTCGGTGTCGATGTGCAGCTCGTCGGCGTTGTCGACGAGATGCTCGAGCGCGTCGTTGAGCTGCCGTACCGCGGTCGGGTAGGCCGCCTCGGGGGCGACGGTGTAGTTGAGGCCGACCGTCGTGTAGCCCTCCGCCGCGAGGATGCGCAAGTACGGAGCCACGTCGACCTTGTCGCCCGAGATCCACGCACCCCCGTGGATCCAGACCACCGTGGGTAACGCATCCGCAGTCCCCTCCGGCCAGAACACGTCGAAGGTCGTATCGGATCCCTCCTCGCCGTAGGGCACGTCGAGCGTCTCGTGCGGCAGCTCGTCGGGGAGGTGGCGGTTGAGTTCCGCGATGTTCGCGTCGCGCGACGACTCGAAGACGGCGCGGATCACCATCGACGACGGCCACGGTGACGTGCTCGTCCACACGAGCAGGCCGACGATGACCACCGCGAGGGCCGTGAACACGATGTGGCGGGGACGACGGAACCAGGTGCCGATGGCGCGGGCGATGCGTCTCATCCAGCCAGGCTATCGAGACCGTGACAAAAACTAGACTGGGCGCATGGAGACACCCACCACGACGACGCACCCGGATGTGGTGCCCGGTTCCCCGATGGACCTCGCCATCGAGCGCGCCCTCGAGGCGGCCGAGCTGCGCGCAGGCGACGCGCTCGCCAACACGACCGTCAGCCTCGTCGAGGTCGGGCCCTCGGCCGCCGAGGCGGGCGACGTCGGCGGTGCCTTGGACGGCGACGGCGACTAAGCCTCTGGTGGCGTGGGCCCGCCCGGAGGTTCGATTCGCGGCGTCACACGAATGCGGTGCCGGCGATCCGGGTCACCGTCAGGGCAGTGGAGGGGCGGACGGGAATCGAACCCGCGTAATCAGTTTGGAAGACTGAGGCTCTACCATTGAGCTACCGCCCCGGAGCCCGCCGAATCCGGCTGGGCAACCCCGCGAGTCTAGCGCAGGGCAGGGGTGGTTCTGGTCAGGCGCTGAGGCGCCCCGCGTCGACGAGTTCGCGCTCTTCGCTGTCGATGCGCGCGGCGACGCACACGTGCGCCTCCTCCCACGCCATCGCCCAGAACGCGCTCGACTCGATCGGGCCCGTCTCGCCGCAGTCGAGGCAACGGGGCTCGAACGCCTGGATCTCGATGATGTCGATGTTGGCCATAGAGGTATGGTGCGCCGCGCCTCCGACATCGGGGGGGCGACACGCAGGTGCGGGGGAGTCGGGTGTCGTGTGGTGGCTGGTTTCGAGACGCGCCGCGCTGCGCGCGTCGCTCCTCAACCAGCTGTGGGTGCCGTCTCGGGGCGGCAGCGGGGGCACAGGCGCATGCGGCTAGACTGTGCGAGGCCGATTTCGGGCCGGAACGTCTCCGTCACCCCGCCCGACAGCAGGCTGCAGAAGACCCGGCATCCGGGGCGTAGCTCAGCTTGGCTAGAGTGCCCGCTTTGGGAGCGGGAGGTCGCAGGTTCAAATCCTGTCGCCCCGACGGAACATCAGCGAACAATCCAGGAGAGACATCCCCATGGTCAGTACGACCGTCGAGAAGCTGTCGCCCACGCGCGCCAAGCTCACGATCACCGTCACCCCCGACGAGTTGAAGCCCTCGATCGAGCACGCCTACAAGCACATCGCCGAGCAGGTCTCGATCCCCGGTTTCCGCAAGGGCAAGGTGCCGCCGCCCATCATCGACCAGCGTGTCGGCCGCGCCGAGGTGCTCAACCACGCCGTCTCGGAGGGGCTCGAGCGTCTCTACCGTGACGCCGCGAACGCCGAGAAGCTGCGCCCGCTCGGTCGCAGTTCGAGGTTCCGAAGTACGACGGCCTCAAGGTCGAGGTCGAGGCCGCGAAGGTCGGACCGGATGAGGTCGAGGCCGAGCTCGAGAACCTGCGCAGCCGCTTCGGCACGCTCGTGACCGTCGACCGACCGGCCAAGACGGGCGACTTCGCCCAGCTCGACCTCGTCGCGACGATCGGTGGCGAGGAGATCGACACCGCATCCAACATCTCCTACGAGATCGGCTCGGGCGAGCTCATCGAGGGCATCGACGAGGCGCTCGACACCCTCACCGCGGGCGAGTCGACGACCTTCGAGTCGGAGCTCGTGGGCGGCGACCACCAGGGCGAGAAGGCGCAGATCTCGGTGACGCTCATCTCGGTCAAGGAGCGCGAGCTTCCCGAGGCCGACGACGACTTCGCCCAGATCGCGAGCCAGTTCGACACGATCGGCGAGCTGCGCAAGGACATCAAGGAGCAGCTCGAGCGCTCGGCCGAGTTCGGTCAGGCGGCAGCCGCGCGCGACAAGCTCGTGGAGCTGCTCGTCGAGAAGGCCGACATCCCGGTTCCGCAGGGCCTCATCGACGACGAGGTGCACCGCCACCTCGAGAACGAGGGTCGCCTCGAAGACGACGTGCACCGCGCCGAGGTCGCCGAGGAGAGCGAGAAGGTGTTCAAGCGCCAGCTGCTGCTCGACGCGATCGCCGAGGCCGAGGACGTGAAGGTCAGCCAGAACGAGCTCACCTCCTACCTCGTGCAGGCATCCGCGCAGTACGGCATGGAGCCGGGCGACTTCATCCAGGCGCTCGGCAACTCCGGCCAGATCCCGGCCATGGTCGGCGAGGTGGCCCGCTCGAAGGCCATCGCCGTCGCCCTCTCGAAGGCCAAGGTCGTCGACGAGAAGGGTAAGGCGGTCGACGTCTCGGCCCTCACGGCCACGGTGCTGGGCGGCGAGGATGACGACTCCGAGATCATCGAGGAGTCCGACCTCGTGGGCGTCGACCACGACCACGACGACCACGAGGGTCACAACCACTGACCTGACTCGAAGGCCCGATCGCATCCGTGCGGTCGGGCCTTCGGCGTCCCGCGCGATCGGCGAGCTCTGCCGCGGTTTCGGCGCTCCGCGGCTCGCGAAACTCGCGCAGAGCGCCGAAACCGCGGCGGATCGTGCTCTCAGCGGGGCCGCGTAGGGTGACCGCGTGCGATACGTCATTCTGCTGCGCGGCGTCAACGTGGGCGGCGTGACCGTCAAGATGGCCGAACTGCGCGAACTGCTGGAGAGCCTCGGTTACGGCGAGGTGCGCACCGTGCTCGCGAGCGGCAATGCCCTCGTGACGAGCGAGGCCGCCGTCGACGCCGTGAAAGCGGATGTCGAGACCGCACTGCGTGCCCGTTTCGGCTACCCGGCATGGGTGCAGGTGTACGCGACCGAGGCCCTTCGCGGCATCGTCGATGCCTACCCGTTCGAACGCGGCCGCGAGGGCTGGCACGACTACGTGCTGTTCGTGCTCGACCCCGAGGTGAAGGAGCGGTTGCTCGCGCTCGACCTCGACCCGGCACATGAGCGGTGCGCCGGCGGCGAGGGCGTCGTGTACTGGACCGTTCCCAAGGGTGACACCCTCGACTCCGAGCTCGGCAAGGCGATCGGCAAGGCCGCGTACAAGCCGCACCTCACGAGCCGCAACGTCAATACGCTCGAGAAGCTGCTCGGCTGAGGCGAGCAGCCGACCCGCCGGGCAGCCGAGCATGCCCGCGCGGTCGCGTCCGTCGCCGCACGCCGTCACACACCGCCCGCGGTCGTACCGTGGAAGCGTGACCAGCTCTCCCGACAAGCACCACGAATCGAGTCTCGGCGAGTACAGCCTCGCCGTGCACGGCGGCAACGAGTCCGCGGCGGGTGGGGGAGCCATCCGCACCCCCGTCGTCATGGCGAACTCCTACGCCCTGCCCGACGACCCCTCGACCATGAGCTGGTCGGGCACCGACGCGCCCCTCTACACGCGCAACAGCGGCCTCAACCAGCTCGGGCTGCAGCGCAAGCTCGCGGCCCTCGAGCACGCGGAAGATGCGGTCGTGCTCGCGAGCGGTGTCGCGGCCCTGCACGCGGTGTTCTTCACGCTGCTGCGCACGGGCGACCACGTGGTCGTCTCCGACCAGTCCTACGAGGCGATCCACAAGCTCTTCGCCGAGCTGCTGCCGCGCAAGTACGACATCCAGGCCACCTTCGTCGACACCTCCGACCTCGACGCCGTGCGGGCCGCCATCCGGGCCGAGACCCGTCTCGTGCACACCGAGGTCGTCGCGAACCCCACGACACGGCTCGCGGATGTCGCGGCGCTCGCCGAGATCGCACACGCATCCGGGGTGCTGCTGAGCGTCGACTCGACCTTCACGCCGCCCCCGCTCGCGCGCCCCCTCGACGACGGCGCCGACCTCGTCGTGCACTCCCTCACCAAGTACATCAACGGGCACGGGGATGCCATGGGCGGCTCGGTCGCGGGATCGCGCGAGCTGATCCAGCGCATCAAGGCCGAGGCGATGGTCGACGTGGGCGGCGTCATCAGCCCCTTCAACGCCTGGCTCATCATGCGCGGATCGGTGACGCTGCCGCTGCGCATCCGCCGGCACGTCGAGACGGCGGCCGAGGTGGCCCGGTTCCTCGACGCCGACCCGCGCGTGGCGTACGTGTACTACCCGGGGCTCGCCTCGCATCCGCAGCATGCCGACGCGGCCCGCCTGCTGCCCAACGGCGCCGGCGCCATGATGGCGTTCGCGGTGGACGGGGATCCGGATGCGCAGAACCGTTTCGTGGCGGCGTTGCGGCTCATCACCTCGGCGGTGTCGCTCGGGCACGACGAGTCGCTCATCGTGCACGTCGGCACGAGCGGCGCGCGGGTCGCCGCCTACCCGGAGCCCTTCCGTCGGCTCGGGCACCTGCGGTTCTCGGTGGGCCTGGAGGACGCCTCCGACCTCATCGCCGACCTGCGCCAGGCCCTCGACGCGACCTTCGGGCCGCTCTGACCCGGCGCCGGGCGCGCCGGGTCCGGGACCGCGCCCGGCACCGCGCCCTCGACACGCGCTATGTCGAAAATGCAGGAGTCACGCGACGGGCTGCGCGCGGATTCGGGGCACCCATGGGCGACACGCCCGGGCTCTCCTGCATTTTCGACATTGACGACGGGGTGGAGTGCCCGTCGCCCGGGGCTCAGCGCTCGAGCAGCGCGTCGGCGTAGGCGGGCACCGAGCGGTGGTAGCGCGGCAGGTGCGGGGTGAGCGCGTGCAGGAGCGCCGCCACCGCCTCGATCGGGCGCTCGAGGTCGACGAGCGCGAGGGCCGCGAAGGCGACGGCCGCATCGGCATAGGGGGAGTCGGGGCGTCCCTCGAACTCGGCGCGCAGCAGCTCGATGGATTCCTCGGGCCGACCGAGGTTGCGCACGGTGCTCGCGAGCTGGATGACGCACTGCGCGCGCTCGTCATCCGGGAGCCCCGCCGCGAGGGCGCGCCGGTAGAACTTCTCGGCGCCGGCCTCGTCACCCGTCGAGTCGCGGGCGCCGCCGCGCTCGAACAGTGCGAGCGGGTCATCCGGGCGCTCCGCCGCGATCGCGTCGATGCGCCGCACGAGTTCTGCGCCGTCCAACCGATGGGCATCCGCCCATACCGCCGCCATCCGCTCCCGCCACTGCATGGATCGAGCCTACGAACTCCGCCTCTGCTGTTGTGCAGGAGTCCGGATGCTGTTGTGCAGGAGCCGGTGCGCGGAATCCCGAAGATCCAGGCCTCGGGTGATCGCCGCATCCGAGAACTCCTGCACAACAGCAGTCCTCCTGCACAACAGCAGAACTCCTGCGCGACAGCAGAGGCACGACAGCCACACCCGCACGCCGCGCGACTCTGCCCAGGGCGAACACGGCAGAGCGGTCGAAACCGCGCCGGTAGATTCGACACCGACATCGAAAAGCAAGGAGCTCCTCCCATGGCAGAACCGGCATTCCAGCCGAGTGTGTTCGACCGTCTCCTGAAGGACCGCATCATCTGGCTCGGCTCCGAGGTGCGCGACGACAACGCGAACGAGATCGCGGCCAAGCTGCTGCTGCTCGCCGCAGAGGACCCCGAGCGCGACATCTACCTCTACATCAACAGCCCCGGCGGCTCGATCACGGCCGGCATGGCGATCTACGACACGATGCAGTTCATCCCGAACGACGTCGTCACGGTCGGCATCGGCATGGCCGCGTCGATGGGCCAGCTGCTGCTCACCGCGGGCACCAAGGGTAAGCGCTACATCACCCCCAACGCGCGCGTGCTGCTGCACCAGCCCCACGGCGGCTTCGGCGGAACGAGCTCCGACATCCAGACCCAGGCGGCGCTCATCCTCGACATGAAGAAGCGGCTCGCCGAGATCACCGCGGCCCAGACCGGCAAGAGCGTCGAGCAGATCAACGCCGACGGCGACCGTGACCGCTGGTTCTCGGCCGAGGAGGCCCTCGAGTACGGCTTCGTCGATCACATCCGGGCGTCTGCGGCGGATGTCGTGGGCGGCGCGGGAACCGATCAGGGCAAGAAGTAAGCGCGAGAGAGACAAGGACGAATCACATGGAGACCCCCACGTTCATGGCGGGCGGAGACCTGGCTTCGCGCATGCCCCAGTCCCGCTACATCCTGCCGAGCTTCGAGGAGCGCACGGCCTACGGCTTCAAGCGCCAGGACCCCTACGCGAAGCTCTTCGAAGACCGCATCATCTTCCTCGGCGTGCAGGTCGACGACGCGTCGGCGGATGACATCATGGCGCAGCTGCTCGTGCTGGAGTCGATGGATCCCGACCGCGACATCATGATGTACATCAACTCGCCCGGTGGCTCGTTCACGGCCATGACGGCGATCTACGACACGATGCAGTACATCCGACCGCAGGTCATGACGGTCGTGCTCGGCCAGGCCGCGTCGGCCGCCGCGGTCATCGCCGCGGCCGGAACCCCCGGTAAGCGTCTCGCGCTGCCGAACGCCCGCATCCTGATCCACCAGCCCGCCGTCGGCGAGGCCGGTCGGGGGCAGGCGTCGGACATCGAGATCCAGGCCAAGGAGATCCTGCGCCTGCGCACCTGGCTCGAGGACACGCTCGCGCGTCACACCAACAAGACGCAGCAGGAGATCAACGCCGACATCGAGCGCGACACCATCCTGTCGGCCGACGAGGCCCTCGAGTACGGCCTCATCGACCAGGTGCTCTCGAGCCGCAAGAACGCTCAGGCGGCGCTCACCACGGCCTAGGCCCTCGCCCCTCGATCACGACCTCGGCGCCCCGGAGACATCCGGGGCGCCGAAGTCGTAGCGGGAGCTGCGAGCGAACTCAGCGCCGACGTCGCGTGGCGATGAGCGCGACCGTCACGGCGATCGCGACCACGAGCACCGCGGCCACGATCCACACGACGTCGCCGAGCGGGATCTGAGCCGGCTCCGCCTCGTGGTGCCCGGATGAGGTGCCCGAGTCCGTCGGCGGCACCTCGGCCCCGCAGCTCGCCGGGGCGGTGGCGCCTTCGGCCGTCGCGGCACCCGTCCAGCTGAATGGGATCTCGCCGCCCACGGGGTGGCCATCCGCCGACACGACCTGCCACTCGAGCACGTAGTCGCCCGCCGGCCCGATGGCCGCGGCGGTCGACATCGTGTCGTCGGCGACCTGCAGGCATCCGTCGCCGTAGTAGAGACCCCCGGCGTCGCGCACGCGCAACGCGAAGGCTGACAGGCCCGCGTCGTCGAGCAGGCGCTCGTTCATCGTCACCGAGAACTCGGCGGGCAGCTCGGCGAGGGTCTCGCCCTCGGCGGGCGTCGACCCCACGAGTTGACTGTGTGCCGACGCCGGCACGGCGGCGAACAGCACGAGCGCCGCCGCGGCGGTGCCGACGGCCAGGGCGCGGAGCACGCGGCCACCGTCCATCGGAAAGGCGGGAATCAAGTTGAACAGGACGATGAAAACATTGAACGTGAACAATCGCAGCGACAGCGAACTGGCCACCAGCGCTTCCATCAAGTCGGCATTTGCTTTCGGGGCCATCGCATGCTGCATCCAGGCGGCGAGCGTGCCGTCGAGCATCATCCACACGAAACACAATACCGCCAACACCACGTTCACCGCTGGCCCCGCGACCGCGATGAGCAACTCTTGACTGGGATTTTCCGGGATCCGCTCCAATCGGGCGACGCCGCCGATGGGGAGCAGCGTGATGTCGCGCGTCGGCACGCCAAACCGCCGGGCGGTAAGGGCGTGGCCGTATTCGTGCAGCACGATGATCGTAAATGCCAAGATCACAAACACCAGTTGATCGAACGCCACGGCCCAACTGTGGGTTTGAAAGTACGCCGCGCCTACCACCCACGCCAGCAGGAGCAGGAACGTGGCGTGCACGAACACGTCGATGCCAAAGAAGCGGCCGATTTTGAAGGACCAACTCATGGGGAGTGGCTAGTGGTTAGTGGTTAGGGGCTAGAGATTGCTGATTGCTTCTTCCTTCTTACTTCTGCCTTCTGCCATCCGAC
>SMFF01000106.1_pt1 | contig 15489 bp, 11 predicted proteins | sample 2456181 | NCBI WGS metagenome assembly SMFF01 (sample SAMN10132611, study PRJNA489261) | soil metagenome | isolation source: day120 antibiotic-loamy sand soil ammended with raw manure from dairy cow... | place: USA | collected 2015-04-01
GATGCGCTCCTGCGTGTCGTAGTCGACCCGCACGATGCCGAAGCGCTTGGAGTAGCCGTAGCCCCACTCGAAGTTGTCGAGCAGCGACCACACCTGGTAGCCGCGCAGGTCCACCCCCTGCGCCATCGCCCGGTGCGCCGCCCCGAAGTGACGCCGCAGGTAGTCCACCCGTTCGACGTCGTGCACGCGCGGGCCCGCCTCCGTCTGGGTCACCCGGTCGGGGAACGCCGCGCCGTTCTCGGTGATCATGAGCGGCTGCTCGGGGAACTGCGCCTTCAGCGAGAGCAGCAGCTCCTCGAGCCCGTCGCGTTCCGCGAGCCCGGCCAGGGCGAGCCACCCATGTCCTTGTGGCCGTCGTTGTCGAGCGGCTGGTTGATCTGCGCAAGGTCTCCGTCGCGCACGAAGCCCCAGTCGGTGACTTCGCGCGTGTCGTCGAGCAGGTCGGCGGGGTACTCGCCGAGCAGGATCGGATGTGTGAACGCGCGGTTGGCGAGGCCGTCGATGCGGCGGATCGCCTCGGGGGACGTGTCGTCGCTGCCCCGGATGACGTGGAAGTTGAGCGTGACCGAGACGTCGGGGTCGTTGCTCGCCGCGCGACGCACCTCTTGCACCGCGAGGCCGTGGGCGAGGTTCAGGTGGTGCACGGCCGCGAGCGCCGCGGCACCGTCCGTGCGCCCCGGCGCGTGCGCTCCCGAACCGTAGCCGAGGTAGGCCGAGCACCACGGCTCGTTGAGCGTCGTCCAGGTCGCGACGCGGTCGCCGAGCGCCTCGGCGGTGCGCGCCGCATACTCGGCGAAGCGATACGCGGTGTCACGCGCGGGCCACCCGCCCGCATCCTCGAGAGCCTGCGGCAGGTCCCAGTGGTACAGCGTCGCGATGGGACGGATGCCGCGCTGCAGCAGGCCGTCGACGAGCCGCGAGTAGAACGCGATCCCCGCCGAGTTCACCGCGCCTGCGCCGGTGGGCTGGATGCGCGGCCAGGCGATCGAGAAGCGGTACGACTGCAGCCCGAGCTCGGCCATCAGGTCGAGGTCCGACTCCCAGCGGTGATAGTGGTCGTCGGCCACGTCGCCCGTGTCGCCGTTCCACACCTTGCCGGGCGTGTGGCTGAAGGTGTCCCAGATCGAGGGTCCGCGGCCGTCCTCCCGCGCCGCACCCTCGATCTGGTACGAGGCGGTGGCGGAACCGATGAGGAAGTCGGGCGCGAACTCGAGTCCGCGCACGGAGCCGTCATCCGATCCTGTGGTCACCATGGGATCTCCGCCTTCCCGTCGTGCGCGGCGACGGTGTCACTGCCGGGGGTGCGCAGGAACCATCCTGCCGTGATCTCGGAGGTCACGCTCACGCCCTGCTCGGAGCTCCGCACCTCGAAGCGGGCTTCGGAGCCGTCCGGGCGCGTGACGCGCACCGTCCGCTCGGTCGGCTCGCCACGGTATGCCTCGAGCACGAGGCCGTCGATGTAGTCGTAGTCGGGCCGGTCGCCGCGTGCGCCGCGTGCGAGCACCGCACCCGCGCGCACGTACAGCGGCAGGCTGAGGAACCCGTGGGCCTCACGCCGCCATCCGCCGCCCGGCACTCGCTCACCGGTCAGCAGCGAGGTCCATTCGCCGCTCGGGAGGTAGAACTCCACTTCCGGGTCCGCCGTCATGACGGGCGCGACCAGGAGGTCGTCGCCGAGCATGTACTGCCGGTCGAGATAGGCGACCGCCGGATCGCCCGGGAAGGCGAGCGCCATGGGGCGCATCACCGGGAGCCCGGACTCGGATGCCACGCGTCCCGCCTCGAAGAGCATCGGCATCAGCTCGTGCTTGAGCCGCGTGAAGCGCTGCGCGACCTCGACCGCCTCCTCGTCGAACGCCCACGGCACCCGGTAGGAGCCGGAGCCATGCAGGCGCGAGTGGCTCGAGAGCAGCCCGAATGCGGTCCAACGCTTGAAGACGTCGGCCGAGGGAGTGCCCTCGAACCCGCCGATGTCATGGCTCCAGAACGCGAAACCGCTCATGGCGAGCGAAAGCCCGCCCCGCAGGGTCTCTGCCATCGAGGGGAACGTCGACGTGGAGTCCCCGCCCCAGTGCACCGGCAGGCGCTGACCGCCGGTGGTCGCCGAGCGCGCGAAGAGCACCGCGTCGCCGACACCCCGCTCCTGCTCGAGCACCTCGAACACTGCCTCGTTGTAAAGCTGCGTGTACCAGTTGTGCAGGTCTTCCGGGTTCTCGCCGGAGGCGTAGACGACATCGAGCGGGATGCGCTCACCGAAATCGGTCTTGATGCAGTCGACACCCTGTCGCAGCAGCCCCCGCACCTTCTCCTGGAACCAGGCTCTGGCATCCGGATTCGTGAAGTCGACGAGGCCCATGCCCGCCTGCCAGAGGTCCCACTGCCACACGCTGCCATCCGGTCGGCGCACGAGGTAACCCGCGGATGCCGCCTCGTCGAAGACCTCGGACGCCTGCGCGATGTAGGGGTTCAGCCACACGCAGACCCGGAGGTCCTTCTCGTGCAGGCGGGCCAGCATGCCTTCGGGGTCGGGGAAGGTGCGCGGATCCCATTCGAAGTCCGTCCACTGGAACTCGCGCATCCAGAAGCAGTCGAAGTGGAAGACGCTCAGCGGCAGCTCGCGCTCGGCCATCGCGTCGATGAAGCTCGTCACAGTGGCTTCGTCGTAGTCGGTCGTGAAGCTCGTCGAGAGCCACAGGCCATACGACCACGCGGGCACCTGCGCAGGTCGGCCCGTGAGCCGCGTGTAGCGGTCGAGCACGGTCGCCGGGTCGCCTTCGATCACGTAGTAACGCAGCCGCTCCCCCGCGACCGAGAACTGCACGCGTTCGACGGCCTCGCTCCCCACCTCGAATGACACGTGTCCGCGATGGTCGACGAGCACCCCGTACCCGCGATCGGAGACGTAGAACGGCACGTTCTTGTACGCCTGCTCGCTCGAGGTGCCGCCGTCGGCGTTCCAGATGTCGACGCTCTGGCCGTTCTTCACGAGCGGGCCGAAGCGCTCACCGAGCCCGTAGATGTGCTCGCCCACGCCGAGCGCGAGCTGCTCGTGGAGGAACCGGGATGCCGTGAGGGCGGGGGTGCCCTCACGGTCGTTGCCCACGGGGCCGGGTTCCACCTGCGCGTCGGGCGAGAGCCGCAGGTAGCCGAGCGAGCGGTCTCCGCTCGAGGTGAGCTCGCGGCCGTTCGCTCGGAAGGTGAGCGACCACGGCGCGCCGGCCATGATGCGCGCGGACAATGTGCCGCTCGTGAGCGTGGCGCCGTCGGCATCCGTCTCGACACTGCCGACGCCCTCCGAGCGTCCCGGCAGCTCGAAGCCCCTCCGCGGCACGGCGCCGCGATGGTGTTCGACGGTGACTCCGATGACGCCCTCGAGCGGCGCGTCGAGCGTGACCGTGAGGGTGGGACGATTGAGCACGTCACCGCGCTTGCGGATCTCGCGCGTCGGCGCGAGCACCCGGATGTCGTGCTCACCCGCGTCGACGCGGTACGCCTCGCGCGCGTAGAGCGCGTCGACTCCCGGACGCAGCTGCCAGTATCCGTCGGTGAATTTCACGCCATGCCTCTCGGTGTTGCGGGGGTGCGCGCGGTCACTTGACCGCACCCGCGGTGATACCGCGGGTCAGGGTGCGCTGGAAGACGAGGAAGAAGATGAAGGTGGGGATCACGCCGAGCAGGGCCGATGCGCTCGTCGTCGTGACGTCCATGAGTCGGTCGCCCTGCAGCACGCTGATGGCGACAGGCACCGTCTGCGTGTCGTTGCTGACGAGGAAGGCCAGCGGGATGAGGAACTCGTTCCACGTCCAGATGAAGAAGAAGATGAGCAGCACGGCGAGCGTCGGCCGACTGATCGGCACGATGACGCGCCACAGCGTGGTCCACCGGCTCGCGCCGTCGAGCGCCGCGGCCTCGAGCACCTCCTTGGGGAAAGTGCCGTATACCGATGACAGCAGGTAGACGCCGAATGCGCTCTGGATCACCGTGAAGACGATCACGACGCTCCACGGATTGTTGTAGAGCCCCACCTGCTTGAACATGAAGTACAGCGGGTACAGCAGTGCTTCCTGCGGCAGCAGGTTCGCGAACAGGAACGCCACGACGATCCAGGCGCGGCCCTTCACGCGACCGATTCCGATCGCGAAAGCACTCAGCACCGAGATCAGCACGGCGAGCACGGCGACGGAACCCGAGATCCAGAACGAGTTCCACAGCTTCTGCGGGAAGTTCACCCGCTCCCAGAACGCCGCGAGACCGTCCCAGTACACCTCGGTCGGAAGCGCGAGCGGCCCCGAGGTCGCGTAGTCCTGGGGCGACTTGAAGGAGTTCAGCAGGATCAGCAGGAACGGGAACACCACCGCGAGCGCACCCACGACGATGAGCGCGAGCAGCAGCCAGTCGAGGGCCCGGGGTCCGCGCCGCCGACGGGTGCGGACGGTGGCGAGAGCGGTATTCACAGCGCCTGCTCCCTGCGCTCGGCCGCGAACTGCGCGCGGATGAAGACGATGGCGACGATCGAGATGAGGATCGTGAGCGCGGTGGCGATCGTCGCCCCGTAGCCCACCTGCTGCGACTGGAAGAACTCGCTGTAGGCGTAGTAGCTGGGCACGAGCGTCGCGTTTCCGGGGCCGCCGCGGGTGAGCACGTAGATGGGCCCGAACACCTTGAGGGCAGCGATCGTGCACGTGAGGGTCACGACGAACACCTCGGGGCGGATCTGGGCGAGCGTGATGGCTCGGAAGCGAGTGAACCATCCGGCGCCGTCGAGTTCGGCGGCCTCGTAGAGTTCCGGGTCGACACGCTGCAGGGCGGCCATGAAGATCACGACCGGATAGCCGAGCTGAACCCACACCAACACGACCATGATCGAGGCGAGGGCCGTGTCGGGGCTGCCGAGCCAGTTGTGCGCGAGGTCGCCGAGACCGATCGCCGTGAGGATCTCGTTGAGCGCGCCGTTCTGCGGTCGCAGGATCCACCCGATCACGATGCCCGCGATGGCGACGGGCAGGATCTGGGGAAGGTAGTAGGTGGCGCGCAGGAAGCTTGCGGCGCGCCCGCCGAAGCGTCGGCCTACGACGTCGAAGAGGGCTGCGGCGAGCACGAGGCCGAGCAGGGTCGGCACGATCACCATCGCGACGATCATCGCGATCGAGTTGCGGAACGACGCCCAGAAATCCTCGTCTCCGACGAGCTCGATCCAGTTGTCGAAGCCGATGAACTCGGGCGGGCGGATGCCGCGGTACTCGGTGAAACTCAGGTAGACGTTCCAGACGAGGGGCACGATCACGATGACCGTGAGCAGCGCGAGACCGGGCACGAGGTACAGCCACCACGTGGCACGACTGCTGCCGTGATCGGGGAACGACGACTCCGGCGCGGCGACGCGAGGGCGCCGATCCGGGCGGACGAAGGGAACGTTGGGCATGCTCTTTCCTTGCTCGCTGCCGCGGGCGGGGGACTCGAGTCGGGGTTGAGGCGGGTGCCGCCCGGGGAGGTGTCCCGGGCGACACCCGTTCGGCTACTCGCGGAAGTCCGCGGCGTAGTCCTCGTAGGCGTCACCGAGCGAGGTGAGCACGTCATCCGGCGTCTTGGTGCCGTTCACGAGCTCCTGCAACTGCGCGACGATCTCGTCGTAGAACGTCGGCGTGGGCCAGTCAGGGTAGAACGACAGGCCGTCCTTCTCGTTGATGGCGTTGAAGGCCGCGATGAGCTCCTGGCTCTTCTCGTCGGTGATGTCATCGACGTTCGCGGCGACGGGCACACCGCCGTTGTTGCCGATGATCGCCTGGATCTCGGGACGCATCGTGATGTCGATGAAGGTGTAGGCGAGTTCCTTGTTCTTCGCCGTCGTGGGCACGACCCACATGTTGCCCGCGGAGCCGAGGCTGAGATCCGAGTCGGGGAAGGGGAAGATGCCGAAGTCGAAGCCCGAGATCTCGCTCACGAAGCGTCCGTACCACCAGGAGCCCGATACGAAGATCGGAGCGTCGCCGTTGATGAACGAGACACCCGCGTCTTCAGCCTTGATTCCCGTGACGTCCTTCGAGATGTAGCCCGCGTCGACCCAGTCGACCAGGGTCTCGGTGGCGGTCGTGAGCTCCGAACCGTGCCAGTCGACGGGGTTCTCGTAGAGCTGGTAGTCGTTCACCCACTGGCGGTCGGCCCGCTGAAGTGCGAGTTGGTACCAGAGCTGACCGAGTGGGTACTCGAGGCCGGCCTCGGCGAGCGGGGTGACGCCGTCGGCGACGAAGGCGTCGAGCACGTCGACGAACTCGTCCATCGTCGTCGGGATCTCGAGGCCGTGCTCGGCGAAGGCGTCCTTGTTGTAGTACACGGTGACGAATTCGCCGTAGTTGGGCACACCGAACCAGTCGCCCGAACCCATGACGCCGTTGTCGTCATAGCGGGCCGTGGTCTGCAGTGCGGGGGCGAGCAGCTCGTCCCAGCCGTGCTCTTCGACGGCATCGGTGAGCGGCTCGAGCAGCCCCTGGCTCGAGAGCAGACCGGCGGTCGCATTGCCCTTGTTGTACTCGAGGATGTCGGGGGCCTCGTCGGAGTTGAGCACCTGGCTCGCGGTCTGACGGATCTGCTCGAAGCTCTTCTCCTCGAACTCGACCTTCGCCCCGGTTTCCTTTTCGAAGACCTTGATGGCCTCGTCCCAGGCCTTGCCCATGGCGCTGTCGGCGCCTTCGTAGTGCCAGAGCTTGAGGGTGTCGCCGCTCTCTTCGCCGGAGCCCGAGGGGCTGCAGCCGGCGAGCGCGAGGACTGCTGCGGTGGTGATCGCGAGCGCCGCGATCGGACGTGAACGCATGAGTGAACTCCCTTGGTCGCTATGTGCCGCCGCGACGGGGGATGCCGCGGCAGAGTCAGGATGCTCCGCCACGGTTCATTTTGTCAAGTTGCGCAACAAAACAAAAAGCGAGACGTCATCCGTTCGGCGGCGCCTCCGCGAGAAGCCCCCGCATCGCGGCGACCGCGGCACCGCGGGCATAGAGATCGAAATGGAACCCCGGGCGCTCGATGCGCACCTCCGCAGGATCGGCCTGCTCGAGGAACTCCGCGAGCGCCACCCGCAGCTGCTCCGAGGCGAGATCGAGCATGTCGAGCCCCTCCCCCATGAGCGCCACGAGCTCGGGATCGAAAGCGTTCACCGACTCGGCCACGACGGCCCCGAGCGCGAACGCCGCACGCCGGAACGCCTCGAGCGCGCGCTCGTCACCTGCATGGGCCCGCCGTACCGCCTCGGCGTACTCGCCGGCACCGACGCCCGAGTTCTCCTCGACCGCCGACATCGTCACGAAGCTGTGGACGCAGTCGTCGTGCCCGTTGTCGCAGCGGCGTCCGACACCCCCGATGCGCTGATGACCGATGCGCCCCGCGCGCCCGTGGGCGCCCGTGAGCACCTCATCCTCGATCACGACTCCGGAGCCGATGCCCGCGCCGATACCGTAGACCACGAGCGAGCGATGCCGCGCCAGCCCGCCGAACCAATGGTGCGCCGCGGCCAGAGCGTGCACATCGTTCACGGCGATCGTCGGCAGTGCCGTCGCAGCCGACACGGCGTCCGCGAGCGCGACGCCGTGCCAGCCGAGGAACCCCGAACGCTCGAGCACCGCGCGACCGTCGCGCATCACGATGTCGCCCGCGACGCCGATGCCGATGCCGGCGGGCAACTCGACGTCCGCGATGAGCCGCTCGGTTGCACGCGCCACGATGCCCACCACGTCGTCGACCTCGCGACTGGGCAGCAGAATCGTCTGTTCGTCGACGATGCGGGCGGCGAGGTCGGTCAGGACGACGTAGGCGGCTTCCCCCGTGAGCTTGACACCCACGAAATGCGCCGCCTCCGGCACGATGCGCAAGACCTCGGCCGGGCGGCCGCGAGTCGCGCGCGCCTCGGCCTCACCTTCGGCAACAAGGCCCGTGGCCAGCAATTCGCGCGCGATGCGGGTGAGGCTCGCACGCGAGAGGCCGACCCGCTCGGCGAGCCGCACGCGGGACTGCGCCCCGCGCAGCAGCAACTCGAGCAGCACACGGCGTTCCGCATCCTGCAGCACCGGCCAGGTGCGCGGCGTCTTACTCACGCGTTCACCCTAGAACCCGGCACCGCGCGTCAGGCGCGCGAAGCGAACGACGCCGGATCCCGCAGGATCTGCGAGAACGCGAGTTCTGCCGCCCCGATCAGCAGGCGATCGCGGCGCAGCGCCGCGGCGCGGATGCGTGTTCCCTCCCAGGCCACCGGGAGCGTACGCGCCGCGACGGCGGCCTCGAGTGCGGGGGCGTCCCACGCGAGGAGGGTGCCGAGGAAGCCGCCGAGCACGACGAGTTCGGGGCCGATCACGTTGATCGCGTTGCCGAGCGCCCCGCCGAGCACGATCTGCTGGCGCGCGAGCTCTGCGTGCAGCTTCGGGTCGTCGGAGGAGAGCACAGCCGCCTCGAACTCGGGCTCATCGGAGGTGCGGCGACCGAGGATCTCGAGCAGCCGCGAGCGGCTCACCTCCTCCTCGAGCGTGCCACCCACCGTCGCGCGGTGGGCCGGATCGTCGAGTCGCGGCCGGTTGTGCCCGAACTCGCCCGCATAGCCGAACGCCCCGCGATACGGCTGGCCGTTCACGATGACGCCGCCGCCGATTCCGCTCGCACCGCCGTTGAGGTACACGAGCTGGTCGACCCCGCGCCCCACCCCGAACAGACGCTCCGCGAGGGCCCCCAGGGTCGCGTCGTTGTCGGCGACGGTCGGCAGGCCGACCACCGACTCCACGAGGCGCGCGAACGAGCTCTCACGCCATCCGAGATGCGGAGCCCAACGCACCACACCGTCGCTCGCCCGCACGAGTCCCGGCACGGCGAGGCCGACCGCGACGAGCCGACGATCCTGAGCGGGCCCCGACCGCAGCTCGTCGACGACCTCGCCGACGACTGCGGCGGCCTCCTCGGGGCTGGGGATGTGGTCGAGCTCGTGGCGGATGCGGTGCTCCACGCGCGCGCCGAGGCCCACGAGAGCCACGGTCACGGCGTCGATCTCGGGGTTGACGGCGATGATCGCAGGGCGCGGATCGGGCACGACGCGTCGCGACGGACGACCCACCCGGTTGGTCGCCCCGGGGTCGGCCTCCTGCACGAGACCGAGCTCGACGAGCTCGGCGACGAGCGCCCCGATGGTCGATCGGTTGAGGCCGGTGAGCGCGGTCAGGTCGGCGCGCGAGGGCGTGCCGCCCCGGTGCACGAGCTCGAGCACCGTCGAAAGGTTTCGACGGCGAACCGAGTCGACGGTGTCTCCGAGGGCTGCCACGTCGCACACAATAGCGGCTGCCGAGACGTCGCCCGGCCCGACACCGCGGGCGCTGTGGCCCCTGGATGGGGGCGCAACCGTTATTTTGTTGTTATTGACCCCAATTGCGGCATCTGCGTATGATCGCGGCATCCCAACCACTTTCGACGTAGTTGTCGAAACTTTCGAGAGGTGTTCGAAGATGAACAGAGCCCGGATCATCCGGGTCGGAGCGATCGCCGCGGCATCCGCTCTGACCATCGGCGGTCTCACCGCCTGCAGCGCCGGCGGCGGAGGCAACGACGACGGCACCGTCACCATCACCTGGTGGCACAACGCGACGACCGACCCGCAGCAGGGCATGTGGGAAGACGTCGCTGCGGAGTTCGAGAAGGACCACCCCGGCGTCAAGGTCGAGGTCACCGGCTACCAGAACGAGGACCTGCAGCGCACGCTCATCCCGAACGCGCTCCAGTCCGGCGACGCGCCCGACATCTTCATGGTGTGGCCCGGCGGCGAGGTTCGCTCGCAGGCCGACGCCGGCTACCTCATGGACCTCACCGACGTGATGTCCGACACCATCTCCGAGTACGGCGGAACCGTGAAGCCGTGGCAGGTCGACGGCAAGCAGTACGCCATCCCCTACACCTTCGGCATCGAGGGCTTCTGGTACAACAAGGACCTCTTCAAGGCCGCCGGCATCGACGAGCTGCCCGAGACCCTGCCCGAGCTCGAGGACGCCAACAAGAAGCTCCGCGCGGCCGGCACCACGCCGATCGCGGTCGGCGCCGGCGACCTGTGGCCGGCCGGCCACTGGTGGTACCAGTTCGCGCTCGCCGCGTGCTCGACGGACACCCTGCAGAAGGCCATCCCGGCGCTCGACTTCAGCGACCCCTGCTGGGTCGAGGCGGGCGAGCTGCTGCAGGACTTCGTGGCGACCAACCCGTTCCAGGACGGCTTCCTCGCGACCTCCGGCCAGCAGGGCGCTGACAGCTCCGCGGGTCTCGTCGCGAACGGCAACGCCGCGATGGAGCTCATGGGCGCATGGAACGCCGGTCAGATCGGCTCGCTGACGCCGGATGCCACCGTTCCCGAGTGGCTCGGCTGGTTCCCGATGGTGTCGGTGCCCGGCACCGCGGGTGACCCGACCATCACCATGGGTGGTGGCGACGGCTTCGGCATCTCGAAGGACGCCCCGAAGGAGGCCGTCGAGCTGCTGAAGTACATCGCGAGCGAGGACGTGCAGAAGCGCTTCGCCGAGACCGGCGCCGGCATCCCGGCTCACCCGGGTGCCATCGACTCGCTGACCGACCCCAGCCTCAAGTCGATCGCCGAGGGTCTCGCCGGATCGTCGTACGTTCAGCTCTGGCTCGACAGCGACCTCGGCCCGTCGTTCGGCAACCCGCTCAACCAGGCCATCGTGAACCTCATGGCGGGCTCCGGCACGCCCGAGGATGTCGTGAAGGCGCTGGAGGACACGGCCGCCGCGCTGTAGCGCGGCCCGTCCGGACGTACACCCGTACAGATAGACAACATGACCAGCATCACTCAGGCAGGGCCCGCGGTCTCCGCGGGCCCTGCCGCCCCACCCACCCGTCCGCGCGCGCGGCGGCGCGACGGCCGCAAGTGGCTCGAGATCGCCCTCTTCGCCGGCCCCGCGCTCATCGTCTTCGTCGGCTTCGTGATCCTCCCGGTCGTGCTCGCCGCCGTCTACAGTTTCTTCAACTGGAACGGCCTCGGCCCGCTCGAGCGGTTCATCGGCTTCGAGAACTACGCGCGCGCACTCACCGACCCGCTGTTCCTCAAGTCGATCGGCAACAACTTCACGATCGTCGGGCTCTCCCTGCTCATCCAGGGGCCGCTCGCGATCATCGTCGCGCTCCTGCTGAACCGCCGGATGCGCGGCCGCACGATCATCCGCGCCGCCATCTTCGTTCCCTACGTGCTGGCGGAGGTCATCGCCGGTCTCTCGTGGAAGCTCCTGCTCTCGCCGCGCGGTGGCGTGAACGCGTTCCTCGAGTCCATCGGCCTCGGCGACCTCGCCCAGCCGTGGCTCGCCCAGCCCGACACCGCCCTCTGGGTGATGTTCGGCATCCTGACCTGGAAGTACCTGGGCTTCGCGATCCTGCTCATGCTCGCGGGACTCCAGGGCGTGCCCGAGGAGCTCTCGGAGGCTGCGGCCATCGACGGCGCCAGCTGGTGGAAGATCCAGTGGCACATCACGATCCCGCTGCTCGGCCCCACGATCCGCATCTGGGCGTTCCTCTCGATCATCGGATCGATCCAGCTGTTCGACATGGTCTGGGTCACCACCAAGGGCGGTCCCGTCGGAGCCACCAGCACGATGGCGACCTACATGATCCAGTACGGCCAGGGGAACCCCGGCTACGGCAGCGCCGTCGCCGTGATCCTGTTCCTGATCTCGCTCGTGATCGCCGTGCTCTACCAGCGCCATGCCATGCGTCGTGACCTCGGAACGTCCGACGCGCGAGGAGATGACTGACATGACGACCGCATCCGTCCCCGCAGCTCAGGCGGGCACGCATTTCAACTGGCGCCAGCCGGTCATCTACGTGGTGGCCCTCACCGCGATCCTCATCTCGATCATCCCGGTGCTCTATATCTGGATCTCCGGCTTCCGTACGAGCGCCGACCTCAACGCCTCCCCCGGCGGGTGGCCGAACCCGTGGTTCCTCGGCAACTACGCGAACGTGCTCTCGAGCCCGAGGTTCTGGGGCTCGGTGTTCTCGTCGTCGCTCGTGGCCGTCGGAACGACGGCGGGCGTGGTCGTGCTCGGCCTGTGCGCCGCGTACGTGATCGCGCGCTACAAGTTCCGCGGGCGCCAGTGGCTCTACACCTTCTTCTCGGCGGGCCTCATGTTCCCGCTCACGGTGGCCGCCCTGCCGCTCAGCATCCTGCTGCGCGACATCGGGCTGCACGGCACGTTCCTCGGCCTGATCATCCCGCAGGTGGCGTTCGCGCTGCCGGTGACGATCATCATCCTCGTGCCGTTCCTGCGGGCGATCCCCCTCGAGATCGAGGAGGCCGCGTCCATCGACGGCGCGAGCCGCATCGGGTTCTTCTGGCGCATCGTGCTGCCGCTCTCGCTGCCCGGCCTCATCACGGTCGGCGTGCTCGCGTTCCTCGGAAGCTGGAACGGCTACCTGCTGCCGCTACTCGTGATGGCTGCCGGCGGCATGCCGCAGGAACTCTGGACCCTGCCGCTCGGCGTGCAGCAGTTCTCCACGCAGTACTCGCAAGACACCGGAGCCGTGCTCGCGTACACCTCGCTCTCGATGGTGCCCGCGCTCGTGTTCTTCCTCGCCGCAGAGCGCCGCATCGTCGGCGGTCTGACCGGCGCCGTGAAGGGATAGGAATGTCGATCGACGTCGGTGTCGTGCCGGTCTGGCGCGACACCTCGCAGACCACCGATGCCCGGGTCGAGGCGCTCATCGCCTCGATGACCCTGGAGGAGAAGCTCGCCCAGCTCTACGGGATCTGGGTGGGCGCCTCCTCCGACGGCGGCGAGGTGGCCCCCCACCAGAACGACATGATCGACGACGTCGACATCGACGAACTGCTCCCGACCGGCATCGGCCAGCTCACCCGCCCCTTCGGAACGGCGCCCGTCGATCCTGCCCTGGGTGCGCTCTCGCTGCAGCGCACCCAAGAACGGATCGCGGCATCCAACCGTTTCGGCATCCCGGCGATCGCGCACGAGGAATGCCTCGCGGGCTTCGCCACGTGGGGGGCCACCGCCTACCCCGTGCCGCTGTCGTGGGGCGCGAGCTTCGACCCCGACCTCGTGCGCCAGATGGCGTCGCGGATCGGCAGCGACATGCGCTCGGTCGGCGTGCACCAGGGCCTCGCCCCCGTGCTCGACGTCGTGCGCGACGCCCGCTGGGGCCGCGTCGAGGAGACGATCGGCGAAGACCCGTACCTCGTCGGCACGATCGCGACCGCCTACGTGCAGGGGCTCGAGCGCGCGGGAGTGATCGCGACGCTCAAGCACTTCGTGGGCTACTCCGCCTCCAAGGCCGGGCGCAACCTCGCGCCGGTCTCGGTCGGCCCCCGGGAGCTCGCGGATGTGCTGCTTCCGCCGTTCGAGATGGCCATCCGCGAGAGCGGCGTGCGTTCGGTCATGAACGCCTACACCGACATCGACGGGGTTCCCACCGCCGCCGACCGCAGCATCCTGACCGAACTGCTCCGCGAGCGCTGGGGCTTCACCGGCACGGTCGTGGCGGACTACTACGCCGTCGGCTTCCTCGCGCTCCTGCACGGCGTCGTGCCCGAGGGCGACTGGGGTGCCGCGGCGACCGCGGCCCTCACCGCCGGCATCGACGTCGAGCTGCCGACGGTGCGCGGCTACGGCGCCCCCCTGGCCGAGGAGGTGCGTTCGGGCCGGCTCGACGAGTCGGTCATCGACACCTCGCTGCGCCGCGTGCTCGCCCAGAAGATCGAGCTCGGTCTGCTGGATGAGCACTGGTCGCCCGTGCCGGCGGCGCTCGCCGGCACGGATGACGTAGCCGACACCGACGCCCTGCGCGGCACCGTCGACCTCGACGGCGACGAGAACCGCGCCCTCGCCGCGCGTCTCGCCGAGCGGGCCATCGTGCTGCTCAAGAACGACGGCGTGCTTCCGCTCACCTCGCCGCGCCGGATCGCCGTGGTCGGGCCGACCGCCGACGACCCCTACGCGGTGCTCGGCTGCTACTCCTTCCCTGCCCATGTGGGGGTGCAGCATCCCGAGACCCCGATCGGCATCGGGCTGCCGACGCTGCTCGAGTCGCTGCGGGCCGAGTTCCCGGGCAGCGACCTCGTCTACGTGCGGGGCACGAGCGTCGACGGCGGCGAGACCGCCGAGATCGAGGCGGCCGCCGCCGCAGCCCGCGACGCGGACGTCGTGATCGTGGCTCTCGGTGATCGCGCGGGCCTCTTCGGGCGCGGCACGAGCGGCGAGGGCTGCGACGTCGAGTCGCTCGAACTGCCCGGCGCCCAGCAGCAGCTGTTCGACGCCGTGGTCGCCGCGGGCACCCCGACCGTCGTGACGCTGCTGGCCGGTCGCCCCTACGCGCTGGGCGATGCGCCCGAGAGCGCGAACGCGATCATCGAGGCGTTCTTCCTCGGCGAGGAGGGCACGCGCGCCATCGCGGGGGCCCTGAGCGGCCGCGTCAACCCGGGCGGTCGCCTGCCGGTGAGCGTGCCCGCCACGCCGGGCGCCCAGCCCTCGAGCTACCTCGCGGCCCCTCTCGCGCGCAAGAGCGGCGTGTCGAACATCGACCCGACGCCGGCGTACTGGTTCGGGCACGGCCTCTCGTACTCGAGCTTCAGCTGGGGCGACCTCGGGGTCTCGGGCAAGCTCTTCTCGCAGACCGTCGACGTGCGTCTCACGGTGACCAACACGAGCGAGCGCGACGGATCGGATGTCGTGCAGCTGTACCTGCACGAGCCGAGCTGGCATCCTTCACCGGCCGCGACGGCCGTCGCATCGTGGAACCGGGCACGCTCGTGCTCGGCGTCGCGCGCTCGGCCGGCGAGATCCTGTTCGCACACACCGTCGAGTTGACGGGCGAGACGCGCGTGGTGGACCACACGCGCCCTCTCCACGCCGACGTCTCGGTCGAGGAGCATTAGGTGGTTGAGGAGCCCGCACAGCGGGCGTCTCGAAACCACCCCCACCCCACCCCCGCACACCGGGTCGGCGAGCGCGTCCTCCGCCTCGCCGCGAGGTCGAGGTCGCCCAGACGCGCCATGCCTTCGCCTTCGGGTCCACGGGCTTCGAGCTGATCCCACACGCCAACGGAGAGCGGGATGCCACGGGCGCGTTCGGCACGGCGCTCGCGGATGACTGGCTGGGCGTCTTCGACACCGCCACACTGCCCTTCTACCGCGGCGACTTCGAGCCGCAGCGCGGTGTGACGCAGACCGATCGCATCCGCACCGCCGCGCGCTGGTTCGCCCAGCGCGGGGTGCGCCTCAAGGGCCACCCGCTCGTCTGGCACACGGTCAAGGCGGCCTGGATGGACGAGTTGCCGCTCGACGACGCCTGGCAGGTGGTGCTCGATCGGATCCGCCGTGAGGTGTCGGACTTCCGGGGGCTCATCGATGCCTGGGACGTCGTGAACGAGGCCGTCATCATGCCGGTCTTCGAGAACGAGCCCGACGGTGTGCCCAACGTGGTGTCGCGGATCGCGCGCGCGAAGGGGCGTATCCCCCTC
>SMFF01000045.1_pt2 | contig 15340 bp, 14 predicted proteins | sample 2456181 | NCBI WGS metagenome assembly SMFF01 (sample SAMN10132611, study PRJNA489261) | soil metagenome | isolation source: day120 antibiotic-loamy sand soil ammended with raw manure from dairy cow... | place: USA | collected 2015-04-01
CGGGGCCACGGCCAGACACAACTGGCGCCACGCCGCCTTCGGGACGGCGGCTTTCCAAATAGTGACCTGTACCGACGACGCCGCTACAGGCGGGTCGTCGTCCAGTCTGAGGGTAAGCCACGCCCATGCTTGCCAGGCATGGACCAGGTGCAGCACCCGGTCTTGACCGTGGCTGGTGATCATCCAGCACCCGTCAGTGCGCAGTATCAGTGTACCTTGGCCGGGTAAGGGCCGGCCCAGCACGGCGCCCGCCAGATCCGTCCAGTGCGTGCGACGGATGGGCCACTGCCCGGTGGCAGCCACGGGGGGCCTCAGCCTAGAGCCTCCGCACGATCATGGAACCGTTGGTGCCGCCAAATCCGAAGGAGTTGGACAGCGCCACGTCTATCTTCATGTTGCGCGCTTCGTTGGCGCAGTAGTCCAGGTCGCACTCTGGGTCCTGGTTGAAGATGTTGATCGTGGGCGGCGATATTTGGTGGTAGACAGCCAGCGTAGTGAAAACCGCTTCGATGCCGCCGGCCGCCCCCAGCAGATGACCGGTCATCGACTTGGTGGAATTGACGACCAGCTTCTTGGCATGGTCGCCAAACGCCAGCTTGAGCGCTTCAGTTTCGTTTTTGTCTCCCAATGGCGTGGAGGTGCCGTGCGCGTTGACGTAGTCGACTTCGTCGCCATTGACCTGGCCATTGCGCAAGGCATGCGCCACGCCACGGCGCGGGCCGTCGCGGTCGGGCGAGGTGATGTGATAGGCATCGGAGCTCATGCCGTAGCCGCCAAATTCACCATAAATGCGCGCCCCACGCTTGCGGGCATGTTCGTACTCTTCCAGCACCAGGACGCCGGCACCCTCGCCGAGCACAAAGCCATCGCGATCGCGATCCCAGGGGCGCGAAGCCGTCGTGGGGTCGTCGTTACGGGTGGAAAGCGCCCGCATGGCGGCAAAGCCGCCTATGCCCAAGGGCGACACAGTGGATTCGGCCCCGCCGGCCACCATGACATCGGCATCGCCGTATTCGATCAGGCGCGCTGCATCGCCTATGGAGTGCAAGCCGGTGGTGCAGGCCGAAACCACTGCATAGCTGGGGCCTTTAAGGCCCAGCATGATGGACAACTGACCGGAGATCAGGTTGATGAGCGAGGCCGGTACAAAAAACGGCGATATGCGCCGCGGACCGCGCTGCAGATATTCGATTTGAGTTTCTTCTATCCGGGGCAGGCCGCCGATGCCGGATCCGATAATCGTGCCGATGCGATCGGCGTTTTCGTCGGTGATCTCCAGGCCGGCATCACGCCATGCCTGTACACCTGCAGCCACGCCGTAATGGATGAAGGTATCCATTTGCTTGGACTCTTTGGCCGACATGTACTGCGTAATGTCGAAATCTTTGACTTCACCCGCAATCTGGGCATTGAATGCGGACGGATCAAAACGCGTAATACGTCCGACACCTGAACGCCCATTCACGATATTGTCCCATGCGCTGTCAATATCGTTGCCGACTGGCGAAACAATACCCAGACCGGTAATGACGACACGTCGTTTCACGGATGACTCCTAAAAATAAAAAAGCGGCTTAATGCGAATAGACGCAATGCGACGCCAAACTCCGATGAGAATTTGGCCAAGCAGCGTGCCTATACCAATAAACCGCTTTGGGGTGTGGCAGCGTAACCGGAGCGCCGCACCCACACATTGAAATTACTGCTTGCTGTGCGACGTGATGTAATCAACAGCTTGCTGAACCGTCGTGATTTTCTCGGCTTCTTCGTCCGGAATCTCGGTTTCGAATTCGTCTTCGAGTGCCATCACGAGCTCGACCATATCGAGCGAATCGGCACCGAGGTCGTCAAGGAAGGAAGATTCGTTCTTGATCTCGGCTTCATTAACGCCAAGTTGTTCAGCGACGATCTTCTTGACGCGCTGTTCGATGCTTTCCATGCAGATCTCCAAGTGGGGAAAATTCCCGCGAATTATAGCCAAACGAAATTGGTAATGGTGCTGGCTATGATAAAAAAAACAGTAATACCGCCGTTGGGCGAAAACAAAAGATTTTACCCCAACGCAGGGGTATGTCCGGCAGTTACATGTACATCCCGCCGTTCACGTGCAGGGTAGTCCCTGTGATGTAGCCGGCCTGCGGGCCGGCCAAAAAGCTTACGGCGCATGCCACGTCGGTAGCCGAACCCATGCGCCCTAAAGGGATCTGGGTAAGAATAGCCGCCGTCTGGGTTTCGTTAAGAGCGCGGGTCATGTCGGTTTCGATGAACCCCGGAGCCACGCAATTGACTGTGATATTGCGGCTACCCAGTTCACGCGCAAGAGCACGCCCCATGCCCGCCACGCCGGCCTTGGCGGCGGCATAATTGGCTTGGCCCGGATTGCCCGTGGAGCCAATCACAGAAGTTATATTGATGATGCGCCCCCAGCGGGCCTTCATCATGGGCTTGATGGCCGCTCGCGACAGCCGAAAGACCGCCGATAGATTGGTTTCCACCACTGCGTCCCAGTCGTCGTCTTTCATGCGCATGGCCAGGTTGTCGCGGGTAATGCCGGCATTGTTCACCAGGATTTGCGGGCCGCCGTTGCCTTGCGCCAGCTCGTGGATAAGGGCCTCGCAAGCGTCCACGTCATTGACGTCCAGCACCACACCGCGTCCGCCCAAGTCGGCCAGCATATCGCTGATCGACACCGCGCCGGCCTCGGATGTTGCTGTGCCGACCACCGTGGCGCCCTGGGTAGCCAGTTCTAGTGCGATGGCCTTGCCGATACCGCGCGTAGCGCCCGTAACCAGGGCAAGCTTGCCCTCCAGCGGTTTGTTGTCCATAACCCTATCCTTGTAAAGTGTCCAACGCTGACTGCAGCGTAGCCGTATCCGTAATGGCCAGTCCGACCAGATCCCGGTCTATGCGTTTGGTCAAGCCTGCGAGCACCTTGCCCGGACCGCACTCGACGACATGAGTCACACCCTGCGCCTTCATGGCTTGTATGGTCTCGACCCAGCGCACGGGATGCCACGCCTGGCGGACCAGGGCATCGCGTATGGCGTCGCTGTCCGACGTCGTGGCGACATCCACGTTATTGATCAGCGGAATCGCCGGCGACTTGATGTCTATGGCCGCCAGCGCCTGTTTCAGCACCTGCGCGGCGGGCTGAAGCAGGCTGGAATGGAAAGGCGCGGAGACCTGCAGCATCAGGGCGCGCTTGGCGCCTTGGGACTTTGCCAGCTCGCATGCACGCTCCACCGCCTGCTTATGACCCGCGATCACGACTTGAGCCGGGGCATTGAAGTTGACCGCTTCGACGACCTGTCCCTGGGCAGCCTGCGCACAGATATCGCGCACGACATCGTCGTCCAGCCCCAGTATGGCCGCCATGCCGCCGGTGCCCACAGGCACGGCGGCCTGCATGGCATCGGCCCGTATACGCACTACTCGAACAGCATCCTGCAAACTGATTGCCCCCGCAGCGGCCAGCGCCGAATACTCACCCAGGCTATGGCCGGCGACCAGTGCAGGCGGCAAGCCCCCCGCGTCCAGCCAGGCGCGGTACATGGCCACTGCGGCCGTCAGCATGACGGGCTGCGTATTGGTGGTGAGATTCAGTTCTTCGGCGGGTCCGCCGGAGATCAAGGCGCCTAGATCCTGCCCCAAGGCATCGGAGGCCTCCACAAGCACGCGGTCAACCGCGGCATTGCCCGCCCAGGCATCGAGCATGCCGACCGACTGCGATCCCTGGCCGGGAAAGACAAATGCAATTTTCATAGTTTCAAGGTCCGTGATGACTTACATACGCGCCAGCACCGAGCCCCACGTGAATCCACCGCCCACACCTTGCATCAGGACAGTGTCGCCCTTCTTGATGCGGCCATCGCGCAGCGCGACATCCAGGGCTAGCGGCACACTGGCGGCCGACGTATTGGCATGCTTATCGACTGTCACAATGACTTTGTCGTCGGGAACGCTCAGGCGACGCCCGAGGAAATTGATGATGCGCACATTGGCCTGATGAGGAACCAGCCAGTCGACATCGGCGACTTCCATGCCGGCCTGTTCACAGACGTCTTGCGCTGATTTGGTCAACGAGGTGACCGCGAGCTTGAATACCGCCTGCCCATCCATGCGCAGGAAGGGGTCGCCCACGACCTCGCCATGAGCGACGTTGCCCGCCGCACACAGAATCTTCATTTGGCTGCCATCGGCATTCAACTGAGCGGCAAGGATGCCCGGCTCGTCGGATGCTTGCAGCACAACGGCACCCGCGCCATCACCAAAGAGCACGCAAGTGCTGCGATCGTTCCAATCCAGAATACTGGAGAAGACCTCGGCGCCGATAACCAGGGCGGTTTTGGCCCTGCCGGCCTGAATAAATGCGTCGGCGGTGGTCAATGCATAAACAAAACCGCTACACACGGCCTGGACGTCAAAGGCCGCCCCACCCTTGGCGCCCAATTGCGCCTGCACCAGGCAGGCTGTGCTTGGAAACACGAAATCAGGTGTGGAAGTGGCGACGATAATCAGATCGATGTCGTCGGCCGTCACGCCCGCCATGTCCATCGCCGCCCTGGCGGCATGGGTGGCAAGCTGACTGGTCGTCACGCCCGGATCAGCAAGGTGGCGTTGGTGGATGCCGGTACGCTCTACGATCCAAGAATGCGAAGTCTGGATCTGCCGCGTCGCGAGATCGGCGGCGAGATCGTCGTTGGACACGACTCGGGGCGGTAAATACCCACCCGACCCTATTATCTTGGCATAAGGCATAGTAGCTTCCAGATACCTGGCTATGGCGCAGGATCAGATGTTTGGTTGGTGAGCTTCGCCGATTGCGCGGCCGCAGCCAGCAGGCTTTGGCGAAGACGATCAATGGCGCTTGTTGTACCATCAAGCAGCCCATTCTGCACGGCCTCTCGGGCGCGTGCCAGCGCATAGCCGTAAGCATAGGCATCGGCAGAGCCATGGCTCTTGATGACGATGCCGCGCAGCCCCAGCAGGGCGGCGCCATTATAACGACGGTTATCGACGCGGTCTCGCAGACGGTTCAACACCGGCGTGGCCAACAGGCCGGCAGTCAGGGACAAGGCATCGCGCTTGAACTCGGCACGCATCATGGTGGCGACCATCTTGGCAACCCCCTCGATGGACTTGAGCACGACATTGCCTACAAAACCATCGCAAACGATGACGTCGACAGTACCCTTGCAAATATCGTCGCCCTCGACGTTGCCATAAAAGTTCAAACCGCTGTTGCGCAGCAGTTCGGCCGCCTGCTTGACGACTTCATTACCCTTGATGACTTCTTCGCCGATGTTGAGCAAGCCTATGGTGGGCTGCTTATGACGATCAACGCGCGATGCCAGTGCCGAACCCATGATGGCAAACTGCAGCAAATGCTCGGCAGAGCAATCGACGTTGGCGCCCAGATCGAGCATGGTGGTGGCACCACCTTTCTGATTGGGAATGGACGTGGCAATAGCCGGGCGGTCGATGCCATCCAGCGTCTTGAGCAAATAGCGCGATATCGCCATCCATGCACCGGTGTTGCCCGCCGAAATACAGGCGTCTGCCCGGCCGTCCTTGACAGCCTGGACTGCCACCCGCATGGATGAGTCTTTCTTGCGCCGCAAGGCGACTTCTACGGAATCGGCCATGGTGACGACCTCGGTCGCCGGCAGTATCTCGTACCAGTCGCGATCGGGTCCGCCCAGCTTTGCCAGTGCCGACTCGATATCCGCAGCATGTCCTGCCAACAGGAATCGCGTATCGGGGTGTTGCCGGGCAAACTGATGAGCGGCCGGCACCGTCACAGGCAGGCCAAAATCGCCGCCCATGCAATCAACGGCGATACGGATTTCGGGTGTCGACATCAAGTGCGCAATCTATAGCGTTTTATGGCGAGATCGCAACAGTAGACGATTACTCGTCGTTTTTGGTTTTGAGCACTTTACGGCCGCGGTAGATACCGTTGGGGCTGATGTGGTGACGCAGGTGCAGTTCGCCCGTTGTCGGTTCGATTGCCGTCGGGGGCGTCGTGATGAAATCGTGCGAACGATGCATACCGCGCTTGGACGGGCTCTTTTTGTTTTGCTGTACGGCCATGATGACTCCTGATAACGGGTCGCTATTGTACGCGATAGTCCCGCAAGTTAAGTTCGTAAAAATTCAATCTTTCTTAAGCTGGTTCAACACCGCAAACGGCGAAGGTTCGGCCTCGTCCGGCTCGGGCTCTTGCGTTGCAAGGGCCTCGGGCAACGACGGACAGACATCGTGCTTGGGCACATAAGGCAGCCCCAGAATGATCTCGTCCTCGACCAATTCCAGCACATCCAGTCGTGGCGAACCTACGATACGCTCGACCATGTCTTCGGCCTCGGTGTCCTGGCTGCCTTCGTCGTCCAGATCGGCTTCGGACTTGACAATGCGAAGGCGGTTTTCTGCGTCGACCGGCCAGGGTAGCGGCTGCAGGCAACGCTGGCATTCCAGCACGGGCACCGCCTGCACGGACAATCGAAGAAAATGCCTGCCGTGCGCGTCGATCTCACCCTTCACCGACCACGATACCTGGCTGGCGGGCTGCTCGGGTAAATCTTCAATCAAACGCTCAAAGCTGGAAATCGGCGTCTGGCCACTTACCTCGTGGCCAGTTCTAGTAAGCACATAGGTATCTACGTAGCTTACATCCCTGCTCGGGTTTTCATTCGGGGTTTCAGCCCTACCCAAGGGTTCCATATCGGCTTCCATGTCTTTTCACTTACAGCCAGTGCTTGTCAAATACTAGACTAGCTTTCGGGCATAAAGAAAACATTAGATAATACCGTGTTCCGCCATTTACAGTCAAACCCAACTACTCAACGTTACCTATGCGTCTCATCTTAGCCTCAAGTTCTTCCTACCGCCGCAGCATGCTCGAACGTTTCGGCCTGCCCTTTAGCTGCGTGTCGCCCGATATCGACGAGACACCCCTGGCTGACGAAACACCCGGCCAGCTGGCTTTGCGCCTGTCGATGGCCAAGGCCCTGGCTGTGTCGGACGCCCATCCTGGCGCCATCGTTATCGGCGCAGACCAAGTGGCCAACTTCGACGGCAGGCCTATCGGCAAACCGGGCGGCTTCGAGGCGGCAAGAAGCCAGCTTGGACAGCTTAGCGGCCGGACAGTAGAATTTCACAGCGGCCTGTGCGTAACAAACGGCCAGCGCACCGAAGTCGACAACATACTGACCTTGTGTCGCTTTCGCCAGCTTACCGAGGTCGAGATCGTCAACTACCTGCAGCGCGAGCAACCCTACGACACCGCAGGCAGCGCCAAGGCCGAGGGTATAGGCATTACGCTGATGGAAAGCATGCAGTCCGACGACCCTACCGCCATTATTGGCCTACCCTTGATCGCGTTGGCGCGCATGCTGCGCGGCTTCGGAGTCAACCCCTTACTGGAGCAGTCGTGAAATCAGCAGGAGTCTTGCATCTGATACCCGTGGGCATGGGCGATTCTCCTCCGGAACGATGGCTGCCGCCGGAAGTGCAGGCCCTGGCCGGGCGGCTGAACACTTATATCGCCGAGAACGCCAAGACCGCGCGTGCCTTCCTGAAGGCAGTCGGAACGCAGGGCCCGCTGCAGGAGATCACCATCCACACCCTGACAGACAAGGTCGACGCCGCCCAGATCAAAGCCTGGATCAAGCCGCTGCTGGACGGTGGCGAAATCGGCCTGGTATCCGAGGCAGGTTGCCCCGCAGTGGCCGACCCGGGCGCCAAGGTCGTCGCGCAGGCGCACACCATGGGCATACGGGTGGCGCCCTGGGTGGGGCCGTCATCCATTCTGTTAAGCCTGATGGGCAGCGGGCTGGACGGCCAGCGCTTTACCTTTCATGGCTACGCGCCGGTCGACGCCGCAGACCGTGCCAAGCAATTGAAGACATGGGAGACCACTTCGCAAAAGTTGCTGCAGACGCAGATCCTGATCGAAACCCCCTATCGCAACGAGGCGATGTTCGAAGCGCTTAAACTGACTCTGCGCCCCGACACCCGACTTTGCGTTGCCCGTTCCCTGACGACGCCGGATGAATGGCTGCGGACGCACACCATTGCGCAATGGAGGTCGCTGCCGGCGCCCGACCTGGCCAAGAAGCCCGCCATCTTCCTGTTTCTGGCGGGGCGCTAGGCATATGCTGCAAAAACTGCTTGCCTGCGCCCTCCTTGCTACGCTGACCGCCTGCGCCAGCTATTCGCCGGACAAGCTCGATATCGACCGCAGCATTCAGGCGACCAGCCAGAACAGCCGCGTCGAATACGTGGTTCTGCACTACACATCAGCCAGCAATGAAGCTTCCTTGAAGATATTGTCCGAGCGCAATGTCAGCAGCCACTACCTGGTCACTGACGAACCCAGGCCACATGTGTATCTGCTGGTCGATGAAAGCCGACGCGCCTGGCACGCGGGCGTCAGCGCCTGGTATGGACGCACAGATTTGAACAGCGCGTCCATCGGTATCGAGATCGTCAACGCGGGTTTCGAAAACAATACCTGGGCACCCTACAACCCGACACAGATGCGCACCGTGGCGGCGCTACTGAAAGACATCATCAAAAGACACCAGATCAAAGCCTTCAATGTGGTGGGTCACAGCGACATTGCACCGCAACGCAAAATCGACCCAGGCCCGCTATTTCCATGGGAAGCCCTGGCGCGTCAGGGCATAGGACGCTGGTACGACCCAGAACTGGCGCGCCGCCACGAGCTGGAGTTTTCGCGCACAGGGTTGCCCGATATCGCCTGGATACAGCGCGAATTGCAACGGGTGGGCTATACCGTGCCTGCCAGCAACAAGCTGGACAAGGCCACACGCAATGTCATCGCCGCTTTCCAGATGCACTACCGGCCTGAGTCTTACACCGGCCAACCCGACGCACAAACGCTGGGGATACTGAAAGCGCTGCCCTGACCGCCACCCTTAGCGGGGCCGACGCCAGTAAAAATAAACGCGTGCCAGCAACAAGATGGCCAGGGCCGCGCCATACATATAGGGTTCAAAGAAGTCGTTCTTGCCAGCGCGGACCAGCCAAAAATGCCACACCGACAAAAGTGCGCTGGACGACGTCGTCCCACATCGAGGCCAGGGACCACCCGCGTTCCCAGTAGGCCCAGCCCAACAGATGAAGCACGGTGTAGAAGAAGGCAAATAGCCCCAGCATGCGGCGCAACCTGACCAGGGCCGGCTGATCCAGTGCACGGCGTACCGGGGTAATGGCCTGGGTCGCGCCCAAGCCACCAGTGCCCAAATGCCGGAAGAGCGTATCAGGAACTCCGCCGGATTGGCGCTTAGCCCGTCCGAGAAACCCAGCCAGAACCAACGCAACAAGGGATACAAGCACAGGATGAAAACCAGCGGCTTGTAGCGACCCACCTGGGCGGCCGTCCAGTGCGAGGCCATCTAGTAGTAACGAGCCAGGTCCATACCGGTATACAGGGACGCCACTTGCTCGGCATAGCCGTTAAACATACGCGTTTCGACCCGGGGCGCGAAGAAGCCATCGCCGATGCGCCTTTCGGTGGCCTGGCTCCAGCGCGGATGCGCGACGGTGGGATTGACGTTGGCATAAAAGCCGTACTCGTTGGGCGCGATGGCGGCCCAGCTGGTTTCGGGCATATGGTCAAGCACACGAATCTTTACCAGCGATTTGCCTGACTTGAAACCGTATTTCCATGGCACGGCCAGTCGAACCGGCGCGCCATTCTGATTCGGAAGAAGCTTGCCGTAGACGCCCAGCACCAGCATCGTCAGGGGGTGCATGGCTTCGTCCATGCGCAAGCCCTCGAGATACGGCCAGTCGATGATGCGCGAACGTAGGCCCGGCATGTTTTCGGGTTGGGTGGCCGTGACGAACTGGACAAATTTGGCGTTGCCGGTGGGTTCGGCGCGTTTCAGCAAATGGGAAAGCGCATAACCGTTCCAGGGAATGACCATGGACCAGGCTTCCACGCAGCGCAAGCGGTAAATGCGCTCCTCTATGGTGGCAAGCTTCAGGAGGTCGTCCAGGTCGATAGTGAAGGGTTTGGCCACTTCTCCTTCGATGGAGAGGGTCCAGGGCCTGGTCTGCATGCGGGCCGCATGGCTCAAGGGATCAGTCTTGCCCGTGCCGAACTCGTAAAAGTTGTTGTACGAGGTAATGTCTTTTTCGGATGTTGGCTTGTCCGGCAAGCTATAAGCCGGGTTAAGCGTGGCAGGAAGCGCGCCCTCGACCTGCTCTGCCCGCAAGCCTTCATGCCACAGCGCACCACCTGCCATCGCCACGGCCCCCAGGCCCGCTTGCTGCAGCCACCGGCGCCGGGAACGCCACACGGTCTCGTCTGTAATCTGCGATGAGGGGATGGACGGCAGCTTTAGTCGCGACATAGTGGTTCCTTGGCGCCCACGGCGCAATATGCCTATAGGAGCGTGCGCGAGCAATAAAAGTTCCTTGCGATGCACGGCATACCGGTTTATACGCCTTTATACGCGCTCAAGCAGCCATCTTTGCATCTCGGGCACGCTGGAAACCATGACAGTGGGCTCGGCCTCGCGCAGCGTCGGCTGGTCATGAGCGCCGTAAGTGACGGCCATGCTGTCCACGCCCGCCGCTGTCGCCATCTGAATGTCATGAGAGGTATCGCCCACCATCAACACTTGTTCCGGCGCAAGGGTCAGCGCCTCCATGATCTCGAACAGCATGGCCGGGTGGGGCTTGCTGAAGGATTCGTCGGCGCAGCGGGTAATATGGAAATGCTCTTGCAACTGCATGGTTCCCAGCACCCGATCCAGCCCCACCCGGCTTTTACCGGTGGCCACGCCCAACGCAACATTGCGCTGCTTCAGGTCAACCAGTAAGGCCGGAATGCCATCAAACAGGCGGATCTCGGGATCGCGCAACATGAAATGGTGGCGGTACCGTTCGAGAAACTCTGGCATCTGGCCGGCAGTGAGATCCGGCACGCAGCGATACAAGGCCGTCTCGAGCGACAAGCCTATCACCCAACTAGCTTCATGGTCCGGCGGTATGGGCAAGCCGATGTCGGCACAGGCGCCCTGGATGGCAGTGACGATGGATCCCGTCGAGTCCATGACAGTGCCGTCCCAATCGAAAATGACGGCTGAATAACGTTTCAAGGATGTTGCTCCATATAGTCAAGTAGCTGCCGGCAGGCCGGCGGCAACGGTGCTGTGAAAACCAGCGCTGCGCCGGTCAGCGGATGCGGGATTTCAAGCCGGCAGGCATGCAGGAACATGCGCCGGAACCCCAGCCGCGCGAAACGATCCCGTATTTCGTCCGGACCGTATTTGTCGTCACCCACGATCGGATAGCCGCTGGAAGCCAGGTGCACCCGTATCTGGTGGGTACGGCCTGTGCGTAGCTCGGCGCCCAGCAAACTGTAACGGCCGTAGCGTTTTTCCAAAGTAATGATGGTGTGGGCAGCCTTGCCCTGGGCGTCGACCTTCACCCGGCGCTCGCCGGAAGCCGTCAGCCATTTCAGCAGGGGCTTGCGTATATGCTGTTTGTCGTTGACCCAGTCGCCCACCACCAGGGCTTGGTAGTGCTTGCGCCCGCCCCCCTCGCGCATCATGTCGTGCAAGCCCAGCAAGGCCTTGCGCCTCTTGGCAATCAGCAGCAAGCCGGAGGTCTCGCGATCCAGCCGATGGGCAAGTTCGAGCATGGGTGCGTCCGGCCGGGCCGCGCGCAACTGCTCGATAACCCCGAACGACACACCGCTGCCGCCATGCACAGCCACCCCCGCCGGCTTATCGACCACCAGGAGGGCGTCATCTTCGAATACGATGGGAAATACCGCTGGCGGCACCGGTGGCGCCTGGTCGGGCCGCGGCAGGCGTAGTGGGGGAACCCGCAGCATGTCGCCTTCTTCCAGCCGGTATTCCGCACCTATGCGGCCCTTGTTTACCCGGACCTCGCCGCTGCGTATGGCCTTGTACAAATGACTTTTGGGTACCCCTTTGCACAGCCGCAGCAGGAAATTATCGATGCGCTGGCCCGCCTGTTCGGCACCAATCTCGACAAAACGCACGCTGGGAACAGGGTCTTTATTAATAAGAGGTTTGCGCATGGGGAAAAGCGGCATATAATCGCGTCAGCCTATAGAAGCTGAAAAACCGCCGAACGTAGAGATGCAATGGTGCGTCTCCGTTGGACGAACAAAGGCCATATTGTACTGCCTGGGTTTCAGCTTCTGGGTCATTAGGTCGCCGGGGCAAGCCCGATCTGGAAAATAGTTGTGTGGCGAACAGCCCGCTATTCACATATCACCTGCCAACCGCGTGCGACGCTGAATCTTTTGCAAAGTCTGTCTCGTTTAATGCACCAGTCGCGCTCTTACACTCGCGCCTGCCGTTCCCAGCAATTTTTTGTCAACCACTATAGTGAACCTGACCTCCCTGCTGACTGAACCACGCACCTACAGGTGCGAAGTGCCTCGCCGACACAAGGTGGGCACTGCCTGACTTCGTCAGCCGCGCGCCCACCAAGACCACTAAGATTTAGCGCCACACACCAATGACCCGCGGTCGTGCGCCGATTTACGGTGCGCCATGACTACGGAGAAACCCCTCATGAAACGGATGTTGTTCAATGCAACGCACCAAGAAGAACTGCGCGTTGCCATTGTCGACGGTCAAAAGCTTATCGACCTCGACATCGAAACCGCCGGGCGCGAACAGCGCAAAGGCAATATCTACAAAGGCGTAATTACCCGAATCGAACCTGGCCTGGAAGCATGCTTCGTCAGCTACGGCGAAGATCGCCACGGCTTTCTGCCCTTCAAGGAAGTGGCCCGAACTTACTTCAAGGAAGGCGTTGATGTTCGTGCGGCACGTATCCAGGACGCCCTGACCGAAGGCCAGGAACTGATCATTCAGGTGGAAAAGGAAGAGCGCGGCAATAAAGGCGCTGCCCTGACCACCTTTATTTCATTGGCCGGCCGCTATCTGGTCCTGATGCCCAATAACCCACGGGGCGGCGGTGTATCGCGCCGCGTCGAAGGTGAGGATCGCCAGGAACTGCGCGACACCATGGACCAGCTGGATATCCCGGCAGGCATGAGCATTATTGCCCGCACCGCGGGTATTGGCCGCAACGTCGAAGAGCTGCAGTGGGATCTTTCCTACTTGATGCAGCTGTGGAATGCGATTGACGGCGCTGCCCGCGAGAACCCGGCTCCCATCCTGATCTATCTGGAATCCAGCCTCGTAATCCGCGCAATCCGCGATTATTACTCGCCCGAAATCGGCGAAATCCTGATCGACACGGACGAAATCTACGAACAGGCCACCGCTTTCATGAGCGTGGTCATGCCGGACAACGTCCAGCGCGTCAAAATGTACCGCGACGACGTCCCGCTGTTTTCGCGCTTTCAAATCGAACACCAGATCGAGACCGCCTATTCCCGCACGGTGCAACTGCCGTCGGGCGGGTCTGTGGTCATTGACCACACCGAGGCCCTGGTCGCCATAGATGTGAACTCTGCGCGCTCGACACGAGGCGCCGACATCGAAGAAACCGCTATGCGGACCAACCTTGAAGCCGCAGACGAAGTTGCCCGTCAGTTGCGCCTGCGCGACTTGGGTGGCCTGATCGTCATCGATTTCATCGACATGGAAGAGGCCAAGAACCAGCGCGCCGTCGAACAGCGCCTGCGCGATGCCCTGCATTTCGACCGGGCTCGTGTCCAAATGGGCAAGATCTCGCGCTTCGGCCTCATGGAGCTGTCCCGTCAGCGCCTGCGCCCCGCCCTGAACGAAGGCTCGCACATCACCTGCCCGCGCTGTAACGGTACAGGCGTAGTCCGCGATGCCGAATCCAGCGCCTTGCAGGTGCTGCGACTGCTTCAGGAAGAAGCCATGAAGGAAGGCACCGCCTCCCTGCATGCCCAGGTCCCTGTGGACGTGGCGACCTTCCTGCTGAACGAGAAGCGCGGCGACATCGCCAAGATCGAGTCGCGCCTGAAGGTAAACCTTATTCTTATCCCCAACAAGAATCTGGAAACCCCGCACCACCACATCGAGCGCCTGCGCCACGACGATCCTCGCCTGGAAGAAATCAAAACCAGCTTCGAGCTCGTCACGCAACCCGAGTCGCAACTGACCTGGTCGCCCAACAAAGCACAGGACGCCGCCAAGAGCCGCCCCGAAGCGCTGGTCAAAAGCATTACGCCATCGCAGCCGGCGCCCGTGTCGTCCGTGCCCGCCGCCCGAGCCATCGCTGCCGCCACGGCGCAAGGCCCGGGCCTGTTCAAGCGCCTGCTCAACTGGCTAACTGGCGGCGATGCAGCCCCCGTGGCTGTCGAGCCCGCTAAAGAAACCGCCGGCCGTTCCTCGTCAGGTAACCGCTCCAAGGGCGGTCGCAGCGGCGACCGTCGCGAGCGCGGCCATGGCGACCGCAACAACCGCAATCGCCGTGGCGACCGCCGCCACGACACTGCCGAAGGCACAACGGAAGAAGCGACGCAAACTGCCGCAGCCCGAGGACGTCGCCCTGCCGGCACCCATGCCGCAGCCGAACCTGCGAACGCCACCCGAACGGCACACCCCCGCCACGCCGACGCCACCGCCGAGACCGACGAAGCCACCCCATCGAGCCGGGGCGGACGCAGCCGCCGCGGCCGTGGACGCAATCGTCGCGAGGAAGGGCAGACCGATACGGTTGAAGTCGATAGCAGCGTCGCCGTTGCCGCCGCCGTCGTCGCTACGGAAACCCTTGCAGCCGCCGATACCACGCAGGCCGACGCCAACGTGGCAGACAGCGATCTGATCACCGAGACCGGTGCAGAAGGAGATCAGCAGGATCCCGAGCGCAAACGCCGCCGTCGCCGTAGCCGTCGTGGCCGTCGCAGCGCGGAAGGCAGCACCGAAAACAGCACGGAAGAAAGCAGCAGCGATTCGGACGATAACGAAGCATTCGTGTCGCACGAAACTCCGGCTTTCAACCCCGGCGTACTGCCCACCATCGCCAGCGGCCAAGGTCAGTTCCAGGAATCCCTCTCGGAAGCCGGCGAAGTCCGTGATACGCAAGCTGTGCAGGAAGGCAGACAAGAGGCGCCAGCCCAGGTTGCTGCTGCGCCTATTGCCGATCAGGCGCCTGTGGCAGTAGCGCCTGCGGTAGAAGCGCGTGTTGAAGCGCCTATCGCCGAACCAGTCCAGCAGGTAGACGAACCAATCGCGGCCGATCCGGTCGCGATCGAAACAGCCGCTACAGAATCGGTAGCGGTTGAAGAGCCTGCCGACGAACCTGTCACTACGGTTACAGCAAGCTCAGAGTCGGAAGTTCCGGCACAAGAGCCCGCTGCGGTGGAAGAAGTGGCAGCCGA
>SMFF01000482.1_pt1 | contig 15325 bp, 11 predicted proteins | sample 2456181 | NCBI WGS metagenome assembly SMFF01 (sample SAMN10132611, study PRJNA489261) | soil metagenome | isolation source: day120 antibiotic-loamy sand soil ammended with raw manure from dairy cow... | place: USA | collected 2015-04-01
CCGAACGATGTGATAGGCCAGGGCGGCGAACAGGATCATGGCGACCAGCGCGGACGTGAAGCCGAGCTTGAGCGAGTTCCACAGGCTGCTGATCACATCGCCGCGCGTCCAAACCGCGCGCCAGTTATCGAGCGTCCACGGATCCGGCAGGTCGAAAATGCCGAACAACGGCATGAACGTGCTCGTTACCAGGCAGACGACCGGGACGATAGTCATCAGGCTGACAAGGATTGCCACCAGCGAGAAGGCCGGCCACTTGAAGCCGCCAAGCGGCTGACGAACGCTCCGCATCCTGCCGGAGGTTACGCCGTGGGCGGCCGTTCGCACATAACCCTGCTGCAGCACGACGAACGGCACCAGCGCAAGCAGGAAGGCGATCGAGAGAGCGCTCGCCAGCCCCTGATCGGGCGGTTCGTGCGCCATCGCTTTGTAGACGAGGGTACTGTAAACATCGATCCCGGCCGGAGCGCCGAGAATGAGCTCGATCTCGAACGATTGCATCGAACGTACGATGCCGATCAGCGAGGTGACGATGATCGCCGGGGCGAGGAGCGGCACCACGATCGAAACCAGCGTCCGCGGCAGCGAAGCACCGCTGGCCCTCGCCGCTTCCTCATAGGAGCTGTCGATTGCCCGTAGTGCGGGCACGAGCAGGAACACCTTCACCGCGAGCGTCGCTCCCAGCATGTGCACCAGCACGATCCCCCACCAGGAGAAGATGTGGAAGGTGGGCGGATTGGCGAATGGCAGGATCGCGAGCGCCTGGTTGATCACGCTGTTGTTCCCACCGAGCAGCAGGATCCACGAGAGGATTGCGGGCAACGGGGGCATGAACAGCGCGATCCAGAATCCCACCTCGAACCAGCGCCGCCCGGGCAAGTCGCTGCAGGCAATCAGCCAGGCAAGCCCCACGCCGAGAACGAGCGCAATTGCTTGCCGCGCGATCGCGAGGCTCACGGTGTTGAGGAGCGCGATCAGCAGGGCCGGTTCGCGAACGATCCGTTGCCAGTTTTCTAGCCCGAAGCGCGATGCCCCTTCGATCTGCAAACTGCTCGTCGCGAGAACGATGACCGGTGTGACGAGCGCCAGCGCGACCCCGGCGAGCAGCAGGATCGACAGCAGGTTGGTGGCGGCGAAGGGGGAAGCAAGGCCCCTTCGAAAACCAGCAGCCGGGCTCACGACTGACCAGGCATCGGCCAGAGGCTGATCGCCTGCCCGGGACCCACCACATCGATATCCTGCCCGACCGTCCACGCGCGGGTGGTGGAGAGGTGGATGGTGAATTGTTCGCCGGTTGTCAGGATGACATTGGCTTCGAAGGTTCGCCCGAGGAATTGCAGCGATGCGATCCGGGCACGAATCCGATTTTCCGGCACACCCAGCCCATCGGGCGATATCTCAAGATATTCGGGGCGGATCGCCATCACGGCGCCAGGCCCCGACGCGTGGCTCGGCCCGCTCGCCGTCAGCGTCGTACCGTCCGCAAGGCGGACAGCGGTTTTCGGGCCGGCCCGCCCGATCACCGCAACGTCGAGCTTGATCCACGGGCCGAGAAAATCGCGAACGAATTCGGTCTCCGGCTCGGCGTAGAGCTCGGTCGGCGTTCCGATCTGTTCGATCTTGCCGCCGGACATGACCGCGATGCGATCGGAGATCGCCAGCGCCTCAGTCTGGTCGTGAGTCACGAACAGAATCGAGATGCCCAGCTGCCGCTGGAGCGCCTTGACCTCGATGCGCAACTGGTCGCGGCGGTTCGCGTCGAGGTTGCTGAAGGGTTCGTCCATCAGCAGCCCGTCGGGATTGAATGACAGCCCGCGGGCAACCGCGACGCGTTGCTGCTGGCCGCCGGATAGCTGGGTTCCGGCGCGATCGGCGAACTCCGCCATCCCTGTCATTGCCAGCGCGGCGGCCACGCGCTCCTCCACGATCCCCTTCGGCACCCGCCGGGCGCGCAAGGGAAACGCGACGTTCTCGAACACCGTCAGATGCGGCCAGATAGCGTAGGACTGGAACACCATGCCCATGTCGCGCCGCTCAGGCGGAAGGAAAATCCGCTCGGCCGGCGCATCGACGAGTTCGCCCCGATGCCACACGCGCCCGGAGGAACAGCGCTCGAGCCCGATCGCCATGCGCAAGGTGGTCGTCTTGCCACACCCCGAGGGACCCAGAAGGGTGAGAATTTCCCCCTGATGCAGATCGAGATGAAGGTCATCGACTACCAAAACGCCGGGATAATGCCGGCTTACGCCTTCAAACCTGAGAACGTCTCCGTTTTCCGGCGCGGGCGCTGGCTTCCACTTGCGCGGCAACATTCAGCAATCCCTGCCTGGGGTATTCAGCAGTTACGCTGCAACCCGTTCCGGAGTACGGCGGCGGAATAGCGCATCGAGCGACAGCCGTCCGGGGCCGTAGACCCACAGGAACGTCATCCCGCCAGCCATCGCGAAATCCTTGGTGAACTGCGCCAGCTCGCCGCTCTTGGCCCAATTCGTGTGGTACAGACACGTCGCGACGATGCAGAACACGCCCAGCGCCACTGCGGCAATGCGCGCGAACAGGCCGGTTGCGATCGCCAGGCCGCCGAAAATCTGCAGCGGAATCACCAGCCAGATCAGCAGCCCCGGCAAGCCGCCGGTTTCCATATAGGTCTGCATCTTCCCCATGTTGATGTATTTCATGGGGCCGAAGACGAGGAACGGGCTGGCCATCAAGATCCTCGCCACGAGCAGGAACACATCATTCCCGAGCGACGCGCGCGGGTCGGCATTAAATTGGTTGGCCATTCAACCCTCTCCCGGTTGTACGTGCGCCCTTGACGGGTCGGACCCGCCGCAATGCGCAAATTCCATCAATAGTTTTGAAGATGCGGCGAATCCGCCATCCATTCCCGATGCGCTTCGAGGTTGATGCGGTCCCCGGTGCCGCCGCCCGGGTCCTTGATCGCGACCATCTGGAGGATCTCGAGATCCCCCTCCCCGACCTTGCGGAACTTGTAGCGCGTGCCGCCCGGAATGACGACGCCCTGGGACGGACCGAGCTCGGCGAGAATCTTCCCGCCGACACCTTCGAATTCCGCCGCACCCCGCAACACGAACCAGGTGGTGTCCGAATTGGTGTGGTAATGCAGGTTGTTCTCCCCGCCATCGTGAACGCACTGGATGACGACCTGCATCTGCGGCCTGCGCACCAGCCAGGTGTTCTGCTTCGGCCGACCGTTCGGAACAGGCTTCGCGTAGGTGAACATCTCCACGTCCGCTTCGGCCGCTTGATGAAACGCCTCACGATCCTCGGGAGACATATCGCGAGGGTGTGTATCTGACATCCGCAAGACCTCGTTAAATGATATGAGCCTATATCATTATGCTCCCCGAACTGTCAATGATCGGGATAGAGGAGCTCGACTACGTAGCCCGGGTATAGCTCGATCCCGAGGAGCAGCTGGAACAGAAAGTACGCGCAGCCGGCGGAGATCGTGCCGGTGATCAGCGCCATGAGCCAACTCTTGCGGCCCAGCGCCCGCAGCGATCCAACCAAGTAGAAGAAGGTCGCCGGGACTACGCCTATCAGCAAGATAAGAATTGGCAGGCTGAGCATCCAGCCGATCGCCCGAAGCTGTTGCCGCCAACCCTCCGAGACCTCGAGCGGCTCATTCGCCACCGGATTGACGGTCGCACGGAGCCGCTCTCCAAGGCGGTTCTTGGCAAGGCTGGCAATATCCAGCGGAACCAGAATGACCAGAAGGCTACCGACCAGGAGCGGGACCAGGCGCGCTTCGGCGCTGTAGCCCACGGCCATGATCACGTAGCCGACCGAAATCAGCCACAACACGACCGGCGTGACGTATCGAATCCAAGGGACGCCGTAGATGGTCTTCATCACGCCGCTCCTGCTCGCGCGTTGGCCTTGGCTGTTGCAGAGGACACCCGATTGACGCGCCACGCCATCAGCTTCGGCCAGAGAAACGACAAGGCCATCCCCGCCAGCAGAACCTGACAGGTCGTGCGCGTGATGAAGATGGATGCGTCGCCGTGACTGAAGGAAGTTGCGCTCCGCAACGCTGCCCAGGACGATCCCGATGACGAGCGGCAAGCGAGGATAATTGAGGACGATCATCAGGTATCCAATGACCCCGAATATCGCGGTTATGACCAGGTTGCCGAGCTCAAGATCGATTGCATAGGACCCGGCAAAGGAAAGCGCGATGATCAGCGGCGCGAGAATCTGAACGTCGACGCGCGTCAGGCGGGCAAGCGACCGCGCCAGCATCAGGCCCACGAACGAGGCAATCAGGCACGCCGCCGTCAGCGCCCATACGAGGCTGTAGATTTCCTCCCGATTCTTCAGCAGCATCAAGGGGCCCGGCTGCATTCCGTGGAGCACCAGGATGCCCATGAACACGGCCATTTCCGGCGTGCCCGGAATACCGAACGCGAGCGTCGGAATGAGCATGCTACCGTCCTTGGCGTTGATCGCGGCCTCGGTCGCGATAATGCCTTGCACGTTGCCCTTCCCGAACGTCTCGGGCTCTTTCGATGCCTGGACCGTCAGGCTGTAGGAGAGAAACGAGGCCACTGTGCCGCCGACGCCCGGCACCACTCCCGCGAAGGTCCCGATTATCGAGCCCCGCAACAAGGTCCGCCAGTGCTTGAAGCTGGCGAGGAGTCCGTCGAGCACGCCGGTGATCGCCACCGGGGCGTCGGCCTTGGCGACCGAGCCTCCCTTGACCGTGAGGTGCACCATCTCCGCGACCGCGAACAGGCCGATGAGGGCCGCCGCGAGATGAATCCAGTCCCACAAATATTCCGATCCGAACGCGTACCGTTCGGTACCGGCAAGATCGCTGTAGCCAACGGTCGCGAGAGCGAGCCCGACGAGGCCACTTATGACCGCGCGAAACATTCTCCCGCCGCGCGAGGTGGTGGCAACGAGCAGCAGGCCGAGGAGCGCGAGCAGGAACAGCTCGGGCGGCCCGAACAGCATGACCAATTCGTTGGCCAGCGGCATGACAGCGAGGATCGAGATCGCCCCGATCAACCCGCCGAGCGCGTTGGAGCTCGCCGCCGCACCGATCGCGAGCCCGGCCTTGCCCTGTTGCGCGAGCGGATAGCCGTCAAGGCATGTCACCGCGTTGGCCGTCTGCCCTGGCGTGTTCAGGAGAATGGCCGTGACGGCGCCCCCCATCGGTACTGCCCCCATGATACCCCCCGCGAGCGCGAGCGCCTGGACAGGCTCCAGCGCGAAGGTGAGCGGCGTCAACAGGATCAGCGCGGTCGTGCCGCCAATCCCTGGCAGGATACCGACGAACAGTCCGATCGCGATGCCCACCGCGAGGAACAGAAGCTCCTGATAGCCCAGGAGATTGAGGAACCCTTGAAGCCAATCGGCCAGCACTGAAAATCCCTCCCTATTCGAAGGCTGCGCACATCAGTCGATGGTCAGCCACTGATTTATGAACTGCAGCTTTGTCTGCACCATGGCCGCGGTTTCATCCGGGCTGCGGGGCGCAAACGTCTCGCCGATCGAGGCTGACCATTGGCGCAATTGAGGATAATCCCAGGACTGGCTGAGGAGCGCGACGAGCTTCTCCTTGATGTCCGCCGGCATGCCGGGAGGCCCGGCGATGACGCGCTCACCCTTGATCAGCGCCAGCTCGGGATGCCCGAGTTGGATCGCGTTCTGGCTACCATCGTCGTGCGGCTCGGTGTCGAACGAGGCCAGGATGCGCACGGTGTTTCCTTCGCGCAGGCGCTGCAGCGTGGTGATCGCGCCCACGACCGCGTCGGTATCGCCGCGGACTGCCGCCATCACGTAGTCGCTGGAGCCGCGATAGCCGGCCACGCGGCGGCTGCGCAGCCCAAGGATCCGCGCACTGATCTGCGTCGCGGTGAAGCCCATTCCTTCCGGGCCTGTGGTCGCAAAGGTCACCTCGCGCTTTTTCGACAGGCGCTGCAGGTCCGCGATGGACTTGATCGGAGAATTTACGCCGACGGCGAGACCGTAGTGTTCGCCGCTGGTGAGCGAACCGAGCCAGGTGAACGTGCGGAAGTCGTACGGCATCGAGCGCATGCGCTGCAGCACGAAAATGCCGGGAATATTGAGGATGCCGATGTTGTAACCGTCCGGCCGCGCCCTGAACAGTTCGACCACGCCCTTGCCGCCGCCACCCGAAGGGACGTTTAGCGGCACCACATTGACACCCGGTGGGGCCTTGCGCTCCATCGCGGAACCGACCAGGCGGGCGTAGATATCGGCACCGCCGCCGGCGCCGGTGGGGATGATGAAGGTGATATCGCGCGACGGATACGGACCGGCGGCCCCGCGGGAACCACACCCCCAGAGCATCGCGCTGCCGACAGCGCCAATAAAATGCCGACGGCTAGCTTCCACAGAATCGCCCTCTCTCCACAGACCTTCTGAACGCGCACGAGCGGCGCGGCAAGTGGCTATATTGACATGTCCTATGTATCCTCTGTCAACCCCCCGGCTTTCGTGTCGCATGAAACCTTTTGCGCAGCAGGCATGCATCCGGAAGTTGCGCCCTTGTTGACATTGCAATAGGTCCATTCGAAGACCTCGTGACTTACTCTTCAAGCTAGGATCGCCGCATGCTGGATGATGGTGGGAGTCTTATCCTGTTGTGCGCGCTGACCTTTGCGGTGGGCGTGCGCCACGGGTTCGACGTCGATCATCTGGCTGTGATCGACGGGATCGTACGCATCAACGCACAGGATCGGCCACCGGTCGCGAGATGGAGCGGAGTGCTTTTCTCGCTTGGGCATGGAGTGGTGGTGGTCGTCTGGTGCGGCCTTGCGGCAGCTCTTTCGAGTTTGGGGGCCGTGCCCGAATGGCTGCACTGGACCGGCTCCTCCATATCCATCGCCTTTCTCATCGGCCTCGGCGCTGCCAACGTGATGGCGGCGGTGCGCGCCGGCGCCACCGGCAGCGTCCAACTCGTCGGATTCAAGTCACGCTTTCTGGGGCAGATCCGTCGCCAACCGGGGGTGATCGCGGTCGGCGGGCTGTTTGCCTTGTCCTTCGACACGATTTCCCAGGCCGCGCTGATTGGCTTTGCGGGCTTGCAGGCAGGGGGGCCATTGGGCCCCCTTCTCGCAGGTCTCAGCTTCGTGCTCGGGATGATGCTCGTGGACGGTGCGAACGGTCTGTGGGCGACACAGTTGCTCCGCACCGGGGGAAGCCGGGCATTTCGCATCCAGCGCGTGATGGCGTTCGGCATCGGAGCGGCGAGCATGTTGCTGGGATTTTTCATGCTGGCAGCCACGATATCGCCCGACCTCGACCAGTGGAGAGAGGCACGCGGGGCATGGCTCGCCGGTGGGGCGATCGCGTTCGTCTTCGTTACGTTCGTGAGCGCGAGGCTTCTAACCTCGCGAAGAGACCCTCTGCCGGATCATCACATCTGAATTATTGGCGCAGGTGCACTTTCGCTCGAAATCGGCCAGTCATTTTGCCCTGCGATAATAGTAGTTGCCTCCGGGAACCCTTGACTAATGCCATATTGATATGGCAACCCTACGGAAACCAGGACAAAATTGGTTTGGGGAGAGGGACTAATGCCTATCACAAGGCTCAGGGGAGGTGCGCTTGCCGCATGCTCGTGGCTGGCGCTCAACATCGCATTTACCGGCGTCGCATCGGCCCAGTCCGCTGATCAAAGCGGCGAAGGCGCCGCCGCAGCAGCTTCGAGCGAGACCGCCAGCGAAGCGATCGTAGTGACGGGCTCGCGCATCGCGCGGCGTGATTACACCGAAGTCTCGCCGATCGTGACCGTGGGCGCGGAACAGCTCGCGCAAGCCGGTCAGGTAACAGTCGAATTCGGCCTTAACATGCTGCCGCAAATGATGACAGGCACGAGCACCGCCTCGGTTCAGAACCGCACGGGCCGTTCGAGCCTCAACTTGCGTGGGTTGGGTGAAGCGCGATCGCTCGTCTTGCTCGATGGGCGCCGTATCCAGCCGGCGACGGCGGGGGGATCGGTGGACATCACTTCGCTGCCCAGCGCGGTGATTCAGAACGTGGAAGTTATCACCGGCGGCGCCTCGGCGGCCTACGGGTCCGACGCCATGGCCGGTGTCGTCAACTTCATCCTGAAGAAGGATTTTTCCGGGGTCGAGGCGGAAGGAAAGTACAACTTCACGGATCACGGTGGCGGCGCCTCCACCGAAGTCAACCTCACCATGGGTGACAACTTCGATAACGGCAGCGGCAACGCGATGCTCGTTCTGTCCTACGCCAATCGCGAACGGCTCTTGCGGAGCCAGCGCGACTTCTTCCGCACCCTGTTCACGCCTAATCCGGGCAGCGGCCGCCAGATCACCAATTTCCGCGGTGAATACAACGACGTCACGATCCTCAAGGACAACCGGATCCAGAGCAACCAGGGCTATCTCTACGACCTGATCAGCCCGATCGAACGCTACAGCGTGTTCGGCCGCGTCAATCACGACATCTTCGACGACGTCAATGTATACGCTCAGGCGATGTTCTCCTCGTTCAAGACCGAGAACCTGGTGGCGCCACAAACGATCGGCACGGCCGGCACCTCGGCCTCGATACCGGCGACCAATCCGTTCATTCCCGACGATCTGCGTACCCTTTACGATTCCCGGGCCAATCCGAACGCGCCGGTCCCGGTCACGTACGGGTTCGACCAACTCGGCAAGCAGGACAGCGACACCAACTGGACGATCTACCAGTTGATCGCCGGCCTCGAGGGCAAGCTGGGCGTCGGCGACTTGTCCTGGAACGTCTATGGATCACATGGGCAGACCGACCAGCACCTCGTCCAGAGCAGCGTGTACAACGTGCGCCGGCTGCAGCAGCTGTTCAACGCGCCCGACGGCGGTGCGTCGATCTGTGAGGGCGGATTGAACATCTTCGGGCCACATGATGCGGTGTCCCAGGCCTGCCTCGATTACATTTCCGCTACGCCCTACAGCTACCTGACGATCAAGCAGACGAACATCGAGGGGACCCTTACCGGGACGATCCTCAAGCTGCCCGCGGGCGACCTGAGCTTCGCCGCCGGTGCGGATTGGCGCAAGGAAGGCTATTCCGAACGGAACGACGACCAGGCGGTTGCAGGCGAAATCCCCGGGCTGACGGTTGCGCCGTCTACATCGGGCTCGCGGTCGGTGGCGGAAGTCTACGGCGAGTTGCTGATCCCGCTGCTCTCGGATCTGCCGCTGATCCATCATCTCGAGGCCGACATCGGCTACCGCTATTCGGATTACGAGAATGCGAAGGGCGTATCGTCCTACAACGCCAGCCTCAACTGGCGCCCGTTCGACTTCCTGACCATTCGCGGCGGCTATTCGCGCGCCATTCGCGCGCCCACCCTGGAAGATCTGTTCGCTTCTGCGGTTCCGGTATCGCTGAACCTCGGCGCGCCGGGGGCGAACTCGACGGGCGGCGATCCATGCGACGTTCGCTCCAGCTACCGGCAGGGAGCTAACGGGGCGGCCATCCGAAATCTGTGTATCGGCCTTGGCGTGCCAGCGGGTGCGGCCGACACTTACACTCTCGATCGCCAGACGCTGTTCGGAACGGCAAGCGGCAATCCGGGCCTTTCCAACGAAAAGGCCGATACGATCACGGCCGGGATCATCTTCGAATCGCCGTTCGATTCCCCGGCCTTGTCTCGTCTGCGGATGTCAGTCGATTACTTCGACATCAAGATCAAGAATGGCATCGGACAGATACCGCTCAATTCGGCATTTGCGCGCTGCTTCAATATCGATGCCGAAAAGAGCAACCCGAGTTACGATCCCGCCAACGAGAACTGCAGCTTCTTCCCCCGCGATCCGCAAACGGGCCTGATTCGGGAAATCAATTCCCGCACGCTCAACCTGGCGCAGTACAACGTGCGCGGGATCGACTTCCAGCTCGACTACCAGTTTCCGATGGACCTGGTCGGACTGGGCGGCACCCTGGGCCTCAATTTCGTCGGCAGCTACCTCGATCGCTATGAAGTCCAGGATCTGCCGGGCTTGCCGCTGCTCAACTACGCCGGCTACGGTGGTCGGCCGACCATTCGCCCGAAGTGGAAGACGCTGACCACTCTGAGCTACATGAACGGGCCTTTCGAGGGGACTTTCCGCTGGCGCTTCGCGCAGTCGGTGAAGGATATCTCGCTGGTGACCAATCCCGCGTCGACCACGAAAGGCGCGCCCGACTACCACTATTTCGATCTGTCGCTCGGGTGGAACTTCAATGAGGACACCCGCATCCAATTTATCGTCAGCAACTTGTTCGACCAGGATCCCTACGCCCTGGGCGGCACACCGGGTGAAACGGACCAGACCACTTACGATGTGATCGGGCGAAACTTCACGGTATCGCTGCGGAAGAAGTTCTGAGCCGATGGGCCCGCTGCCTTCCAGAGCACGGTCCTGATGGCGAACGAGCCAAGTCTCCCCCGTCGCGGGTTTCTCTCGCTCGCGGCGGGTGGAGGCGTGGCGCTTGGCCTGGCGCCAGGCACGGCTTCGGCGGCGACCGGCGCGCCCGCCGAAAAAGCGGCCACTGCACCGATCGAGCTCGAACAACATGAGGCGGATCCGCCCACGCAGCTCCCCACCGCTACGCTTGATCGGGTGGGGTCGGACTTCATGGTCGACGTCATCAAGCAACTCAAGATCGACTACGTCGCCGCCACCTGCGGCTCGAGCTTTCGCAGCCTGCAGGAATCGCTAACCGTTTACGGCAACAATACCTCGCCCGAATTTCTGACATGCCTCCATGAGGAAGCATCGGTGGCGATGGCGCATGGCTACGCGAAGATTGCCGGAAAGCCGATGGCGGTCCTGCTGCACAACACTGTCGGGCTGCAACACGCCTCGATGGCCATCTACAACGCGTATTGCGACCGGACTCCGGTCCTGGCCTTCGTCGGCAACAGTCTCGACGCAACGACCCGTCGCGGCGGGGCCGAATGGTATCACAGCGACACGGACCCGGCCTCCCTGGTGCGAAGCTTCACGAAGTGGGACGACCAGCCCGTATCGCTGGGCCACTTCGCGGAATCCACCATCCGCGGGCACAAGATCGCGATGACCCCGCCGATGGGCCCGGTGGTCATCTCGACCGATAAGGGCCTCCAGGAATCAGCCTCCGACAGAAGCAAGGAGCCGCGGATCGCCGACATCCAGCGGGTGGCTTATCCCGCGGCGGACTCAGGCGCGGTGAACGAGGTGGCGAGCGCGCTGGTCGGAGCGAAAGCCCCCGTGCTGATCGCCGACCGCCTGATCCGGACCGACGAAGGCCTGAAAAACTTCATCGAGCTCGCCGAGCTTCTGCAGGCGCCGGTGATGGGGATCGACGGATCGCGCATGGCGTTCCCGCAGCTGCACCCGTTGTTCCAGAACTATGGTGGGCGAGATCTCGTCCGGGACGCGGACGTCATCGTCGGATTCGAGATGGGCGATTTCTGGTCCAGTCTGAACTCGCTGCGCGACCAGCCCGAACCGACCGAGCGGCGGATCGCAAACCCCGATGCCAGGTTGATCAGTATCGGTGTCTCGGACCTTTTCATGAAGGCGGGGCCACAGACGGTCCAGCGCTTCCAGGACATCGATCTCTCGCTCGCGGCCGATGGCGAGACGACCCTGCCCGCGCTGGTCGAAGCGGTGAGACGGTTGCTTGACAGTTCCCAGCAGCCCGCGCGCGACGCGCGACGGCGCACGCTCGAGGAGCGCAAGCAGCGCCTGACCGGACAATTCTGGCGCGATGCCGGTTATGCGTGGAACGCGAGCCCGATCAGCACCAGCCGCCTGTCGTTCGAGCTATGGGAGGCGATCAAGACGAAAGACTGGTCGCTGGTCCACACGCCGCGCGGGTTCACGAGCTTCTGGGACAAGACCAGGCCTTATCACGACATCGGCCGCAGTGGTGGTTCGGGCGTAGGATACGCCGCGCCGGCCTCGGTCGGGGCAGCGCTCGCCAACCATGAACGAGGGCGGTTCAGCGTCGCCATCCAGCCCGATGGCGATCTGATGTTCTCCCCCGGCGTCTTGTGGACCGCCGCTCACCACCGAATCCCGATCCTTTCGGTGATGCACAACAACCGCGCCTATCATCAGGAGGTGATGCACCTTCAGCGCATGGCGTGCGAGCACAACCGCGGGATCGATCGCTGCACGATCGGCACCACGATCGACAACCCCAACATCGACTATGCCATGATGGCGAAGTCTATGGGCGTCTACGCCGAAGGCCCGATCACCGACCCCGCCAAGCTGGGCCCGGCGCTGCGCCGCGCCGTTGCGGTGGTCGAGGCGGGCGAGCCGGCGCTGCTGGACGTGGTGTGCCAGCCCCGATGAGCTGGCGGCGAACACTTGGAGTCACGCTGCTCTCTGGCGCGTTGGCCGGCATGGCCTCGATCGCCGTCGCGGCCGGAGGCAAGCAGGACGATGCCGGGCGCCAGCGCTACAACGCTGTCGGTTGCTGGCAATGCCATGGCTATGAAGGCCAGGGCGGCGCCGGCCCCAGGATAGGGCCGAAGCCCCTTGCCTTCCCCGCCTTCGCGAACGCAGTCCGCCATCCGCGGTCGGAGATGCCGCCTTACAACCCGAAGGTCCTGCCGGATGAGGATCTGCGATTGATTTACAATTTCCTCGTCACGCGCGCGCCGCCTGTCGCCTTGCCGGGAGCAGGTGCGCCCAAACGCTGAGCGGCTCATGGCCGCGACATTGACATAGCCGGGATTTATTGGATTATAGATATAGCATTTATATCTTTATGACGGGTGGAGGAGACCGACCATGAAGACGCTCATTGCCAGGATCGCGAGAGTTTGCGCCATCATCGCGCTGGGCATCGCGGGCACGGCTACCGCGGAAAATGCCGGCGCGCCTGCCGCCTCCCCGCCTTACGGCATCGCGGTGAAGCGCCCGATCATGCAAGGCGCCTGCCCCACCTGCGTGTGGGGGCCGTTCGCGCTGACGACCAAGCAGATCATGGCCCGATACGACTATGATGTGCAGATCTGCTGGAACTGCAACCAATCGGAAAGTCCGCGCTTCGTGGCCGATGCCCGGGTCCCGCATGACCTGACCCCGGACGAGATCGCGCTGGGCGATCCGCCGCCGCCGAAGGGGCCGGTCGATTTCGGCGTCACCAATGAGCGGCTGGCCCTTTGGGCCTACCACGGGCAATTCGAGTACGCGAAGGAGAAGCCGCGCTCCAACCTGAGGCTGATCGCGCATTTCGAGGACCCGGCATTCTTCATCGCCGCGGTGAAGGCCGATTCCGGCATCGTCGACCTGGCCGACATCGCCAAGCGCAAGCTGCCGGTGCGGATCATGGCGAACGCCAAGGACGACACGATCAAGCCTGTGCTCGAATACTACGGCATCATGCCGGAACAGATCGCCGCCTGGGGCGGCAAGTACGTCAGCCGCAAGGAAGCGCTGGCCGGCGGCGTCGATGTCCTGATCAATCGTTCGGGCAGCAATGCCAACAACGAGGAATCGATGATCTGGAACTGGGCCGCGACCACCACCAAGCTGCACTATCTGGCCCTGGCGCAGGACTTGCGCGACAAGCTGGTGCGCGATCTCGGCTATACTCCGGCGGTGCTGCCGATCGGCTACCTTCCCGGTGTGACCGAGCCGGTCCCCACGATCGAACGATCCGGCCAGGCGGTGGTCGGCCGCGCCGACATGCCCGACGATTTCGCCTATACCCTCGCCAAGGCGATGGACACCCATCGGCAGGAGTACCTCTGGAGCATCAGGCCGTTCTTCATCGACCCGCGTACGGTGTGGAAGCTCGAAGACCTGCCGCTGCACCCGGGGGCCGAACGGTATTACCGCGAAGCGGGGTACATCAAGTAATTCGGAGAGGACGAGGTGCCGCAGGCTCTGGTGATCGATTGCGACGGAACGAAGTATCCCGTTACGCTGGAGGATGAGCGGACGCCGCTGCTCTACGTCCTCACCGACCTGCTGGCGCTCGACAATCCCCGCTTCGGTTGCGGCCTCGGCCAATGCGGGGCGTGCACCGTCCATCTCGATGGTAAGCCGGTACGCAGCTGCGTGGTCCCCGCGAGCATGGCAGCGGGCCGCAAGGTCGTGACCATCGCGGGTCTGGGAACGCCGGAAAAGCCGCATCCGCTGCAAACGGCGTTTATCGAGCACCAGGCGACGCAATGCGGTTACTGCATAAACGGCTGGGTGATGACCGCCGCCGCCCTGCTGCGCGACAAGCCAGCGGCCACCTCGCAGGAAATTCGTGACGGCCTGCGCAACGTGGTCTGCCGCTGCGGAGCGCACATGTCGATCCTGCGGGCGGTGGAGGACGCCGCGGGGACGCAGACATGACCCGGGCGGGCTTCATCGAAATCGACCGGCGCCAGCTGCTTGCTGCAGGCGGCGCGATCGTGGTTTCGTTCGCCCTCGCCGCCGTTCCCGCTTCGGCTGCCTCGGTTGCAACGGAGCCAGGCCGCCCGCTCTCCCCTGATCGCCTCGATAGCTACATTGCGATCGGAAACGATGGCCGGTGCACTGCCTTCTTCGGCAAGATCGATGTCGGGCAAGGCCTGCAGGTTGCGATCGCTCAGATCGTCGCGGAAGAGCTCGACCTGCCGCTCGACCGTGTGACCGTCGTGCTCGGCGACACCGCACGAACGGTCGATCAAGGTGGTGCATCCGGCAGTTACGGCATTTCGAAGGGTGGCCAAGCTCTCCGCGTCGCCGCCGCGGAAGCGAGGAGGATCCTTCTCTCGCGCGCGGCCACGGTGCTTGGCGTGCCCGCCGATCGGATTGAGACCGTCGCCGGGACCGCCGTAGCGCAAGGCAAGACCATCACGTACGGGGAGCTGGTCGGCGATAGCTTGTTCGAGACCACGCTGGACTGGAACGGCAAGCTAGGCAACCGGCTCGAGGTAACGGGCGTGGCGCGTCCGAAGGACCCTAAGTCCTACAAACTGGTCGGTACTTCCCCGCCTCGCGACGATCTGCATGACAACGTGTTCGGCCGCCAGCGTTACGTCACCAATATCCGCCTTCCCGGCATGTTGCATGCGCGCGTCATCCGACCGCCGCGTACGGGCGCAGTTCCGCTCGATGTCAATGCCGGTTCGATCGCCTCATTCGGGGCCCGGCTTGTCCACGAGGGAGCGATCATCGCGGTTCTTGCCGAGCTTGAATGGGACGCCGTCAAAGCTGCCGATGCGCTAAAGGTGCGCTGGAGCGAACCGGAGCCAGTGTTTCCCGAACCGCTCGCGCTATACGATTACTTGCGCACGGCTCCCGCAGAGAAAGTGCAGGTCGATGTCAGCGAGGGCGACGTCGATGCCGCAGCGGCGACG
>SMFF01000143.1_pt1 | contig 15306 bp, 13 predicted proteins | sample 2456181 | NCBI WGS metagenome assembly SMFF01 (sample SAMN10132611, study PRJNA489261) | soil metagenome | isolation source: day120 antibiotic-loamy sand soil ammended with raw manure from dairy cow... | place: USA | collected 2015-04-01
GTGGCCTTTGCCCTGATCGTAAGCGGGATAGTGCTGTCTTCACGACCTTAGTCGCTGCCGGCCGGGGCCGGCAATGCAAAGCACGAGAAGAATCGCAGCAAGGCAGTCTTGTCGCCCAAGTATTCGGCCTGGCCGCTCGCGGCCATGAGATCCAGATCGGCCTTGCCATAGGCCAGTGACAATACCGTGGCTGGGTCGGCGCTAAGGACAGCGTCGGGCGCGCTTGCCGGGCCGCGGCCCACTTCCAGCTTGCCGCGGTCGACAATGGCAAAAAACGGTGCTTCGGCCACCCGCAGTTCGATCGTGACACGCTGCTTAAGGGCGGCGGCCGGCGCAAACATCGCCTTGAAAGACAGGATGAGCGCGTCGGTGCCCAACGCCGCGCCGCGTCGGAATGTCGGTGACCGCACCCCCCATCTGGCCAAATTCAACACCAGCGGTTCCAACTCTGCGCCCCAAGGCGTCAGCTCGTAGACCTGGATGGAAGCGGGTGGCGGCAGTTTGCGCTGCTGCAGGATGCCGCTGGCTTCCAGTTCGGTAAGTCGCTGCGAAAGCACGTTGGGGCTGATGGTGGGCAGCCCCGCCCGTATGTCGGTAAAGCGCTTGGGACCCAGCAAGAGTTCGCGAACGATCAGCAGCGCCCAGCGTTCGCCCACCAGGTCCAGTGCATGGGCGGCCGCGCAGCCGTCTTCGTAGCTTCGTTTTATTGCCATAGGTTACAGTCTAACATATTAGTCCTAGAACCATATTTGTTGGTTGTTTTGTAGGACTAAGAGGTGGTAAAGTCCACTCTCCAACCCACCATCGAGGAGACACTTATGGACGCAGCAAGCAAGACCGAAGAGGCCGCTGTACGGCAGCGGCTCGACAGCTGGATAGCCGCATTTCTGGCCAAGGATACCGATGCCATCATGGCGCACTACGCAACGGATGTCGTAGCCTACGACGCCATACAGCAACTGCAATTCAAGGGCAAGGAAGCCTACCGCAAGCATTGGGAGGCCTGCATGCAGATGTGCCAGGGGCCAGGCATGTTCGAGGTCAAGGAGGCCGCCACGCATGCGGTGCAGGACTTAGCTGTCGTGCACGCCTTGGTCTATTGCGGCGGTACCGACGATGCAGGCCAAACCCAGGGCGCCTGGATGCGCATGACCACCACTTATCGGCAGATCGGCGGCGAGTGGCTGATCGTGCACGAACACTTCTCGGCGCCGTTCGATATGCAGACCGGCAAGGCCTTGTTCGACATAGCACCCGACAATCAGCAGAAGACGCGCGCTATTCCTTTGGGCATGAGTGCCGTGACGCCCCATCTGGTTTGCGACGGCGCAAGCGATGCCATCGCGTTCTACCAGAAGGCTTTCGGTGCCCAGGAAGAGGGCAGGATGGACATGCCTGACGGCAAGCTGGCGCACGCCAGCATACGGATAGGCGGGGCGGCCATCATGCTGGTGGACGAGTTTCCGCAGTGGGGTTCATTCAGCCCAAAAACGCTCAAGGGCACGCCGGTTACCGTTCATTTGTATGTGCAGGATGCCGATGCGGCCATGAAGAAGGCCGTAGAAGCCGGAGCGAGGGAGATCATGGCCGTGCAGGAAATGTTCTGGGGCGATCGCTATGGGGTGCTGGAAGATCCTTACGGCCACCGTTGGTCGGTCGCCACGCACGTGCGCGACCTGACGCCGGAGCAAATCAAGGAAGGCGCCATGCAAATGATGCAGGATCAGCCCGGGTGCACGGATCAGCAGAAAGCACAGTAAAGCCGGGCGGCTGCCCGTAGGTTGCGGCTAAGCGATAATGGCGCATGACTCGTACTTCTCAACGCCTTGCCGCCTATGGCTGCCTGGCGCTCAGCATGTCCCTGGTCGGCGCCTATGTGGCGCTGACCAAACCTCTGGCCGTGGTGCTGCCTGTATTCCTCCTGGGCTGGCTGCGTTTTGGCATAGGCGGCGTCGCCATGCTGCGTTGGCTGCGCAAGCCGGCAAGCGAACAACCCTTGTCGGCGCGCAGCCGCGTGCTGATTTTCCTGGAATCGTTTTTAGGCAACTTTCTCTTTACGCTGTGCATGATCACCGGCGTGAGCATGACCAGTGCCGTGTCGGCCGGGGTGATCATGTCTTTCATTCCCGCGATGGTGGCCTTGATGAGCTGGATCTTCCTGAAGGAAGAGATAGGACCGCGAGTCTGGGCCGCCGTGGCTTGCGGGGCACTGGGCATAGGCTTGCTGTCGCTGGCGCAGGTGGACCCCAGCGCCAGCCAGGCGGCCCTTGAGGCGACCGAGGGGGGATCAGCCCGCGCATGGCTGGGTAATCTGTTGCTGTTCGGGGCGGTTATTTGCGAGGGAGCCTATGCCGTCATTGGCAAGAAGCTGACACGGGTGCTCAGCCCCAAGCGCATCAGCGCCATCATCAATCTCTGGGGCTTTGTGTTGATGACGCCTTTTGGCTTGTACATCGCCCTGGACTTTGATTTTTCCAGCGTTGGGGCTGATATGTGGCTGCTGCTGGTCTTCTATGCCTTGGCGGCCAGCGTCTGGACGGTGTGGCTGTGGATGACGGGTCTGAAGTCGGTGCCGGCCTCGCGTGCCGGCGTCTTTACCGTGATGCTGCCCATCAGCGCCGCGCTGGTAGGCGTACTTGTGCTGGGTGAATCGTTGACCGGCACCCAAGTAATCGCTTTCGCCATCGCCCTGGCCGGCCTGCTGCTGGCCACGCTGCCGGGCGGCAAGCGCGGCGAACCGTCAGGCGCTATTCCGGCGCGCAGGCGTACTCGATGATCAATTGCGCGGTCACCATGCCATTCCAGACATTCTGGTCCAGCCGATAAGCCGCATCGATGTATTCGGGCAGGGCGTCCGCGTGGTTGAACCAGATGGCATCGAAGCGTTGGTGTCCGCGCTCCAGATTCAGCTTCAGGTGTTTTTCTTTCAGCAGTCGTTGCTGACGAACACGGAAAGTATCCCTGAAGCAGCAGTCCGGCCACGTCGGCATTGGCATAACCGCTTTCCAACGAACCGTCGGTCTCGATGATGGGATCGAAACTGGCCCGTCCGCATAACTCTTTTACCGCAGCGTCGAAGCCTTCCAGGAAAACCTCATAGGCGTCTTCGCGCAGCGTCAGGCCGGCCGCCATCGCGTGCCCGCCAAACTTCAGGATAATGCCGGGGTAGCGTTTGGAGACCAGGTCGAGCACATCGCGCAGATGTACGTCCGGAATCGAGCGCCCGGATCCTCGCAGTTCGCCGGCATCCGAGCGGGCAAAGGCCAGCGTGGGACGCCAATAGGTTTCCTTCAGCCTCGATGCCACCAAACCGACCACGCCCTGGTGCCATTCAGGATGGTAAACGCAAACGGTTGCGCCGATAGTGGGGCTGGCCGCCTCCATGGCCGCCAGCGCTTCCTCGCGCATGGTGGCCTCGATCCCACGGCGTTGTTGGTTCATCGAGTCCAGCTCGCGGGCCAACTGCAAGGCCAGTGCCTCGTCGTCCGTGGTAAGGCAGTTGATGCCTATGCTCATGTCGGCCAAGCGGCCTGCGGCGTTGATGCGCGGACCCAGTGCAAAGCCCAGGTCGAAGCCACTGGCCAGTCGCGGTTCGCGCCCGGCGACAGCAAAGAGGGCGCGCAGCCCGGCCTGCATCCGTCCGCTGCGCATCTTTTGCAAGCCTTGCGTCACCAGCAGACGGTTATTGGCGTCCAGCTTGACGACATCGGCGACGGTGCCCAATGCGACCAGATCGGCAAGTTGATCCAGCCGCGGCCCGCCGTCCGCGGGGTAGACGCCGCGTTGGCGAAACTCTGCCCGCAGTGCCAGCATCAGGTAAAAAATAACGCCCACCCCAGCCAGGTTCTTGGAAGGAAACCCACAGCCTGCCTGGTTGGGGTTGACGATGGCCAGGGCGCGGGGCAACACCTCGCCCGGCAAGTGGTGGTCGGTAATCAATACGTCGATGCCGGCCGCGTTTGCGGCCTCTACGCCATCCACGCTGGCAATGCCGTTGTCCACCGTAATCAGTAAGTCGGGCCGGCCCGCATGGTGCTGCACCGCCAGATCGACCACGGCAGGCGAGAGGCCGTAGCCGGTCTCGAAGCGGTTGGGCACCAGGAAGTCGACGACCGCACCCATGCTGCGCAGCGCGCGCAGACCCACCGCGCAGGCGGTGGCGCCATCGCAGTCGTAATCGGCCACGATCAACAGGCGCTTGCCGGCCTGGATGGCGTCGGCGAGCAGCGCGGCGGCGACTTGTACGTGGGTTAGCTGGCCCGGTGGGATCATGGCTGACCACACCAATTTCGTTTCGCTGGGGTGGCACACCCCGCGCGCGGCCCAAAGGCGGGATAGCAAGGGGTGTATGCCGGCCGCCTCAAGAATACGGGCGGCTTCGAAGTTTGCCGGCCGTGTGCTTAGTTTGGGGATGACCACCAGTTGCTCCATGCGTTGCGGCTGACAGGCAGCCATTGTCTCCATCGTGCCGGCTTGCTCAATTGCACGATGCGGTCGCTTCCCGTCAGTATCAGTTCCGGCATCGGCTGGCCGGACAGCGGCCGGAAAACGCGTGCTTCCAGATCCTTTAGCGCAGCCAGCCATCCGCCCCAGTCGTGCGTCGTGCTGTAAGCCAGCAGTTGAGCATGCACTTGCGTATCAGGGTCGGGGGCTGCGGGGGTCAACTGATCGGGACGTGCGCCGCCAAACAGCCAGAGACTATTCACGGGCATCTGCCCCAGTTCGTATCGCGCCTGATTTGCCGGGTGATCGAACCATAACATCTGTACCTCGTTGACCAGGCGGCGCCAGGGGCGGTCTTGCAGGCCTTGAGGCCACCAATCGTTGACCGATGTCAGGCTGACGAGGACAGGGCTGGTCACCACAGGGCTGTAACCATCGGGAAGATCGATGCGCCAGTGCTGCAAACTGCTGCGATGCAAGCCGAAGCCCACCTCCGCAAACAGCGGTTCGGCGGATTCGAACAAGGCTACACTCTGCTCGGGCGTGATGGCCAGGTCGGCCGCCGGCAACAGTGCGGCGCCGTCGCGCGATGGCGATACATGCACCAGTTCGACCATCCACACGGCTTGTTCCGGCGGCACGTTGGCGCGCTCTGCGGTATCGTGCAAGCGTAAAGGGCCCAGGCCTGTGGCAAAATTCTGGCCGGGTTCGGGCTGAAAGCCCTGCTCGCGCAGCTGCCAGGTTTCGTAGGGTGTACAGCCAGTTTGAGCCGGGTCGGCGGGTAGGCTGCGGGCGCGGCCCAGTTCCAGCCAGCGCGCCAGGGTAGGCGCGTTCTCGTGCAGATAAGAGGTCAGTTCGCCAGCCTCGCGCGGGTCAGGCAAGGCGCCAGGTAGTACGATTCGCATTTCCGAATTGTAGTGTTAACGGATAACGGTGGCTTGAACGATGTCTTATGAATTGTGGATAGGGGCCCGATACGCCGGCCTGGCGCGATCCCGGCGACGTACGGGCGGGGGCGACCGCTTCGTTTCCTTCATTGCAGCCAGCTCCATGGCGGGCATCGCCCTGGGTGTGGCGGCGCTGATTATCGTGCTGTCCGTGATGAATGGTTTCCAGACCCAGGTGCGCGACCGCATGTTGTCGGTATTGCCGCATGTCGAGCTTTATGTGCAAGGCATGGCGCCAGAGCAGGTGCTGGCCGAATGGGAGCAGATTGCCGCGATCGCCAAGGAGAATTCCCAGGTTAGCGGTGCCGCGCCTTTCGTGGCAGCACAAGGCATGATTGTTCGGGGCGATGCGCTGACCGGTGTGCAGGTGCGCGGTGTCGATCCGGGTCGCGAGGACGCCGTGTCAGACGTAAGCGGCCAGATGATAGCGGGGCAGCTCGATGCGCTGAAGCCTGGCAGCTATGACATCGTTTTGGGCAACCAGGTGGCTGGCATGCTGGGCGTGACGACCGGAGACACCGTTATGGTGTTGGCCCCGCAGGGGTCGATCTCACCGGCCGGTTTTGCGCCGCGCATGCGCCAGTTCACCGTCAGCGGCATCTTTTCTTCTGGCTACTACGAGTTCGACGCCTCGCTGGCTTTCATCAACTTTGAAGATGCCGCCAAGGTGTTCCGCGATAGCGGCAGCAGCGGCGTCAGACTGCGCATCCAGGACATGCAGCAGGCGCCCCGGGTCGCCCATGAACTGCGACAGGATTTACCGTCCGTCGTGCAGGCTCGCGACTGGACCGAGAATAACCGCACCTGGTTTGCCGCCGTCCAGACCGAGAAACGCATGATGTTCCTGATTCTGGCGCTTATCGTGGCTGTGGCTGCTTTTAATTTGCTGTCGTCGCTGGTGATGGCTGTAAAGGACAAACGGTCCGATATCGCCATACTGCGCACCCTGGGTGCCACACCCCGCGAAGTGGCCCGCATTTTCCTGGTGCAGGGCTCTCTGATAGGTGTCGTCGGAACCTTGCTGGGCGTGGGTTTTGGCATGCTGATCGCGTACAACATTGATGTGATCGTTCCCTTCATTGAGCGGCTGATGGGTGTGCAGTTCCTGCCCCAGCAAATTTATTTCATCAGCGAGCTGCCATCCAACCCCCAGATGGACGACATCATCATCATCGCCGCCACCTCATTGATCCTGTCGCTGTTGGCGACTTTGTATCCCAGCTGGCGCGCGTCCAGTCTGCAACCGGCACAGGTGTTGCGCCATGATTGATACCCAAGTAAAGCATGCGCTGTCGGCGCGTAACCTGGTCAAGACCTATCAGGAAGGCGGGCAGGAAATCCGCGTGCTCCGCGACGTCAGCCTGCATGTGGAGCAGGGCGAGATGGTCGCCATTGTTGGCGCTTCGGGGTCGGGCAAGAGTACCTTGCTGCACACCCTGGGCTTGCTCGATCAGCCCACCTCCGGGACGGTATTTGTCGACGGCGTATCGTCCGAAGGCCTGTCCGAATCCAAGCGCAGCCAGTTGCGCAATCGCAGCCTGGGCTTCGTCTACCAGTTTCATCATTTGCTGGCGGAGTTTTCGGCGCTTGATAACGTCGCCATGCCTTTGATTGTTCGGCGCGAGAACCGCAATCGGGCTCGCGAACAGGCCCAGGAAGTGCTGGAGCAAGTGGGGTTGGCACAGCGCATCGATCATTATCCCGGCCAGTTGTCGGGCGGCGAGCGTCAGCGTGTGGCGCTGGCCCGTGCCCTGGTTACCCGGCCCACATGCGTGCTGGCTGACGAGCCCACCGGAAATCTGGACCGCTATACCGCAGAGAGCATGTTTGACCTGCTGGTGCAGGTGAATCGCGACTTCGGTACGGCTTTTGCTATCGTCACCCATGATCCGGCCCTGGCCGCGCTGGCGCATCGCCGCCTGTACATGGACAAGGGCCTGCTGGTCGACGCGGAAACACCTCCTTTGCCGCAGACTTGAGCTGCGCTTGTACGGGGCGCTAGCACGAGGACTTATGCTGATAGACACCCATTGCCATCTGGACGCTGCCGAGTTTGATGCCGACAGGCCAGCTGTGATTGGGCGGGCGGCGAACCAGGGCGTGGGGGCCATCATCATACCGGCCGTGGCGCGCAGTAATTTCGATGCGGTCTGCGACTTGGCGCATTCCTTCCCGGGCGGCGCCTATGCCTTGGGCATCCATCCCATCTGCGTACCGCAAGCCCAGCTGTCCGACTTGGACGCGCTGCAAGCTCGCATAGAGCAGGCGCTGGACGATCCGCGCTTTGTTGCCATCGGCGAGATCGGCTTGGATTATTTCATCCCGGCGCTCAAAGAGCCGGCCATGCGCGAGAAGCAGGAAGTCTTTTATGCTGCCCAGCTTGATCTGGCCCTGCGCTACCAACTGCCGCTATTGCTGCATGTGCGGCGCTCGCAAGATATTTTGTTGAAGCATTTGCGCCGCCGGGCACCCATAGGCGGGATAGCGCACGCCTTCAATGGCAGCTTCCAGCAGGCCGAGCAATTCATCGACCAGGGCTTCGCATTGGGCTTTGGTGGCGCCATGACTTATACGCGGGCGCTGCAGATACGGCGCCTGGCCAGTCAGGTAGAGCTGGCGCATATAGTGCTGGAGACCGATGCCCCGGACATACCCCCGTCCTGGCTGGGCCGGCCTGGCGGACCGGTACCGCGCAACGAGCCTGGCGAGGTGGCGCGCATTGCCGATGCCTTGGGCGAATTGCGCGGCATCTCTCGGCAAGAGGTGGACCGCGCAACGGCTGCCAACGCCAGGCGGGTACTGCCGCGCCTGGCTGCTGCTATAACTGCTTAGTTGATCTTGAAGCCCGTCTTTTTTACGACTTCGGACCAGCGGCGTTGTTCGGACACCAGCAGGGATGACAGATCTTCGCGCGAAGATCCCACGATCACGAAGCCGCTGTCCTCCAGCACTTTCCGGACTTTTTCGGCCTGCAACGCTGCAATCGTTTTTTCGTTAAGTACGTTTAGCGCCGCGTCGGGAGTTCCTTTGGGAGCAAAGAATGCGAACCAGGCGCCGAAATCAACGTCGGGCATCCCCAGCTCTTTGAATGTAGGAACCTGGGACAGCATCTTGGCCCGCTCTGCGCCCGTGATTGCCAGCGCGCCCATTTTTCCGCCCGCCAACTGCGGTGCAGCCATGGACGTCGTGACGAAGGCCCCTTGTACCTGACCGCTCATGATGGCGGTGACGGCATCGCCGGTGGAGCGATAGTGGATGGGTACGATCTTGAAGCCGCCAGCCTCGGCCAGCATCTCCGCCCCAAAGTGGCCGGGCGTGCCGGCGCCAAAGGTGGCGATGTTGAATTCGTCCGTGCTTTCTTTTGCAGCCTTTACGAATTCGGCCAGGGTTTTATAGGGAGAGTCGGCCGGCGTCACCAGAACGAAGTTCGTGCGTACCGCTTCGGTGATGGGCTCAAATTCTTCTATCGGTTTGTACGAAAGGTTGGCCGTAGTTTCAGGCGAAATGCTGATGGAGCCGACTTCGCCAAGAAGTATGTTGTAGCCGTTGGGTGTGCCGCGGGCAACGGAATACGCAGCGATCTGCCCACCGGCCCCCGCCTTGTTTTCCACGACTACGGGTTGACCCAGTTCCTGCGACATCTGATCGCCCACCGTCCTGGCGACGATGTCCGGGCCAGTACCTGCCGGGAACCCTACAGTCAGGCGTATGGGCTGTTCAGGAAAGGCGGCGAAGGCCGTGCTGGCCGCGAAGGATAGGGCGGCGGCGAATAGCACGCGGCTGATGGACTTGAGTTTCATGTGGGAAGTCTCCAGGTTTATTGTGGGTAGTACTAGCGGACGACAAAAAAGTTAAGTTCAACGCGATCGGGATAGCGCGCACCGGTTCCAAGAAATAAGTGGGTGTTCAACCAAGCGAGCCTGGGTGCCGCCGTCTCGAATCGCGGGATGCTTCTAAAGTAGATGCGCGCCGGGTCCACGGGCAGGCCCTGGGCCAACAAGCGGATGTCTTCCTGCGACCCGGTCCGGATGCCGGTGTTCTCGACATATATCTGTTCGCCTTGATCGGTTTCGATGACATAGCGTGCATGGATATCCGTATAGGTCGGCGAACTGATCAACTGGAAATCGGCGCCGCCCGGCAGAATACGTCCGTTGAATACCGGCCCCGAAACCGTGCCGCCGGTAATCGGTATGACACGTCGGTTTCCAAATGGGGTCGCACCCACTTCCTGTGGCGCCGCGACCTCGACGGTAAGCGTTGCCAGATGCTCCACCGCAGGTGGTGTATGGATAGCCGTCATGACTGTTTTTCCTGGTTGGTGGTTGCGGGCGCGGCCTTGCCGCCAGATGACTGCGGTGCCTTAAGGGCTGCGGGGTCGAATCCTGCCAGCCGCTTGTATTGCAGCGAGATCTCTTCCAGCTCTTGCTGCGGCACGACATCATGGATGTGCGCAAAGCCGGCAGGAGCCCGCTCGTGCGCGATTTGCATGACTTGCTCGGGTCCGTTAAGACGGTTTTTCAGTACGATGCCTGCCGTTACCGGCAGACGTTCGGCCTCGTACTCTTTCAGTGCCAATTCGGTGCTGCCGCCGCGCCTGGAATCCAGCGCCACTAGCCGGTCAGCTACACAACGGGCGTCCAGGATGGCCTGTGCCGAGCCGTTGGAACCTATGGGATACATCGGGTGTGCGGCGTCGCCCAGCAAGCTGACCCGCTCATGCGTCCATCGGGGCAAGGGGTCTTTATCGACCAGCGGGAACTCGTAAATGGCCTCGGCGCCCCGGATGATGGCCGGGATGTCGATCCAGTCCCACTTCCAGGTGGCGAACCGGTCTTCGAATACCGACGCGCTGACCTGGCGGTTCCAGTCCATGGGCGGGCGATCGGACTGGTCAATACGCAGCTCGGCTATCCAGTTGATGCGCGAACGGCCGTCCCGGCGCAGCGGCTCAGAGATGGGGTAGCAAACGAATTTCTGGTCTTGATGGCCAGCCATGAACATGGTCTTGCCATCCAGATAAGGCTCCGCGTCGGTGATGGCACGCCAAAGCATGCGTCCGGAGAAGCGCAATTCGTCAGCGGTGGGATAGAAGAAATGTCGCACGGCGGAATGGATGCCATCGGCGCCTATCAACAGGTCGGACCTGACCTCGTCAACGCTGCTGCTATGGCGATTACGGAAGCGTGCTGTCACGCCCTGGCCATCTTGCTGGAGCGACTCGAAGGCCATGCCAGTATGCAAACACTGTGCGCCCAGGCGCCGAACGACCTCGTCGGCCAGGGCCAACTGCAGTTCGCCGCGATGTATCGAAAGCTGCGGCACGGGGTATCCGGCCGCCAGCCCGCGGGGCTCTTGCCAGATGGGCTGGCCATGCACGTTGTAATAGTGCAGGGCGCTGGTGTGTATGGCGTGTGCGGTCAGGGTGTCCAGCATGCCGATCGCTGTCATCTCGGCCACCGCATGCGGCAACAGATTGATGCCGACGCCCAGCGGCTTGAGCTCGCGCACGCTTTCGAATACCTCGCAGTCGATGCCGCGCTGATGCAGCATCAAGGCAAGTGTCAGCCCGCCTATTCCCGCGCCCACGATCGTTACTTTCACCAGCCATCTCCCTGCGTCGATTATTTGTTATGCATCATAACAATATGGTCTATCCCCCCGCCTATCGGGATTTACCCCAGCCTATGAGGCCGACGGCAACTCGGTTAACGTTCGTTTTTCTCCCAAGTGAATACGGTTGTGAGCAAGCGAATGAATACGGGCGAGGGCGACCCGACAGTGCCGGGGCCCAGTCAGCGGCTTAACGCCCAGGTGGCCGGCGTTGATTACGGCGTGCTGGACGAGTTGGTCGGCTATGCGCTGCGCCGCGCGCAGATCCGAATTTATCAAGACTTCCTGGAAACCATGGCAGCGTGGTCGATCACGCCTCCGCGCTTCTCCGCCATGACATTGCTGGATGCCAACGCCGGCATGAAGCTGACCGAGCTGGCCAACGCCATGGGCATCGCCCGATCCGGCGCCGTGCAGGTCGTGCACGCCCTGGAAAAGCTGGGCCATGTGAAGCGTACGGATTCTGCCGTGGATCGCCGTGCGCATTCACTGGCCTTGACAGCTTCGGGCACGGCGGCACTGCGCAGCATCCGTCGCGCCATCAAGCAACACGACGAGCGCATCAGCACTCGCTTGTCGGAAGACGAGAAGAAGGAACTGCGCCGATTGCTCGATTTGCTGGGATAGCTCCGTAGATTCCGATGGGGCGGATTTGGCCCCAGCCAGCCGCACCCGAAGCGCTGCCACCTTACGCTGACTGATTTCGGAGCGCGGCGCCATGACCGGGCGTATGAGTTTGCTGGCTTTCGTCACCGCCAGCGGGGCGGTGCATTGCCTGGCGGCCATGCCCGGCCACCCTGCGATGGCGGCAATAGCGCTGGGCGGATCGTTGGTGGCTGCCGTGCTTGGATTTTTGTCTCCGGCGCGCTGGCGATGGCGCATTGCAGTCGTTATGACCTGCGCCGCCGCTGGGTTTTTCTCGACGGTTGCGCGCGTCGATCTGCGGCTGGCTGACCGTCTTGAGGACGGCAATATCAATCAAGTTTCCCGGGTGGTGCTGCGCGTGGCTGCGCTGCCGCGCCTGGGGCCGGATACCCGGCAGTTCGAGGCCCAGGTGTTGTCGTCCCTGCCGGACGGCGTGCCCAGCCGCATTATGGTCTCGTGGAGCGCGCCGCAATGGGCCGGCCCATATGGAAGGGTTAACACGCAGCCCTACGCCTTTCCGGACATCGTTCCCGGTCAGGTGTGGCGTATGGCGTTGACCCTGAAGCCGCCTCACGGACTGCGTAACCCCCACGCTTTCGATTACGAGGCCTACGCCTTCGCGCATGGCATCCGGGCCAGCGGCAGCGTACGAGGCGTGCCCCGCTTGCTGCATGATGAGCCCTGGGCCAGCCTGCCTGTTGTAGCGCAACGCGCTCGGCACGAGGTGCGCGCCGCCATGCACAGGTTTCTTGATGGCAAGCGCTATGGTGCCGTGCTGCTGGCTCTGGCCATCGGTGACCAGGCCAGCGTGTTGCCGGAAGACTGGGATGTCTTCAACCGTACAGGCATCACCCACCTGGTTTCGATCAGCGGCTCGCACATCACCATGATTGCCGCCATGGGCGGTGCGCTGACTTTATGGTTGTGGCGGCGGGCCCGAATGGGCGGCCGGGCGCTGGCCGAGCAGATGCCGGCGCAATTGGCTGCCGCCTTGGCTGCCCTGGTGGTCGCATGGCTGTACTGCTTGCTGGCGGGCTGGGGCGTGCCCGCCCGTCGCACCTTCCTGATGCTCGCGGTGATCGCTGCCGCCTATGTTGTCCGCTTGCCGGTCAGCGCCTCGCGCTTGCTGTCTGTAGTGGCCTTTGCTGTCGTATTGCTCGATCCGTGGGCCTTGCTGGCCAGCGGTTTCTGGCTGTCCTTCGGCGCGGTCTATATATTGATGGCAAGCAGCACTTGGTGGGGCCAGGCGGCTGGTGGCTTACCGAAAAGCCGGCGTCAGCGCTGGCTGGCTATCGCGGCGATGGCAAGTGGCTTGCAACTGGCCATTAGCCTGGCACTGATGCCTTTCCTGGCGTTTATTTTTCACGAGGTCTCGCTGGTATCGCCTTTGGTCAACGCCTATGCGATTCCGGTCATCAGCCTGATTGTGACGCCGCTGGCCCTGTTAAGTGCTGCGGCGGCCATGGTGCCGGGTTTGGCGCCGCTGGCAGAGCTGGCAGCCTGGGTGGGCCACGCTGCGCTGGCTGCCATCATGGTTCCTACGCTATGGCTGGCGCAATTGCCGGTGGCCACGCTCAAGGTGGCCGCAACGCCGTTGGTTCTCGGCGTACTGGCAGTGGCAGGCATTGTCGCGGCCGCTTTGCCCTATGGCTTGCCGGGAAGACGCATCGCCTGGCTATTGATGGCGCCGGCATTGTTCTGGATGCCCAAACGCCCAAGTGAAGGCGAATGGACGCTGCATGCGCTGGATGTGGGGCAGGGCAGCGCCATCGTCATCCAGACGATGCGTCATGCCTTTCTGTTCGACACCGGTTTGCGCAGCGGCCCCGCCTCTGACACCGGCGCACGCGTGATTGCGCCGTTTCTGCGTACCCAGGGGGTGCACCGCCTGGATGCTCTGGTGGTCTCGCACGCCGATATCGATCACGCCGGCGGTGTGCGTAGTGTGCTGGAAGCCGTGCCGGTGGCGCAGTCTTATAGCGCTTTCGGCCTGCACGCCTATCTGGAGCGCGAAGCCGCCATGCTGGCCGAGGCATCAATGCCACCTATGCCGCTGGCCCAGTCCGGGTGCCAATACGGCATGCGCTGGAACACAGATGGCGTTTCTTTTGCGTTTCTGTGGCCATTGGACGATGCGCCCGCTACGCGCAGCCGCAAGCGCGCGCGGCGCAATGACAGCGGTTGTGTGCTGCATATACAGGGCCGCTACCACGCAGCTTTGTTGCCCGGCGACATCGGCGCACGCCAGGAAGCGGCATTGGTGGAGCGGGGCTTGGCCGATGTGGATATCGTTTTGGCCGCCCACCATGGTTCCAAAACCTCTTCCGCCCCAAGCTTCGTCGACAGCATGCGGGCGCAACATGTGATTGTCCAGGCTGGCCGCTGGAATCGCTACGGCCATCCTAGCCCCCTTATTGAACAGCGCTGGCGCGACAGCGGTGCCACGGTGTGGCGTACTGACCTGGATGGCGCCGTCCAGGTCACCTCAAACGCTGTCGCATTGAAGGTCAAGGCGACACGGCAGTCATCACCGCGCTATTGGCAGACGCCTTGATGCAAGCTTTGCGCCCGGGCAGTCAGGGCAGGCCCCAACTTGCAGATTCGACCCTGATCGGCGATCATAGATTCAGCTGCCCACAAGGCGGCCAACCACACTGAAGTCCCGAAAATTCCACAAGACATTTTCAAAAGCGACCATGACAACTAGCACTCCACTACGGCTGCACGTACCCGAGCCCTCGGGCCGACCCGGACACGCCACTGATTTCTCCTATCTGCGGCTGGCCCCTGCCGGCGCCGTACGCAAGCCAGCCATAGACACTTCCGCTGCCGACACCGCAGATCTGGCTTATACGCTGGTGCGCGTGCTGGACGACGACGGCAAGGCGGTAGGACCCTGGGCCGAAGACATCGACGTCCAGTTGCTGCGCAAGGGCCTGCAGACCATGATCAAGACGCGCATCTACGACGCGCGCATGCTGATCGCCCAGCGCCAGAAGAAAATGTCGTTCTACATGCAGAGCCTGGGCGAAGAAGCCGTAGGGGCGGCCCAGATGCTGGCGCTGTCACCAGGCGACATGTGCTTTCCCTCGTACCGGCAGCAAAATCTGCTGATTGCGCAAGATGTGCCCCTGGTCGAGATGATGTGCCAGCTTTTCTCCAACGATAAAGACCGCCTGAAAGGGCGGCAACTGCCGGTCATGTATTCCATGCGGGAACGGGGCTTTTTCTCGATCTCCGGCAATCTGGCAACGCAATTCGTGCAGGCGGTGGGTTGGGCCATGGCGTCGGCCATCAAGGGCGACACCAAGATCGCTTCGGCATGGATAGGCGACGGCGCCACGGCCGCTGCCGACTTCCAGACGGCCCTGACTTTCGCGCATGTCTACCAGGCGCCGGTCATCCTTAACGTAATCAATAACCAATGGGCGATCTCCACCTTCCAGGCGCTGGCGGGGGGTGAGAGCACCACTTTTGCTGCGCGCGGCATAGGCACGGGCATCGCCTCCTTGCGCGTTGACGGCAATGATTTCCTGGCGGTTTACGCGGTGTCGCGATGGGCGGTAGAGCGGGCGCGCCGCAATTTGGGCCCCACGCTGATCGAATGGGTCACTTACCGTGCCGGTCCGCATTCCACCTCGGACGATCCTTCCAAATA
>SMFF01000101.1_pt1 | contig 15152 bp, 16 predicted proteins | sample 2456181 | NCBI WGS metagenome assembly SMFF01 (sample SAMN10132611, study PRJNA489261) | soil metagenome | isolation source: day120 antibiotic-loamy sand soil ammended with raw manure from dairy cow... | place: USA | collected 2015-04-01
CCAAGCGAGAAAGCGCCGTTGACGATGATGCCGAGCAGCAGGAACTGAAGCCAGTTCGGCATCGCCGCTTGCGGATCGACGAACTGCGGCAGGAACGTCAGGAAAAACAGCGCGGTCTTCGGATTGAGGACCTCGACCACGATGCTGTCGCGCAGGACGCGCCTGTGCCGCGCGGGCGCTTCGGTCTCCCCCTCCACGCCAGCGGGAAAAATCATCCTTCCGCCCAGCCACAGCATGTAGAGCGCGCCCGCCAGCCGCACGAGCGAATAGAGCGCGGGCGCATGGTGCAGGAGCGCGGCCAGCCCGATGGACGCCGCTGCGATATGAACGTAGCAGCCGAGATGGACGCCGAGCGCGGCCATCAGGCCGGCCCGGTGCCCGTAGGCCAGGGTCTGCGCCGACATATAGAGGATGGCGGGACCCGGCATGAAAGCGAAGGCCAGCGTCGCGAGGGCGAACGGAATCCAGGTTTCGAGCGACAATAGCTGCCGACCTCCCGTTTCCCGCCAGGGTAGAGTGAAGCAGCCTTCATTGATGATGAGAAACGATTTATCATCATGCTATTGATGACGATCTGAGGTGGATCGATGTTCGACATCGTGCTGCTGCGCGTCGCATCCGACGCCACCGACGACGCGCGTCGGACCCTGCTCGCGCGGCTTCAGGAGCGCTGGGCCGCCGACGAGCTCATCGCGACCCGCGTCGACTCGATCGCCGTGCGCACTGCTCCGTGAGAGTACGCACTTCGGGGCCGACACGGCGGCGTGTCGTCGGAAAAGTGCGTACTCTCGCGGACGTCAGCTGACGGGTCCCGTCCACTTCTCGCCCGGGCCCTTGCCATGCTCGTCGGGGAACGCGGATGCTTCGCGGAACGCGAGCTGAACGGTGCGGAGGCCGTCGCGCAGCGCGCGCGCGTGATGATCGCCGACCGCGGGAGCGGCCGCCGTCACGAGCCCTGCGAGGGCGTCGATGAGCTTGCGCGCCTCGTCGAGGTCGAGCTGGGTGTCGGGATCATCGGCGAGGCCCACCTTGACCGCGGCGGCGCTCATGAGGTGCACCGCGACGGTGTTGATCACCTCGACCGCGGGAACGTCCGCGATGTCGCGGATTTCCTCGCCGACATCTTCGGAGCCCACGGGGGCGATGTCGTCGGAGACGGGGGCGGACTCGGGCTCGGTGCTCACGGGGTTCCTCTGCTATTCTTAGGCGGGCTCCGGGGCCATCTCCCCGGAAACGCAAGTGGAGCAATCCCACCCGCCGACCGCCTCTTCAGGTTATCGGGTTCGAGTAGGCAACCGAGATCGTGCCCGAAAGGGTGCGGGAGCGGTGGCGCACTCCGCCGGCAGCACCTTCGGGTCGACCGGTTGCACGGGTGCGGATCTCTTCACGTGCGTGCTGCGCCCCGGCGCATCGACACCGCAGAATGAAGGAGACCCGCATCAGCGATCCCAGAACCAACGACCGCATCCGCGTTCCCGAGGTCCGCCTCGTGGGCCCCGGCGGAGAGCAGGTCGGCGTCGTCCGCATCGAAGACGCCCTGCGTCTCGCGCAGGAGGCCGACCTGGATCTGGTCGAGGTGGCGCCCAACTCCAAGCCTCCCGTGGTGAAGATCATGGACTACGGCAAGTTCAAGTACGAACAGGCTCAGAAGGTCAAGGAAGCCCGGCGTAACCAGGCGAACACCATCCTCAAGGAGGTGCGGTTCCGCCTGAAGATCGACAAGCACGACTACGAGACCAAGCGCAAGCGCGCCGAGGGCTTCCTCGCCGCCGGAGACAAGGTCAAGGCCATGATCCTGTTCCGCGGTCGCGAGCAGTCCCGCCCCGAGCAGGGCGTACGCCTGCTGCAGCGCTTCGCCGAGGATGTCGCCGAGTTCGGCACCGTCGAGTCCACCCCGACCATCGACGGTCGCAACATGGTCATGATCATCGGCCCGCACAAGAGCAAGGTCGATGCCAAGGCCGAGCAGAACGCCAAGCGCGCGGCGAACAAGACGCGCTCCCAGAACCCGACGGATGCCAACGCATCCGCCGCCGAAGCGGCACCTGCCGACAAGACAGAGGAAGAGTAATGCCCAAGCAGAAGACGCACTCCGGTGCGAAGAAGCGCTTCAAGATCACCGGCAGCGGCAAGGTCAAGAAGCAGGGCGCGGGTATGCGCCACAACCTCGAGGGCAAGTCCTCGAAGGTGACGCGTCGTCTCAACCGCGACGTCATCCTGTCCCCGCAGGACGCCAAGGTCATCAAGGGACTCCTGGGCAAGTAAGCCCGGCCCGGATACAGCAGAAGGACTGAAGAAATGGCACGTGTCAAGAGGGCGGTCAACGCCGCCAAGAAGCGCCGCACCACGCTCGAGCGCGCCCAGGGCTACCGGGGTCAGCGTTCGCGTCTCTACCGCAAGGCGAAGGAGCAGGTCACCCACTCGCTCGTCTACGCCTACCGTGACCGCCACGCCAAGAAGGGTGAGTTCCGTCGCCTGTGGATCCAGCGCATCAACGCCGCTGCCCGCGCCAACGGCATCACCTACAACCGCCTCATCCAGGGCCTCGGGCTCGCGGGTATCGAGGTCGACCGTCGCATCCTCGCGGACCTCGCGGTGAACGAGCCGGCGACCTTCACCGGCCTCGTGGCCGCGGCGAAGGCCGCGCTCCCGAAGGACGTGAACGCTCCCAAGAGCGCCGCGTAACCTCGCGGTCACCAGCAGTTTCCGAAGAAGACGGTGCGCGCCTCCCGGCGCGTGCCGTCTTCTTTTCCTACCATCGGCATCATGATCGACAACCCCCGCTCCCCGCGTGTGCGCGCTGTGGCGAAGCTCGCCAAGCGCGCCGCCCGTGAAGAGACCGGGTTGTTCCTCGTCGAGGGACCGCAGGCGCTGCGTGAGGCGCTGACCTTCCACCCCGAGCTGCTCGTCGACGTCTACGCCGCCAAGGGTGTCTTCGACCGGCATCCGGAACTCGGCCGCAGCCTCGCCGCCGCCGGGATCGAGCCCGAGCCCGTGTCGGATGCCGTGCTCGAGGCGATGGCCGACACCGTCACCCCGCAAGGGGTCGTCGCCGTCGCCCGGCAGTTCCCGGTGACGATCAGGGACCTGTTGGCGCAGGGCGCGCGGCTCGTCGCGATCCTCGAAGAGGTGCGTGACCCCGGCAACGCGGGCACCATCATCCGAGCCGCGGATGCCGCGGGTGCCGATGGCGTGATTCTCACGGGCAAGAGCGTCGACGCCTTCAACCCGAAGGTCGTGCGCTCGACGACGGGCTCGATCTTCCACCTGCCGCTCGCGCAGGGCGGCACCCTGGAGAACGCGCTGCACCTCGTGAAGGCGGCGGGGATGCAGGTGTTCGCGGCCGACATCTCCGGCGAGGAGCTGCCGACGCTGCGGGAGCGCTTGCCGGAGCCGACCGCGTGGCTGTTCGGCAACGAGGCCCATGGCTTGGCAGACGAGCAGCTCGCCCTCGCCGATCGCGCCGTGCGCGTGCCGATCTACGGGCACGCGGAGTCGATGAACCTCGCGACAGCGGCATCGGTGTGCTTGTACCAGTCGGCGTTCTCCCAGCGCTCCTGACTCCGATCCTCCCGGCTTCGGCGTGACGCCATGTGACGCGTCACGACGGCTCGCGACGGCAGCGGTCCGCGTGTGACGCGGCGGTTCGACGCACCGCCTCTCGGCTTTCTACAGTTCCCGGGTCGCCTTCGACCGAAGGCGCGTCCCGTACAGGAGCCGACCGCCGATGCCCCCCACTGCCCGAACCCTCCGTCCCCTCGCCGCCCTCGGTGCGGTCGGCGCGATGCTCGCGCTCGCGGGGTGCGCCCCGAGTAGCGCATCCGGTGGCGGTGGCGAGCCACTCGAGGGCGGCACGGTCGTCTACGCGCACCAGCAGGAGCCGGCGTGCGTCTTCGGCGGCTGGATCGAGCAGGCCTACCTCTCGTACCAGGTGCTCGACAGCCTGCTCTCGCTCGATGACGACGGTGCCGCCGTGCCGTGGCTCGCCGAGAGCTACGAGGTCTCGGACGACCGACTGGCCTGGACCTTCCACCTCAAGGAGGGCGTGACCTTCACCGACGGCACCGCGCTCACCGCGGCGGTCGTTGCGTACAACTTCGACTACTGGGTCGCGGGCGGCAACTCGACGGCCCAGGTGTGGCTCGACGGCTACTACTCCTCCGCCGAGGCCGTCGACGATCTCACGCTCGTCGTGCACCTCTCCGCACCGTACCCGCGCCTCGCCGAGACGCTCACCCAGGGCTACTTCGGCATCCAGTCGCAGCAGGCGCTCGAGACGCGTAGCGACGAGCAGAACTGCGAGGCGCCGGTGGGGACGGGCGCGTTCACGGTGGAGTCGTGGAGCCGCGGATCCGAGATCGTGCTCGTGCGCAACCCCGACTACACCTCGTGGCCGGCGAACGCCCGCCACCAGGGGCCCGCGATCGTGGATCGTGTCGAATGGAAGTTCGTCGCGGATGCCACCACCCGGGTCGCGGCGCTGCGCAGCGGCGAGGTGCAGGCGATCTACGACGTGCCCGCCGTGGAGTGGGCCCCCCTCGGTGACGAGGGGTATGAGCTCGAGCGGTACGTCACGGCCGGGCGTCCCCAGCAGCTGACCTTCAACACCTCACGTGGCGTGTTCGTCGACGAACGGGTGCGGCAGGCCTTCGCCTACAGCCTCGACCGTGAGGCGGCGGTCGAGACGATCGGGCAGGGGCTCATCCCCTACGAGGGCAATGGCAGTGTCAGCCAGTCGACGCCGGGCTACAGCGAGGCCGCCGCGGCCCGCTACGGCTACGACCCCGGGCAGGCGAATGCGTTGCTCGACGAGGCGGGCTGGACAGGGCGCGCTGACGACGGCACGCGCACCAAGGGCGGCGAGCGGCTCACCGCGGTGCTCCCGTACGGCGCGGGATCGATCATCAACACCGACGGTGCGGCAATCCTCCAGGCGTTGCAGGAGCAGGCCTCCGCCGTCGGCTTCGACGTGCAGTTGATCCCCGTGCCGCAGAGTGAGCTCTTCGCGGGCGCCTACTCGAGCCCGGAGGAGAAGGACATCTCGGTGGGCTACTGGACCGCGGTGACCGCCGGCATCCTGTACATCACCTGGCGTAGCGGCACCGAGGAGCACCCCAACTACTGGAACGACGGCTTCTCCGCCGATCCGCACCTGGATGCCGACATCCTCGAGGGCAACTCGGCCGCCGACGTCGACGCGCAGAACGCCGCCTACCAGCGCGCCCAGGAGTACATCGCGGATCACGCGCTCGCGATCGGCGTGTACGACCGGCTCTCGACGCTGGCCGTGAGCGGCAGCCTCCACGACGTCTGGCAGGAGCACTCGCAGGGAGGGCCGGTCTTCCATGACGCGTACCTCCTCGGCTGAGGCGCTACGGCGCCTGGTCTCGGCGCTCGCCGTGCTGCTCGGCGCCGCGACGGCCGCGTTCCTTGCGCAGCTCGCACTGCCGGGGGACCGCGCGACGACGATCCTCAACATCCGCAGCGGGCAGGCGGTCACGCGCACCCCCGAGGAGCTCGCGCCGATCATCGCGCAGTTCGGACTCGATCGTCCGGTGGTGAGGCAGTACCTCGACTACCTCGGCGGGCTCGTGCGCGGTGACCTCGGCAGCTCGTATCAGCAGTTCCGTCCGGTGTGGGACATCATCGGCGAGCAGGTGGCAGCGACCCTCGTACTCTCGCTCACCGCGATCGCGCTGGCCTGGCTGCTGATGGTCGCGTGGGTCGTCGCGACAGCCGGGCGCGGGCCGCGCATCCGATCCCTCGGCCAGACCGTCGACACGGTCGCGGCCGGCCTGCCGCACTACTGGCTCGGAATCGTGCTGCTGCTCGTGTTCGCCCTCACCTTGCACTGGGCGCCCGTCATGGGCGGCAGCGGCCCCGACGGGCTGCTGCTGCCCGCACTCACGCTCGCGATTCCGCTCGCCGGATTCATGGGCCAGGCCACGCGCACCGAGTTCGAGCGCGCGCTCGAGCAGCCCTTCGTCGTCTCGGCACGGATGCGGGGCATGGGGGAGACCGCGCTGCGGCTGCGGCATGTGCTGCGCCACGCCGTGCTGCCCGCGGTGACCTTGAGCGGCTGGGCCCTCGGGGCGACGATCTCGGGCGCCGTCGTGGTCGAGAGCATCTTCAACCGGCCCGGCATCGGCCGGGTGCTCGTGACGGCGGTCGGTTCGCAGGACATCCCGGTGGTGACCGGCATCGTCGTGCTCATCGCCGCCGTCTACGTCGTCACGAACCTGCTCGTCGACGTGCTCTACACCGTCGTCGACCCGAGAGTGAGGATCGCATGACCGCGCTGCGCCCCGCCCCCACGCCATCCGCGTCGACCGCACCGCGCCGCCGTCGCCCGGCCGTGGGGCTCGTGGCCGCCCTCGCGCTCGTCGCGTTGCTGTTGCTCGCCGCCGCCTGGCCGGCCGTGCTCGCCACCCATTCGCCGACGGCCAACGACTTCGCCGCGGCCCTGGAGGCACCGTCGTTCGCCCACTGGTTCGGAACGGATGAGGCGGGCCGCGATCTGTACAGCCGCGTCGTGTGGGGCACGCGCGAGTCGCTGCTCATCGGCGCGGGCGCGGCGACCGTGAGCCTGAGCCTCGCCGTGCTCCTGGGCACCGCGGCAGCGCTCGGCGGGCGGCTGCTCTCGGGTGCGGTCGGCTTCGTGCTCGAGGTCGCCTTCGCCTTCCCGGCGCTCCTGCTCGCGCTGCTGTTCGTGGCGATCCTCGGGCCGTCGGCGTGGACCCAGGTGCTCGCGGTCGGCATCGGCACCGCGCCCGGCTACGCGCGCATCGTACGTGCCCAGGTGCTCGCGGTGCGATCCTCGGCGTTCGTCGAGGCCGCCGTGGCGCTCGGGCACCCGCGCACGCGCATCGTGCTGCGGCAGATCCTGCCGAACGCGCTGCGACCTCTCGTCGCGATCTTCGCGCTCTCGATCGGCCAGTCGATCGTGTGGGCATCGAGCCTGGCGTTCCTCGGTCTCGGCGTCGCGCCGCCGTCGTCCGAGTGGGGTGCCCTGTTGGATGCGGGCCGCGCCTACATCACGCGCGCGCCGTGGCTCGTGGTGATCCCGGGGCTCGTGATCGTCGCTCTCGCGCTCGCCGCGACGAGCCTCGGCGGCCGGCTGCGCACGGCTCTCGAGACGGGAGAGAAGGCATGACCCTCACGACGGAGCGCCCCGCAGACGCGCCGGCCCGCGAGACCGAACCCCGCATCCGGGTGCGTGACCTCACGGTCGGCTTCACAACCTCGGCGGGCCATCGCGAGATCGTGCGCGACGTCTCGTTCGACCTGTACGCCGGCCGCTGCCTCGCGATCGTGGGGGAGTCGGGCTCGGGCAAGTCGGTGACGGCCCGCACGCTCGTGGGGCTCACCGGACGCGGGGCGCGGGTCGATGCGACAGAGCTCTCCCTCGACGGCGACGACCTGCGTGGCTTCACCGAGCGGCGCTGGCGTGAGGTGCGCGGCCGGCGCATCGGCGTCGTGCTGCAGGATGCCCTCGTCTCCCTCGACCCGCTGCGGCCCGTCGGCGCGGAGATCGAGGAGGCGTTGCGGCTGCACGGCTGGGGCGACCGGCGCGCGCGTCGCCGCCGGGTGACCGAACTGCTCGAGACGGTGGGGGTGCCCGAACCCGAGCGCCGTGCGCGGCAGCGCCCCGGCGAGCTCTCCGGGGGCCTGCGGCAGCGCGCCCTCATCGCCTCGGCGATCGCGCTCGACCCCGAGATCGTGATCGCCGACGAGCCCACGACGGCACTCGACGTCTCCGTGCAGGCGCAGGTGCTCGCGCAACTCGCGGACATGAAGCGGCGGGGCGTCTCGCTCGTGCTCATCTCGCACGACCTCGCCGTCGTGGCTCATCTCGCCGATGACATCCTCGTGATGCGCCAGGGCGAGGTCGTGGAGTACGGTCCCGTGCGCGACGTGCTCGCCGCTCCGCAGCACACCTACACGCGTGCCCTCATCGCCGCGGTGCCGGGCGGCCACACCCGTGACACGCGCCTCGCCCCCGAGTTCGTGCTGCCCGCCTTCCCCGACCGGGCAGCGGTTCCGGATGACGGGGTCGCCCTCGTCGAGGCTGCCGGGTTGCGGAAGAGCTACAGCGCCCCCGCGGGTGCTCGCCAGCTCGCGGTCGACGACGTCTCGTTCACGCTCGCGCGCGGTCGCACCCTCGGCATCGTGGGGGAGTCGGGCTCGGGCAAGTCGACGACGGCACGGCTCGTGCTGGCACTGGAACACCCCGACGCAGGCGAGGTACGCCTCGCCGGTCAGCCGTGGACGGGCCTTCAGGAGTCGCGTCGGCGCCCCGAGCGGCACCGCATCGCCGTCGTCTCGCAAGACCCGCTGAGCTCGTTCGACCCGCGGTGGACCGTCGAGCAGATCCTGCGCGACGCCCTCGACGGCGCGCTGCGCGCCCCCGAGCGCACGGCCCGCATCCGGCAGCTGCTGGGGCTCGTCGCGCTGGACGACGAGGTGCTCGGGCGCCTGCCGCTCACCCTCTCGGGCGGTCAGCGTCAGCGCGTCGCGATCGCGCGAGCGCTCGCCCGCCAGCCCGAGCTCATCGTGCTCGACGAGGCGGTGTCGGCCCTCGACGTGTCGGTGCAGGCGCAGATCCTGGATCTGCTCGTGGCCCTGCAACGCGCGCTCGGGGTGGCCTACCTGTTCATCTCGCACGACCTCGGGGTGATCCACCACATGAGCGACGAGGTGCTCGTCATGAAAGACGGCGTCGTCGTCGAGCGTGGCGACCCCGAGGCGATTTTCCGCGCACCCCAACATCCGTACACCCGCGAGCTGGTCGGAGCGCTTCAGCGCCTCGACGTGCCCGCCACCGCATCCGCCACCCACCCCTCAGGAGAGACCGCATGACCACGCCCCTGCGCTTCAACGCCTTCGTCATGAACACCGCATCCCACATCCACCACGGGCAGTGGCGGCGTCCGGACGCGCGGCAGCACGAGTTCGCCGACGTGCGGCTCTGGATCGAGCTCGCGCAGCTGCTCGAGGCGGCGAAGTTCGACGCGATGTTCTTCGCGGATGTGACGGGGCTCTACGGCGACGCCGACGGCGACTGGTCGGTGTACGTGCGCGAGGGGCTGCAGATCCCGAGCAACGACCCGACCGTGCTGCTCGGGGCGCTCGCCGTGTCGACGAGCGACATCGGGCTCGCGCTCACCTCGAACGTGGCGCAGTCGCATCCGTTCCACTTCGCGCGGCAGGTGTCGACGCTCGACCACCTCTCGCACGGCCGCGTCGCGTGGAACATCGTGACGGGCGTGCAAGACAACGGCGCCCGCAACTTCGGCCTCGACCGGCTCACCGACCACGCGGAGCGCTACCGCTGGGCGGCGGAGTACGTGGATGTCGCCTACAAGCTCTGGGAGGGCTCGTGGGAAGACGACGCCCTGCTGCAGGACAAGGACGGGTGGTTCTCGGACCCCACGAAGGTGCACAAGATCCACCACGTCGGCGAGCGCTACCGCGTCGAGGGCCCCCACCTGCCCGCGCCGTCGCCGCAGCGCACGCCGGTGCTGTTCCAGGCCGGCTCCTCCACCTCGGGACGCGACTTCGCAGCTCAGCACGCCGAGGCGACCTTCATCATCGCGCCGAACCCGGAGGTCGCGGCCGCGCAGATCTCCGACACCCGTCGGCGCGCCGTGGAGGCGGGTCGTGAGCCGGGCGACATCACCTTCTACCAGGGGCTGAGCTTCGTGATCGGCGACACCGAGGAGGAGGCGCAGGCCAAGGCCGCCGAGTACGAGCGCTTCATCAGCGTCGACGGCTACCTCGCGCACAGTGCCGTCGTGGACCCGGATGGGCGCGTCTACCCGCCCGAGACCCTGCTCAAGGACGTCGAGACGAACACCGCGAAGGGCTTCCTCGAGTGGACCCGGGCGGCGATCACCGACCGCGAGCCCACGGTGCGGGATCTCGCGCGGATGTCATCGGGTTCCACGCGCGTCGTCGGCACCCCCGAGCAGATCGCCGACCGCATCGAGGAGTGGCAGGCCGCGGGCGTCGACGGCATCAACGTCATCAACTGGGTGATCCCCGGATCGTTCGCCGAGTTCGCCGAAAAGGTCACCCCCGTGCTGCAGCGGCGTGGCCTCGCCCAGACCGAGTACGCGCCCGGCACCCTGCGCGAGAAACTCTTCGGGTACCCGCGGCTCAACGAGCGTCACCCGGCGGCCGCGTATCGCGGCGCGTTCGACGCGCCCGCGGCCCGGCGCGAGGAGCTGTCGACGGCCGATGCCTAGGGCCTCACGGTCGGAAGATCGTGCCGAAGCCGTCGCGGCCGGGGCTGGTCTTCTGCGTCGCGATGAGTTGGGTCGTCGTGATGTCGTGTGCGGCGGCGTCCGCCCGCGTGATCGTGGGAGGCACACCCCCGCGGGGGGAATGGCGGGTGCGGATCTCGAGCCACTTCGCGATGCCCGAGAGCACGAGGCACATGGCGATGTAGATCGCACCGATGATGATGATCGACGGCAGGATCGGTCGGCCCGACTGGCCCATGAGCCGCTTCGCGTAGTAGAGCAACTCGGGATAGGTGATGATGAAGCCGAGCGCCGTGTCCTTGAGCGTGACGACGAGCTGGGCGACGATGACCGGCAGCATGGCACGCACGGCCTGCGGCAGCAGCACGAGGCGCAGCACCCCGCTCTTGCGGAGTCCGATGGCGTATGCCGCCTCGCGCTGCCCGCGCGGGAGGGACTCGATGCCGGCGCGGAGCACCTCGGCGAGAACCGAGCCGTTATAGACGATCAGTGCGATGACCACGGCCCAGTACGGCGGCATCCGCAGCCCGATCGTGGGCAGACCGTAGAACAGCAGCATCATGAAGACGAGCACCGGCACCGCGCGGAAGACCTCGGTGACACCCGCCACCGGCACGCGCACGCCCGCGTGATCGGACACCCGCCCGATCGCCAGCACGAACCCGAGGATGAGACTGCCGACGGCGGCGGCTCCGAAGGCGGCGAGGGTCGCCCCGAGGGCCTGACCGATGCCGACCCACACCGCGCCGAAGCTGAAGACGTACCACTTCTCGGCGGTGAACTGCCCCGTGGCGGCGAAGCGGTAGATCACGAAGGCGAGCCCGCCCAGCACGAGCAGCACGGTGAGCACCGCGAGGATGCGGTTACGCAGGATCGCCCGCGGCCCAGGCACGTCGTAGAGAACGGATGTCATCGTGCGATCCTCCAGACGGTCTCGAGTCGGCGTTGCACGAAGCTCAAGACGAAGACGAGCGCCACGAAGATCACGGCAACCCAGAGCAAGACGACGAGGGCGTTCTCCCCCCGCTCACTGAGGTAGGCGCGCACGGCGCCGAGTTCGAGCACCGAGAAGCCGGCGGCGACTGTCGTGTTCTTGAGCAGGGCGATGAGCACGCTCATCATGGGCGGCACGACCGAGCGAACGGCTTGCGGCAGAACGATGAGCGACATCACCTGTCCGAAGGTGAGACCGATCGCGCGCGCCGCCTCGGCCTGCCCGACCGGCACCGTGTTGACACCCGCGCGCACGACCTCCGCCACGTAGGTCGCGGTGTAGATCCCGAGCGCCCAGATCGCGAGCACCGTGAAGCCGGGGCTCGGCAGCAGCTGGGGATAGCCGAAGGCGAAGAAGAAGAAGACGAGGGTGAGCGGGGTGTTGCGCACCATGTTGACGTAGACCGTGCCGACACCGCGGGCGATCGGCACGGGGGAGACCCGCATGGCGCCCACGAGCAGTCCGAGCACGAGTGCGATGCCACCGCCGGCGACGAACAGCAACAGCGTGTTGCCGAGCGCCTCCGACCACAGGTCGAAGTTGTCGAAGATGACGCCCACGGAGCCTCCGTCTCGGGGACGTCCTGGTGGGGCCGGTCACCCGACCCCACCAGGAACTGTCAGGGGATCAGTAGCGGTCGACTTCCGGCTGGTCGACCTTGGTGCCGGAGTCACCGAGGTTGCGATCGAAGATCGCCTGCCAGACGTCGCCGCCGTCCTCGAAGAGGTCGTTGATGTGCGCGCGCAGCGCGTCATCACCCTTCGGGAGGCCGACGCCGTAGCGCTCCTCGGTGAAGGGCTCACCGACCACCTTGATCTCGCCCGAGTAGAGCGCCGCGTAGCCGATCAGGATCGCCTGGTCGGTCGTCACCGCATCCACGTCACCGTTGATGAGCGCCTCGACACACGCGGAGTAGAGGTCGAACTCGACGGTCGGCACATCCGGGTAGTTCTCGCGGATGTTCTGGATGGGCGTCGAACCGGTCGCCGAACACACGGTCGTGTCGGCGTTGAGGTCGGCCTCGCTCGAGATCGTGTCGTCATCGGCGCGCACCAGGATGCCCTGGCCCGTGATGAAGTACGGCCCCGCGAAGTCGATCTGCTCCTTGCGCTTGTCGGTGATCGAGTAGGTGCCGACGTAGTAGTCGATGTCGCCGTTCACGATCGACTGCTCGCGGTTCGCGGATGCGATGGCCTTGAACTCGATGTCGCCCTCGTCGAAGCCGAGCGAGGCCGCGATCCACCGCGCGATGTCGACGTCGAAGCCGGTGCGCTCGTTCGTCGTCGCGTCGAGGTAGCCCAGGTTCGGCTGGTCCTCCTTGACACCGATGATGACCTTGCCGCGCTCGGTCATCGCGTCGAAGGTGGGCGAGCCGTCGAGCGAGACGTCGGTGGCGACCGTCCAGGGGACGCCGTCTCCCGTGTCGTCATCGCCTCCGTTGCCGCCGGGGTTGCTGGGCGTTCCGCTGTTGCACGCGGTCAGCGCCAGCAGGGCGGCCGCCGCGATGCTGACTCCCGCCAACATTCTCGTGCGCCTCATGGGGTTCCTCCTCATTTTCTTGGTGGTCCGTCGTGCCTCGTGGGCCCTCGGGTTGGGTCGATACGGGTCAGTGGGTGATGAGCTTCGACAGGAAGTCGCGGGCTCGATCGCTCTTCGGGTGCGTGAAGAACTCCTCGGGCGTCGCCTCCTCGACGATGCGGCCGTCGGACATGAACACGACGCGGTCGGCCGCTTTGCGGGCGAAGCCCATCTCGTGGGTGACGACGATCATCGTCATGCCGTCCTGCGCGAGGGCGACCATGACATCCAGCACCTCGTTGATCATCTCGGGGTCGAGCGCGCTCGTCGGCTCGTCGAACAGCATGACCTTCGGGTTCATGGCGAGCGCGCGCGCGATCGCGACGCGTTGCTGCTGGCCACCCGAGAGCTGCGCGGGCAGCTTGGATGCCTGCTGGGCCACACCGACCCGCTCGAGCAGCACGTGCGCCTCACGCTCGGCGTCGGCCTTCTTCATGTTCCGCACCTTGATCGGCCCGAGCGTCACATTCTCGAGCACCGTCAGGTGGGCGAAGAGGTTGAACGACTGGAACACCATGCCCACGTCGGCACGCAGGTTCGCGAGTCCGCGCCCCTCCTTGGGCAGCTCCTTGCCGTCGATCGTGATGCTGCCGCTCGTGATCGTCTCGAGGCGGTTGATCGTGCGGCACAGGGTGGACTTGCCCGAGCCCGACGGGCCGATCACGACGACGACCTCGCCGCGGTTGACCGTCAGATCGATGTCGCTGAGCGCCTGGAAGTCGCCGTAGTGCTTCTGCACATCGGAGAGCACCACGAGCGGCTCGCCGCGGCCCCCAGGAGTACGTGAGTGGTGTTCGGCAGCATTGCCGGCATCCGTCGCCATAAAAGCACCTTACGGGTCTACCCCCGGATGCGGGGGCGCCAGCGCGGTCTTTGACGAAACCGTGACCTGCTGTGCCGTGCACCGGCGGGCCGCACACCGCCGCGCGGATAGACTCGATCCTCGTGTCGAACCCCATCACCGATTCCGCGGTCACCGCTGCCGTCGAGGCTGCGCTCGCCGCGATCGGCGAGGCGGGCGATTCCGCGAGCCTCAAGGCCGCGCGCGCCGCGCACGCCGGTGAGAACTCCCCGCTCGCACAGCTCAACGCACAGATCCGCGACCTCCCCGGCGACCAGAAGGCTGCAGCCGGCAAGCTCGTCGGTCAGGCGCGCGGGCAGGTGACGCAGGCGCTCGCGGCAGCCGAGGAGCGCATCGTCGTCGCCGAGGAGCAGGCCCGGCTCGAGGCCGAGACGGTGGACGTGACGGCGGTGCCCTCGCGCTGGAACCGCGGGGCCCGGCATCCGCTCTCCCTGCTCATGGAGGAGATGAGCGACCTCTTCGTCGCGATGGGCTGGGAGATCGGCGAAGGTCCCGAGCTCGAGCACGAGTGGTTCAATTTCGACGCCCTCAACTTCGACGAGGACCACCCCGCCCGCGCGATGCAGGACACCTTCTTCGTGGAGCCCGCCGAGCGGCACCTCGTGATGCGCACGCACACGAGCCCCGTGCAGATCCGTTCGCTGCTGTCGCGCCCGCTTCCCGTCTACGTGGCTGCGGTCGGGCGCGTCTACCGCACCGACGAACTGGATGCGACGCACACCCCCGTCTTCCACCAGATCGAGGGCATCGCGATCGACAAGGGCCTCACCATGGCGCACCTGCGCGGCACGCTCGAGCACCTCGCGCGTGCGATGTTCGGCGAGGGTGCGCAGATCCGCCTGCGCCCCAACTACTTCCCGTTCACCGAGCCCTCCGCCGAGATGGATGTCTGGCAGCCGAACGCCAAGGGCGGCGCGCGCTGGGTCGAATGGGGCGGCTGCGGCATGGTCAACCCCAACGTGCTGCGGTCGGCCGGCATCGACCCCGAGGAGTACCAGGGCTTCGCCTTCGGTATGGGCATCGAGCGCACCCTGCAGTTCCGCAACGACATGAACGACATGCGCGACATGGTCGAGGGCGATGTGCGCTTCTCGCAGCAGTTCGGGATGGTGGTGTGATGCGCGTCCCGATCAGTTGGCTGGGCGAGTGGGTCGATCTTCCGGAGGATGTCACGCTCGAGCACCTGCATGCGGCGCTCGTGAAGGTCGGGCTCGAGGAGGAGGACACCCACGGTGTCGCCCTCACCGGCCCCATCGTCGTCGGGCGCGTGCTGTCCGTCGAGCCCGAACCGCAGTCGAACGGCAAGACGATCAACTGGTGCCAGGTGGATGTGGGCACCGGTGAGCCGCGCGGCATCGTCTGCGGTGCGCACAACTTCGGCCCGGGTGACAAGGTCGTCGTGACGCTGCCGGGTGCCGTGCTGCCGGGGCCCTTCCCGATCGCGGCCCGCAAG
>SMFF01000103.1_pt1 | contig 15084 bp, 15 predicted proteins | sample 2456181 | NCBI WGS metagenome assembly SMFF01 (sample SAMN10132611, study PRJNA489261) | soil metagenome | isolation source: day120 antibiotic-loamy sand soil ammended with raw manure from dairy cow... | place: USA | collected 2015-04-01
AGTGGTCGGCCGTTGTGCCAACTTTCGATAATGCTGGCACATACAGTTAATCATTAAAGTCAGTTCGCGCGACTTGACCTCAAGTCATTGTAAGGGCAAGGTTAACCCGTCATTTCCTTAGGTGGTTCAGGTATGCGGGTTGTTCAATTACTGCTGGTGGTAGTTCTGGCCACTCTGGCTGGCTGTGCAAGCGCGCCTAAGCCTTTGCCACTACCGATGAGTCCAGTGCCCACTGTGACGCCTCCTAAGCCAGCCTCTGCTCAGTACGATGATCTGCTGTTTCATGCTTTCAGCCTGGTAGGCACACCTTACCGTTGGGGTGGTAATGCACCTGAAACAGGCTTTGATTGTAGCGGGCTGATCAACTACGTCTTTCGCGAAACCGCAGGTGTGACGCTTCCGCGCACCACAGCCGGACTTAGCGCCTTACCTGGTACTGCCGCCGCCGATGCTTTGCTACCTGGCGACCTTGTGTTGTTTGCTACCAAGGGTGGCCAGCGTGTCGACCATGCGGGCATTTATGTAGGTGATGGGCGTTTTGTGCATGCCCCAAGCTCGGGCGGTAAGGTGCGGCTCGATAGCCTGCAGGCCAGCTATTGGCAGCGCAGCTTTACGAGCGCGCGGCGCGTACTGGATTAGGTAACGCGTTAAAAGTTAAAGAGGCAACACCCGATCCTGCAGCCGGTCGGTTGTCACCAACTCAAGAAACTCATCCCCCAGCTTCTGGCTTTGCGCCATGGCTCGACGCCAGTAGGCTTCACGCCCTGCGTCATCACGCATAAAACGCTTATAGTCACGTCTATCCGGTAACTTGCCGTGGGGCAAGCTCGCCAGATAAGCCGGTGAGGGGGCTATTAACAACACGTCGCTCATCTGTTGCGAACTGGCTTTTCGCCAAGGCAGCCCTTTATCAAACCAGCCCGGCACCACACGGTCTATAAAGTGTGGGTAGAGCACCACGCCTGGCGCACGCCAAGGCAGATCAAGATGATAATCGAGCAATCCGCCATCGCGGTAAGCGCCTTGGCTGGCGCCAGGAATATCCCTAACGGCTTGCATCACTAGCGGAATCGAACCCGAAGCGAGTAGTGCCGGCCGCAGGTTGCTGGTGTTCAGGGTGACGTAGCTGGTGGCAAAATCCTCCAGCTCCGCCAGCGGTGCCTGCAGCCGGTCATTGTGCAGAATCACCCGCTCGAAATACCGCTGCAGATGCTTGCGTCCCATTAAATTGGCGCCGATGACACCACTCAGCCCTAAGCCCAGACGAGCTGGGTGATCGTGCTGCAACATCCGTAGACTTTTTACCGCGAGAATATTCAGGTGGTACAAGGGGTTGGTAAGAATGCTGGCGTCTTGATCTTCTAACAGATCGTTGAGCATCTGCTGGCAGCGATGGCTGATCTGCGCCACTGTGATGCCTTTCGGGAAACGCTGCTCGGTGTACAGCTCACCGAGTCGCTGTAAACCGGCCACTGGGTCTGGCAGGCAAGCGCTGGCAAACCGCCAACTGCCGATAGACGCGCCAACAAGGCTGCGCGCTTGTTGCGCCCGGGGGAGCCAGTCGCCAAATAGCGCGATGTCTAGGCCCTGAATACCCAGCGCTTTGGGACCGCCTGCTGCTCCCGGGATTAAGTGGATATCTGCTGGCTGCAAGCCATGGGTACGAATATGTTCTAGCGCACGGGTTCCCGCGCGTAAGGTCAGAGCAGGTTCGATGATATGGATGGCAGTCATAGTTTTGGAGGATACCTGTAAAAAAGAAGCTGTAGTCAGGAAATGCGTCGTTTCTCCGTCTATCCTTCAACTGTCTTTAATCAATGGAGCTTCAGAAGATGAAAAGTGTTCTTGCACTGTCCTGTGCGGCAATTTTGAGTCTGGGCGCTGCTGCGGCGTTTGCTGATGATATCAGTAACGAGGAAGCGGCCAAGCTGGTTGAGCAAGGAAGGATTAAATCGTTGGAAAGTCTGGAAGACCGGGCTCTGTCGATCAAACCAGGCACTATTATGGATCGCGATTTGGAATACGATGATGGGCGTTATGTCTACAAACTGGATATCCGTGCGGATGACGGAACTGACTGGGATGTGGAAGTCGACGCTGCTACTGAAGAAATCCTGAAAACTGAAATGGATGACTGAAAATCAGTGGCTTAGTCACTAATCCCACTGAGCCCGAGTGAGTGATGCGCGGGCTCAGTGGTGCTCGGTTACAGCACCATTGCAGCTAGCCAGCCGAAGGCAATCAGGGGCAGGTTATAGTGCAGGAAAGTGGGTACCACGCTGTCCCAGATGTGGCTATGCTGGCCGTCTGCATTCAGCCCGGCGGTAGGGCCCAGCGTTGAGTCTGAGGCTGGTGAGCCAGCGTCTCCCAGGGCAGCGGCAGTACCTACCAGAGAAACAATCGCCAGCGGACTGAAGCCTAACTGCAAGGCTAGCGGCACGTAGATTGCTGCAATGATGGGGATGGTCGAGAACGATGAGCCAATGCCCAGGGTGATCAGTAAGCCAACCAGCAGCATCAGCAACGCGGCCAGGGCCTTGTTGTTGCCGATCAGCTCGGCGGAGCCGGTAACCAGCGTTTCGATATGACCGGTAGCCTGCATAACAGCAGCAAAACCATTGGCGGCAATCATGATGAAGCCAATCATGGCCATCATCTTCATGCCTTCGGTGAACAGATCATCCGCTTCGCTCCAGCGCACCACGCCAGATACCGAGAAGATAATAAAGCCCGCCAGAGCACCCATGATCATCGAGTCCAGCCAGAGTTGAACAACGAAGGCTGCGATCACTGCAACCAGTGCTACCAACAGTGTTTTTGGTGTGTAGGGTGTCTTCGAGGCAGGTTCATTGCTGCCGACTACTGGAGCGAGTTCATAGTTGCGAGGCTTACGGTAGCTGAAAAACGCCACAATCAATCCGCACAGCATACCCAGCGCGGGCAATCCCATGGCTTTCATCACATTGACGCCGGTTACATCGACACCACTGTCTCTAACGTTGGCTAATAAAATATTATTGAGGAAGATGCCGCCAAAGCCCACAGGCAAAAACATATAGGGCGTGACTAGCCCGAATGTCAGTACGCAGGCGACTAAGCGCCGATCCAATTGCAGACGGCCCATTACAAACAGCAAAGGCGGAATCAACAAGGGAATAAAGGCAATGTGAATGGGTAAAATATTCTGTGAGGCAAGGGCAACGACCAGCAGAATAGTCAGCAGTATCGCGCGTAGCTTGCCAGTGCCGCCTTCGCCGGTGTTGTTAATCATCCCCAGAGCGTGATCGGCCAGCGCATGTGCGGTGCCTGACTTGGCAATAGCGACGGCGAAGGCGCCCAATAATGCATAACTCAGCGCCACGTTTGCACCTTTACCCAGGCCGCCCTGAAAGGCTGCCAGGGTAGCGTCCAGGCCAAGCCCACCGAGTAGTCCGCCAATGACAGCACCAATGATCAGTGCTACCACCACATGCACTCTGCATAGGCTCAGAACCAGCATTACTGCAACTGCAACGACCACTGCGTTCATTGTCGTTTCCTGTGGGAAATAGATTTGTAGATGAAAAAGCGACAGCAGGATACCCGAGGAGCGGGCGTCGATCCATTGCTCTGGTCGTGTACCGGGCGATTGCGTTAGGGTAATTGCTCCGCAGAGCGTTGGCGACGATATGGGCCAGCCTATGGTGTTTTTCCATAAGCCAATCTTGCATAATCTCTGTCGGATACCTTTATCCGCATTGGAGAAACTCTGTGTTTAATGGACAACCGCTGCCGTGTTACCAGCCGCTGATTGATACAGCTACCGGCCGCATTGCCGGCTATGAAGCGCTGGCGCGCTTGCGCACTGAAGAGGGCGAGCTGGTCAGTGCTGGCCCGCTGTTTACCGACCCGCAGATGGATCAGGCAGCGGTGCTGGAGCTGGAAGGCACAATAAAGCGCATGGCGCTTGAGCACTTTCGCGACAATCCCAATGGCTTTCTAACCCTGAATAATTCATCCCGGTGGATTACTCAGCTTGATCAGACCGAACCGCGCGCTACTTTAGCCTTGGTAGAGGAGTCGGGTCTGGCGGCGAGCTATGTCGTGATTGAGATTGCCGAAATTAACGGTGATCTGGACGCGTTGCGTGAGGCGGTGCGCGCTTACCGGGCGGCAGGTATACGGGTAGCCATTGATGACTTTGGGGCAGGGTACGCCATGTTAGACATGGTGATTGCTCTGGAGCCCGATATTCTCAAGCTGGATATTGGCGTGTTTCATCGGGCGGTTAGTGGTCATGACGGCAGCTCGGAGTTTGTGAAGTCTCTGGCGTTGATGGCGGAGAAGAGTGGTTGTTGGATTATTGCCGAGGGCGTTGAAACAGAAGAGCATTTGCATTTCGCTCTGGACTGCGGTGCGCGTTATGTTCAGGGATATTTGTTTGGTGCAGCCACGGAAAATTTCCTGCCACCGGAAGCGGTGGAGAAGGAGTTCTCTAAACTGCGGGACCAGTATGTGCAGACCAAGCTGGCCGAACGCACCCGGTTAGTGGAACTGCGTCATTCGCTGACGGAGTTGTTCGTGCAGCTGCGGCGCTGGCTGGAAAAAGGCGCTAAGCCCAAGTCGCTGCCGGTGCCTGATCGCTATCCTTGGTTATTGCGGCTGTTTTTGTGTGATGCGCAGGGTACGCAGATCTCGCCTAACTATGAGTGGTCGGGTAAGCGCTGGGAGTCCGATCCGCGCTATCTGGATCACAACTGGTCGTGGCGTCCTTATTTCTACCGGATTCTTGCTGAGTCTGGCGATGATAGCCGCGTTATTCTTTCTAGTCGTTACCGCGATGCCACGACCAACCAGTACTGCATGACAGCGGGCGTGTTTATTGACGAGGGTCGTCATTTATTGCTGGTGGATATCGACGTTAGCCGACTGCAAGAAGTGGATGGGGCCTGAGGCCCCATCTATATCAGACCTTAAACCGACTGATCAGGCCGCTGATCTGCTGACCAATGACAGCTAGATGCTCGCTGGCATCTGCAGTCTGTCGGGCACCCTCGGTAGTTTCCCGGGCCAGTTCAGCAGCTTCAGTTACGTTGCGGTTCACATCTTCGACCACGGTGGATTGCTGCGTGGTGGCACTGGCAATAGAAGCATTCAATGCCACCAACTGCTGCATTGACTGGGTGATCTGATCCAGCGCCTGACCGGCGGCGTTGACTTGCTCAACGCTGAGCTCCGAATAATGGCTGCTTTCATTGATGACAGTAACCACTGACTGCGTGTTTTGTTGCAGGCGAGTAATCATATTATGAATTTCTTCGGTGGACTTCTGGGTGCGCTGCGCCAGATTGCGCACTTCATCGGCCACGACCGCAAAGCCCCGGCCCATTGCCCCGGCCCGCGCCGCCTCAATGGCTGCGTTTAGTGCCAGCAGGTTGGTCTGCTCGGCAATAGCGCGGATCACGTCGATCACCGTAGCTATTTCATGGGCGTCGCTGGACAGCGTTTGCATATGGGTAACTGCAGTGTTGACGCTGTCGGACAGATGATTGATTTGCTCAATGGTCTTGGTGACCTGAACGCGGCCGAAGTCTGCACCTTCGTTGGCGTTTTCCACTTCTTGGGCAGCAGCGTTAGCGTTCTGCGCGACATCCTGCACGCCGTAGGTGATTTCATTGATAGCAGTGGCCATCAGCTCCATGCGTTCGGACTGGCGGGTCATACCATCCAGGCTGGTGTGACTGATTTGATCCAGTTGCTGACTGGCGCTGATCATTTGAGTAGCGCCGTCATTCAATTGCCCAATCAAAGTACGCAGGCTGTTAGTGAACGCGTTGAAGTGTCGGGCTAACAGGGACAGTTCATCGTTACCCCGTTCATCCAGAGTGCGCGTCAGGTCGCCTTCGCCGGTAGCTATGTCGCCCATGGCCTGAACCACGATATCCAGAGGGCGGCTGATGCTGCGGGCGATGACATAAATGATGCCGCCCATCAGCAGGGTTATGCCTGCCACCACTGACAGTGCAAGTATCACCTGGGTGCGAAACCGCGCTTGCATGTCAGCCAAAAAGACTCCGGTACCAATCATGTAATCCCATGGCTTGAAGTGGATAAAGGCGGACATGCGGGCGGCGCTATCGCTGCTTTTACCGACCGTACCACCCGGTTTCACCCAGGTATATTCAAAGTGGCCAATACCCTGAGTGCGCGCCAGATTCACCATGTCGACTATCACGTTAGGCCGCGTGCCATCGCCCAGCGTACCCAGATCGACGCCTTCAGTTTCTGGGGCAAACGGATGCATGATCATTACGTTATCCATGTCGTTGACCCAGAAGTAGTCGTTATTGCCATAGCGTAAACCGCGTAGGGTGTCGATGGCTTGCTGGCGTGCCTCCTCACCGGTTAGCTCGCCGCTAAGTTCCTTTGCATGATAGGTCGCGAGCAGGCTGCTAGCTGACTGCACCAGATGAGTCGCCTTGGTGATCTCTGCTTCGCGTACCTGTTTGTACAGGTGGTTGAGCGAGGCCACAGTAAGAGCCAGCATGCTGATCAATGCGACTATGAGAATAAGCCATACTCTTTGACTGATTTTTATCCGGCGTAACAAATCCATTGGTTCTCTCCACCCTTTATTGTGATCACTTGTGGTTTAGTGGTTCCACTCTGCTATCAGTTGTTATCGGTCAGATTAGAGAATACTAAAATGTTATTTTGCCTTGGTGAGTTGCTATGATGCTCTGGCGCAAGGCTTGCGGGGTATCGAGATGCTTTCGGTAGGGCTAGGAGCGTGCTAAATTGCTGCGGTTATTTGGCACTGAGGGCACTTAAGCCCCATCTACCGGTCTATCTGTTTGTTTCTCAAAGGATATCTTATGCAGTTTGCTATCAAGAACTGGTTGCTTGCGCCCCTGTTGAGCGCTTCACTGTTATCCGGCGCTGCTCTGGCTGGGCCGGAAGTCGTAGGCGCACCGTCCGCCGACGCGGTGATGGCGGAGGATATCAGCGGTAAAGTGGTCGTGGGCTGGATTGAAAAAGGCTTGATTCTACCGGAGCATACGGCAGTTAAGATCAAGGTAGACTCCGGCGCGCTGACCTCCTCAATGCACGCTAAAAACCTGAAGCGTTTTACTCGTAAGGGTAAAAAATGGGTGCGTTATGACGTGAATGTGATTGATGCCGATACGGGCAAGCGGGTCACTATGCAGTTCGAGCGGCCCGTCTACCGGCAGATCCTGGTGCGCGGTGCGGGTGGTGAGGATCACCGGCCAGTGGTGAAAATGCGCATGTGCATCGGTAACAAGGTCTATGAAGAGCAATTTTCCCTGCGTGATCGCAGCAGCATGACCTACCCTGTGTTGATTGGTCGGCGCACGATTGAGCATATTGGCCTGATCGATGTGTCCAGCACTTTTATGTTGCCGCTGGAATGCCCGGAAGCTGCCGAGCAGAACGAGCGCATTCATCAGCAACAGCTGAAAGAAGATGCGACTTTGGTGGATGACAGTCAGGTCGACAAACCGATTGAAGCTGAAGAGGAAGATGACGAGAGTGAAAGCGGAGAATAATCTCCGCTTCGATACTGCTTACCACATCAGGTCGTCAGGCACCTTGAATGCGGCATAAGGATCGTCTTCGGCCAGCTGTTCTGTTTCCATCTCGGCAATGACGACTGGCCAGTGGGGCGCGCGCTCGGCAACTTTGAGTGCGGCCTCCAGTGGAATGACTTCAAAGTGCCCAGAGAGGCGAACGATGCCCAGTTTGCCCCGGCTCAGCAGGTCAAACTGCTCTTTGGTTACATAGATCTTCTTGATCTTTTTCTTGGCAACAAACTGGTAAGCAGTCTCGCCGCCGCTGCGGTCCAGCTTGGCCTGCTCAATCAGCTGTTTGGCTTGCGCCTCTCGTTCACGTTTGGCTGCTTCTTCCTGGCGCTGTAGATTCAGCTGCCGATCACGCTCAGTTTTTTCAGCGCGGGCCTTCTCGGCAGCAGCAGCGGTGTCATGCACCTTGTCTGGAGTGCTCTTGGCTGCTTTCTTTTTAGCGCGTTGAGCTTGCTTAAGCTTTTTTTCATCGACCAGTCCGGCCTTGAGTAGCTGGGCTTGTAGTGAACTAACCATAAATTACCTGTGACGAGCTGTAGGGTTACGATGGCGCATTCTAGCGTTACTCGCGTTGTTTTTCTCTTCTTTCCTGTTCTTCCAGCTCCAACTGACGTGCTTTGATGAGTTTCATTTTTTCTTCGCTGATCGGCATTTGGTTAGCGGTCTTGCGCAACACGTACAGACCGCCAATCACTGTTGAGATGATAAGCAAAATAAAGACCCAGCCAATGGTCGACATAAGTGGCTCCTCGTTAGTGGGCAGGTGGTAGAACCAGAATGGTCAACGATACGGGAGATAGCAAATCAGCGGAGTCTGACGGGCAGAGGTACTGGTTTGTTATTCTCGTCATAGATTGCGACTTGATAGCGTTATCAAACGTAAATCGTCACTATAGACGTTTTATGTTTTCCATGTTTTTATATTACTCGTAATAAATGACGAAATAAACTTGATATTTGATTGAGCTCGACTAGTTTGACGATATGAATATTTCAAAAGCACTATCGGATGACGCTATCTTGCTGGAACTGGGCAAACGTATTGCCAGTCGGCGGGTGGATTTGCGGCTTACTCAGGCCATGCTGGCTGAGCAGGCCGGTGTATCCAAGCGCACTCTGGAACGGTTAGAGGCGGGTGCTTCCACTCAACTGACCAACTTTGTCCGCATACTGCGTGAGCTTGATTTGCTCCCGGTACTGGAGCAACTGCTGGCGGAGCAACGCCCGAGTCCAATGGCCTTGCTGCGAGGTAAAGGTAAGCCGCCACAGCGTGTGCGACCGAGCAGCCCGAAGACGCAGGAGCCTGATCCTGAGTGGCAGTGGGGAGATGAGTCGTGACTACGCTGGCAGAAGTCCGTTTGTGGGGCAGCCGCATAGGAGCAGTATCGCTTGCCGAGGGTGAGGAAGTAGCGACTTTTCAATATGATCCGGCATTTGCTGCCAGCGGCATTCAATTGTCGCCTCTGGTCATGCCTTTATCCCCACGGATTTATCGTTTCCCTGAGTTGGATAAAGCCACCTTCCATGGTCTGCCTGGATTGCTGGCTGACAGCCTTCCGGATAAGTTCGGGAATGCTCTGATCAACGCCTGGCTGGCGTCGCAAGGGCGTACTCCAAGTAGTTTTAATGCTATAGAGCGGCTGTGCTATACCGGCAGCCGCGGTATGGGGGCGCTGGAATTTGTACCGACTACCGGTCCGCGCTTGCAAGAGTCTGGCCGGGTAGATATTGATGCTCTGGTCGAGCTGGCATCCCAAGTGTTGGCCAGCCGCAATGATCTGACGGCTTCTTTCGCCGATGATGAGAGGGCTACTGCACTGAAGGACATTCTACGTGTCGGCACCTCGGCAGGTGGCGCGCGGGCCAAGGCGGTGATTGCCTGGAACCCAATCACTAACGAAGTGCGCTCAGGACAGGTGCAATATGGTGATGGCTTTGAGTATTGGTTGCTTAAATTTGATGGGGTGAGCGGCAATCGCGACAAAGAGCTGGATGACCCGCAGGGTTATTGTGCGATTGAATATGCCTACTACCTGATGGCCCGCGCCGCCGGTATTGCAATGAGCGAGTGCCGGTTGTTGGTCGAAGGCGGGCGCCGTCACTTTATGACTCGCCGCTTTGACCGTGCTGCCGATGGCGGCAAGCTGCATATGCAGTCGTTATGTGCCATCGCGCATTTTGATTTTAATCAGGCCGGTGCCTATTCCTATGAGCAGGCTATGCAGGTAATACGGCAGTTAGGTCTGCCGATGCAGGCGCGTGAGGAACAGTTCCGGCGTATGGCTTTCAATATCGTTGCTCGCAATCAGGATGACCATGTGAAAAACATTGCTTTTCTGATGGATCGCCGTGGGCAGTGGTCCTTATCTCCTGCGTTTGACGTGACCTACAGCTATAACCCGCAGGGTGTATGGACGGCGTCGCATCAGATGTCCTTAAACGGTAAGCGTGATGATTTTACCCGTGAGGACTTCAATGCCTGTGCCCGGATTGCCGGCCTCAAGCGTGGCAGAGCGCAGACTCTTCTTGAAGAGGTTTGCCAAGCGGTTGTGCGTTGGTCGGAGTTTGCCAGTCAGGCGGGGGTTGCTGAGCAATGGGAAGCGCAGGTGAACAGTCAGCTGCGCCTGGAATGGTGAAGCGTCGGCCGGGCTAACCACTTGACTTAACGGGCTAAATGTATAGAATACGCGGCTGTTGTCGATGACTGGTTACCAGTTAAGGTGGCAGATGCGCAGCGGTAGTTCAGTTGGTTAGAATACCGGCCTGTCACGCCGGGGGTCGCGGGTTCGAGCCCCGTCCGCTGCGCCATATATACGAAAGCCCGTTAAGCAGTGATGCTTAGCGGGTTTTTTCGTTTCTGCGAAATGAACTGCATTTGCTGTGCAGCAAATGGTGAGGACTGAGCTTAGTTACAGCCACCACAGCAGACAGTCTCGCCATCATGCACAGGCTTGGCGGGGTAGCCTGCTTCATTCAATGCCGCCGCCAGCGCGTCTGGCGTGGCTGTGCCAGTGACGCTGGCCTTGCCTGCGCTGAGGTCCACTTCAATCGTGGTTACACCGGGCACTGCATTCAGTGCTTTAGTGACATGCTGGACGCAGGTCTGGCAGGTCATGTTCTGGACTGTTAGTTCAATTGTGCTCATTGCCGTTACTCCTGTTATTTGTAGGAACTGCATGCAGTCTCAACTATGACATCGTGACAAGGTCAACAGCTGCCGAGGTGTTCTTTTGTGGCAAATTGACGCAGCAATGATGAATGTTTTTTGTTCGCCGCTACGGCAGCGCGTCACTTTACATCCTTGGGTAAACCGCCTACTCTCCCGGCTGCTTCAGGTTCCCGCCGATTACGTAGGCGGGTGAAACTGGGAAGCCGGTGCGTCTTTCTGACTATTCCGGCGCTGCCCCCGCAACGGTAGATGAGTGCCAGCTGTGTTTTTTTGTGCTGGCGAACGGTTCGGCATAACCACTGTGTTCGCACGGGAAGGTTGAATCGTTGGATGTTAATCCTCTCATAAGCCCGGAGACCGGCCTGTCGCATGTCACAGCAGTGCGGCGGGCTCTGCAGGTGCGTGCGTGCTGTGGTGCGCTCGTCTGCCTTGTTCCGTCCGTGACTGTTAATCCAGCCATGCCGTACGGGTGAGTACGGCGACGGAGCAGCAATGAAACTTGTACGCACATCCTTGGCGTTGGCCTGTCTGGCCGCCACTTTGTCTTCCCATGCGCAAAACCTTTCCCTCGACGATCAGGTGGTCACCGCGACCCGCACTGGCCAAAGCCTGGGCGCTAATCTTGGCGCGGTAACTCGCCTGGACCAACGCGCTATCCAGCGTTTGCAGCCCACCGATTTGCCTGATTTGTTACGGCGTATGCCGTCTGTCAGTCTGGTCAGTAACGGTGGTCCGGGAAAATCCACCAGTATTGGCATTCGCGGTACTAACGACAGTCATGTGCTGGTATTGATCGACGGCGTGCGTATCGGCTCGGTCACCAGCGGCGGCGCTGCTTTGCAAAATATACCGGTAGAGCAAATCGAGCGGATCGAGGTGGTTCGTGGGCCACGTTCTAGTCTGTACGGTTCGGAAGCCATTGGCGGAGTCATTCAGATATTCACCCGTCAGGGCAAAGGCGGTGAGGCTAAGCCTTGGGCCAGCCTGACCACCGGCAGCAACCATCACCATTCCGGCGGCGCCGGCGTTTCTGGTGGGGCGGGCAATGCCTGGTACAGTCTGGGCGTGTCCGGGCTGTCGACTCGAGGTATTGATGCGCGTCCCGGCGCGCCAACACCTGAAACAGATCACGACGGTTATCGTGAGCTGTCTGGCAATCTGCGGCTCGGCTATCAGTTTGCTAATGGCTTGGAGCTGGAAGGTCATGTGCTGGAGTCTCACTCGCATAATGAGTTTGACTCAGGTTATCAATCCAACTCTGATTCGATCCTGCGTGTGCATGGGGTGAAGGCTAAATACTCGCCATTCGATCTTTGGCGGGTGACCTTGCAGGCGGCGCGCAGTGAGGACAATAGCGATAACTTTCGAGGCAGTGCTTTTTATAGCCACTTCGATTCCCGGCGCGACAGCCTGGGTTGGCAAAACGATATTGATCTGGCGACTGGGCATCTGCTGACACTGGGCTATGACCGCCTGGAAGATCAGGTGGGCAGCGATGCTGGTTACAGTCAGAAGCGCAACTCCAACGATGGCTTCTATGGCCAGTATCTTGGTCAATATGGCGCCCACGAATGGCAGCTGGCGCTGCGTCATGACGGTAATCAGCAGTTTGGCAGTTATAACACCGGCAATATCGGCTATGGCCTGAGCTTGACCGATAGCCTGCAGTGGGTTGCCAGTTACGGTACAGCCTTCAAGGCTCCCACCCTCAACCAGCTCTACTACCCAGGCTTTGGTAATCCGGATATTCAGGAGGAGACCTCACGCAACCTTGAGACCGGCTTGCGCGGCGAGCACGATTGGGGCGACTGGGCGATTAACCTGTTTCATAACGAAGTAGACAACCTGATTGCCAACGTCTCACCTCCCGGCGGCGGCCCCTCGCAGGCTGAGAACGTCGATAAGGCAGTCATCAAAGGCGCTGAATTTGAAGTGGCCACTCATTGGGCCGACTGGGACTGGCGCAGTAATCTGACCTTACAAAAGCCAGAAAATCGCTCCTCGCGCATTGGCCAGGGTGATCTGCTCAGACGCCGCGCCGAGCAAATTTTTAATCTGGATGTTGACCGCCGTTTTGGCCGCATCGGTGTTGGGGCAGGAGTTCACGCAGAAGGGCGTCGCTGGGAAGACGCGCAAAATACCAAAAGACTCAGTAGCTACAGCATCGTCGATCTGCGCGGTGAGTATTGGCTGAGCAGCGCATGGCGACTGCAGGTGCGTATCAGCAACCTGTTCGATACCGAATATGAAACAGCGCAAACCTATCAACAACCGGGCCGAGCGGGCTATCTGACCGTGCGTTATCAGCCGAACTAATCTAGTCATTAATAGTTAAGGAGAAGAACACATGATAAATCTATCCAAGCGCAGTCAAATATTGGTAGGCGTGGTGTTGGTATTGCTGATGGCGATCACCCGGGGCAGCCATTTCAGTGGGATTAACCTGCCGAGTACCTCCTGGGCGGTATTTTTCCTGGCGGGCGTTTTGCTGCGCCCGCGCTGGGTATTTCCCCTGTTGTTTTTGCAAGCCTTGGTGATGGATCTGGCGGCAACCGGATGGGCGGCGGACAGTCATTGCATGACCATTGCCTATTGGTCGTTGGTCCCCGCTTACGGAGCCTTATGGTTCGGTGGTCGTCTGTATGCAGGCTGGCATCGCGAACAGCTTTCTAGCTTGCTGACTCTGGCGCCGACCTTGGTTGTTAGCGCCTTTGTCGCGCAGCTTTTCTCCAGCGGCGGTTTCTACTGGCTCTCCGGTCACTACAGCGATCAGAGCTGGTCCGGCATGCTGGAGCGTGTGGTTGGCTACTTGCCTAAATCTCTGAGTGGCTTGCTGTTGTATACCGCGTTGGCAGTGGTGGTGTATGTCACCGCACGCCTGTTGAATGAGCAGCGGCAGATCGCTCGGGATCGGCAAGTATGAGCGAGTCCATCGAGCGCGATGAGCGCCATCGTCAGCGTATGCAGCGCAAAAAAGCCGTCATCGATGAGAAAATCGCCCAAGCCAGCAACGAGCGCGGCCTGCTGCTGGTGCTGACCGGAAATGGTAAGGGTAAGAGTAGTTCGGCCTTTGGTATGGCGGCGCGCGCTCTGGGCCATAACTTGCAGATTGGTATTGTGCAGTTTATCAAAGGCGCCGCCAGTACTGGGGAAGAGCACTTTTTCCGGCGTTTCCCCGAGCAGGTGCGCTATCACGTGATGGGCGCAGGTTTTACCTGGGAAACCCAGGATCGGCAGGACGATATCGCTAAGGCTGTTGCAGCCTGGGCGGTAGCCGTCGAGCTGATGAGTGATGAGGCGGTGGCCATGGTGGTGCTGGATGAGTTGAATATCGCCCTCAAATACGGCTATCTGCAGGTTGATCAAGTACTCGCGGATATTGCTGCACGCCCGGCCCATCAGCATGTGGTGGTCACCGGACGCGGCGCTCCGCCAGAGTTAGTGGAGGCGGCGGATACGGTCACTGAGATGGGCATGATCAAACATGCTTTTAAAGCGGGTATCAAGGCGCAGAAGGGAGTCGAGTTCTGATGACTATTGAATGCCCGGCGCTACTGATTGCCGCCCCAGCCTCCGGCCAGGGCAAGACCACAGTCACTGCGGCGCTGGCGCGTTTGCATAGCCGTCAGGGACGTCGGGTGCGAGTATTCAAATGCGGCCCAGATTATCTGGATCCGATGATTTTGCAGCGCGCCAGCGGTCATCCTGTGTACCAAGTGGATTTGTGGATGGTCGGCGAAGTGGCCAGCCGACGTTTACTGGCCGAAGCGGCGGCTGAGGCTGACCTGATTCTGATCGAGGGTGTCATGGGATTGTTTGATGGCACCCCATCGGCGGCGGAGCTAGCGCGGCGGTTTGGCGTGTCAGTACTGGCGGTGATTGATGGCTCGGGCATGGCCCAGACCTTCGGTGCCATGGCCCACGGTCTGGCTACTTTTGAGGCGGATCTGCCGTTTTCTGGAGTTCTGGCTAACCGCACCGGTAGCGTCCGGCATGGCGAGATCCTGCGCGACAGCCTGCCCGCAGGTATGGGCTGGTTTGGCGCTTTGCCGCGGGATCCGCAGATGACTTTGCCGAGCCGGCATCTGGGGCTGGTGCAAGCCGAAGAGCTAGCAGATTTGGACGCACGTCTGGACGCGGCGGCGGATGCTTTGGAGCGCAGCGCCGATACTCGCTTGCCTGCGCCGGTTTCCTTGCGGTGTGAGCCATCGCCGCCCATGCCGGCGTTGCTCAGCGGTGTACGCATTGGCATCGCGCAGGACGCCGCCTTCGCCTTTTTGTACCCGGCTAACGTGCAGCTGCTGCGCGATTTAGGAGCAGATATTAGGTTTTTTT
>SMFF01000291.1_pt1 | contig 15079 bp, 22 predicted proteins | sample 2456181 | NCBI WGS metagenome assembly SMFF01 (sample SAMN10132611, study PRJNA489261) | soil metagenome | isolation source: day120 antibiotic-loamy sand soil ammended with raw manure from dairy cow... | place: USA | collected 2015-04-01
GTGGCAACTGAAATTGCGCAAGACCATGGATTCCGGCAGGGCGATCATGCTGTGGCTCCATCGTCGCAGGTTTCCACCAGCATGGCGCCGCCCTGGCCGCCGCCGATGCAAATTGCCGCCATGCCGCGCTGCAGGCCCCGCGCCTGCAGCGCGCGAAGCAAATGCAGCACGATGCGCGCGCCCGACGCCCCTACAGGATGGCCCATCGCGATGGCGCCGCCGTCGACATTCAGACGTTGCATGTCCAAAGTCCCCAGGGCGCCCAGGCCCAGGTTCTGTTGACACCAGTCTGCGTCGTTCCAGGCCGCGATGCAGGCCAGTACCTGCGCGGCAAAGGCTTCGTTGATTTCCCACAGGTCAAGATCGTTGAGTCCCAGTCCGTGACGTTGGAGTATCGGTGTGGCGGCATGCACGGGCCCCAGACCCATGTTGGCCGGATCAAGTGCAGCCCACTGAGCGTCGAGTATGCGTCCGATGGGCCGCAACTGCCAGCGCTGCACAGCCGCCTGTGAGGCGAGCAGCAGCACGGCGGCGCCGTCAGTGACTTGCGAGCTGTTGCCGGCGGTGATATTGCCCCACGGTTTGTCGAACACCGGCTTGAGCCGTCCGAGCTTCTCGGGGGTCGAGTCGTCGCGTATGCCATCGTCCTGGGCATACAGCCTGCCGCCATGATCGGTAAGCGGCACGATCTCGTTGAAGGCTTGCCGTTGTTGTGCTTGCCTTGCCAGCTCGTGGCTACGGGCTGCGTAGTAATCCATATCGGACCGACTGATGCCGAAACGATGTGCGAGGTTCTCGGCAGTCTGCCCCATGGACAGCCCGACATAAGGATCGGTCAGTCCCTTAAGCAGGCCGATGACGGGTGCCAGATGCCGGGGGCGCAGCGTTTTCAGTGTGGCAAGCTTCTTGATCAGACTGCGCTGCTTGCCCCAGGCGGCCAACCAACGCACGAGCTCGTCGCCCAGTAGAACAGGCGCGCGGGACAGCGCGTCGGTTCCCCCGGCCAGCACCAGGTCGGCACGGCCGGTCTGTATGGACATGACTGCGGAATCGAGCGCCTGCATGCCTGATGCGCAGTTGCGCATGACCGTCCAGCCAGGCACCTTGTGGCCGCAGCCCAGGCGCAAGGCTATCAACCTGCCGATATTGGTTTCTTCGGGGGACGGCGCCGCGCAGCCGATGATGACCTCGGATAAATCGGTGGGGCGGAACGCCTGCCGCAACAGCAGCTCGCGGGCAGGCTGCACCGCCAGGTCAGATGCCGAGAACGGGCCTGGCGCATTGCGCGCCTTCAAGAACGGGCTGCGGGCACCGTCGATGATGTATACGGGTACAAAGGCCCTGGGCATCTGAACCTACACGTGCGTTACGAACTTGGTGACGAGGTAGCCGTCGAAGGTCTCGGTGCCCCCTTCGCTGCCGATGCCGCTGTCCTTGATACCGCCAAAAGGCGTTTCGGCCAAGGCACTGCCAAAGTGGTTGATATTGATCATGCCCGCTTCCAGGCCATTGGAGGTACGTGTGGCCGTTTGAAGAGAATTGGTGAACACATACGAGGACAAGCCAAAGGGCAATGCGTTGGCGCGGCGTATTCCTTCTTCGATGTCGCTGAATCGCACGACCGGCGCGATGGGGCCGAAAGGCTCTTCGGTCATCAGCATGGCGTCTTCGGGCAGATCGGTAACCACGGTGGGCGAGAAGAAATGACCCGTGCGATCGATACGCTCACCGCCCAGGACGACTTTTCCGCCCAGCTGGCGTGCGTTCTCAACAAATTTATCCATGGTCGGTATGCGGCGTGCATGCGCCAAGGGGCCCATCTGGGTGTCAGGGTCGAGGCCATCGCCGACTTTGACGGTTTTGAGCGTCTCGACGAAGGCTTCCAGGAACTGACCATAGACCTTGTCCTGTACATAGAAGCGGGTGGGCGATATGCATACCTGCCCGGCATTGCGCAGTTTGAAGCGGGCCAGTTGCTTTGCGGCTTTACCGATATCGGCATCGTCGAACACCAGCACCGGCGAATGGCCGCCCAATTCCATCGTTACGCGCTTCATGTGTGCGCCGGCCAGCGAAGCCAATTGCTTGCCGACCGGCACAGAGCCGGTAAACGAGACCTTGCGAACGATGGGGGAGCGAATTAGGTAGTCGGAAATCTCGGCCGGAACACCCCAGACGATATTGAGCACACCCGGAGGCAGGCCCGCGTCGTGGAACATGCGCGCGATAGCCACGACCGCGCTGGGGGCGTCTTCGGGCCCCTTCAGTATGATGGTGCAACCGGCGCCTATGGCAGCGCAGATCTTGCGTATGGCCTGGTTGTACGGGAAGTTCCAGGGGGTGAAGGCTGCGCACACCCCTATGGGCTCGCGCAACACCATTTGACGTACCTCTGGCTTGCGCGATGGAATGATGCGCCCGTAAATGCGGCGGCATTCTTCCGCATGCCAATCGCAGTGCTCGGCGCAAGACATGACCTCGCCCACGGCCTCCGCCAGCGGCTTGCCCTGGTCCAGTGTCATGTTGCGGCCGATTTCCTGGGCCCGTTCGCGGGTCAGTTGGCCGACTTTGCGTAAAATTTCGGAGCGTGTCATGGGCGAGCTGTGGCGCCATGTCTCGAATGCGCGGGCCGCGGCGGCCAGCGCGCGGTCCAGGTCTGCCGTGCTGGCATGGGGCAGTTGCCCCAGGACTTCCAGCGTGGCGGGGTTGCTGACCTCTTCGGTCTTGCGCCCTTCTTCGCCCAGAAACTCGCCATCTATATATAGTGCCAACTTCTCGTACATGCCTCGATCCCTGTGTGTTTGCATCAAACCCACAGTTGTATCGCAATCGCGCTGTGGTTGCAAAGCAAATACACGATACTTACCACTTGCTTTTGGTTTGTGGATCGCTTATAGTACATGGCTTGCTTTATTACGAAAGCAACAGCGCTAATTTTTAGCAAGATTTCAACCCAGGCTTTGGGTGGGCGTGCAAGCCTACTTAAATCTGACGGGACCAAAACTGGTTGTGTGGCGGGGCCAATTGAAGGGCCGCGCAATGCAACTAAGTTGGAACAGGAAAAATCATGATCCAAATGCAGACCACGCTAGACGTGGCCGACAACACTGGCGCACGTTCTATTATGTGCATCAAGGTGTTGGGCGGCTCGAAGCGCCGTTATGCCGCTATCGGTGACATCATCAAAGTCAGTGTCAAAGAAGCGGCCCCACGCGGGCGCGTCAAAAAAGGCGAAATTTACAACGCTGTAGTGGTTCGTACCGCTAAGGGTGTACGTCGCAAAGACGGTTCGCTGATCAAGTTCGGCGGCAACGCCGCCGTATTGCTCAATGCCAAACTGGAACCCATCGGTACCCGTATCTTCGGACCTGTAACGCGCGAACTGCGTACAGAGAAGTTCATGAAGATCGTATCCCTGGCTCCAGAAGTGCTGTAAGGAGCGAAGCATGGAAAAAATCCGTAAAGGCGACGAAGTCGTCATTCTCACAGGCCGCGACAAAAAGCGCCGTGGCACCGTACTGAAGCGCGTTGACGCCGACCACGTACTCGTTGAAGGCATCAATGTCGTCAAGAAGCACGTGAAAGCCAATCCGATGGCCGGTACGCAAGGCGGCATTATCGACAAGACCATGCCCATCCACATTTCCAATGTGGCGCTGTTCAATCCAGAATCCGGCAAGGCTGATCGCGTCGGTATCCAGGTCATTGACGGCAGCAAGGTCCGTGTATTCCGTTCCAGCGGCGCAGTCGTTGGCGCCAAGGCTTAAGGGGCGAAGAACATGGCTCGTTTACAAGAGTTTTACCGCAGTAAGGTCATGGCCGACCTGCAAGAAAAATTCGGCTACAAAAGCATCATGCAAGTGCCGCGCATCACCAAGATCACCCTGAACATGGGTGTGTCTGAAGCGGTTGCCGACAAGAAAGTCATCGAGCACGCTGTCTCCGATCTCACCAAGATCTCAGGCCAGAAGCCGGTTGTCACGAAAACCAAGAAGGCCATCGCGGGCTTCAAGATCCGTGAAGACTACCCAATTGGTTGCATGGTGACTTTGCGCGGTCGCCGCATGTACGAATTTTTGGACCGCCTGGTCGCCGTGGCATTGCCGCGCGTTCGCGACTTCCGTGGTATTTCAGGTCGTGCATTCGACGGACGTGGCAACTACAACATCGGGGTTAAAGAGCAGCTTATTTTCCCTGAAATCGAATACGACAAAATCGACGCCGTACGTGGGATGAACATCAGCATCATCACGACAGCCAAGACCGACGACGAAGCCAAGGCGCTGCTTACAGCGTTCAGCTTCCCGTTTCGCAACTAAGGGGCGATGACGTGGCAAAACTTTCACTCATCAATCGCGATATCAAACGCGCCAAGCTGGCAGACAAATATGCACCCAAGCGTGCAGCACTGAAGGCGATCATCGACGATCAGTCCAAGACTGACGAAGAACGCTACCAGGCTCGCTTGCAGTTGCAGCAACTGCCGCGTAATGCCAACCCGACCCGCCAACGCAATCGTTGCGTAGTCACCGGTCGTTCGCGTGGCGTATACAGCCAGTTCGGTCTCACTCGTCACAAGCTGCGCGAAATGGCGCTGCGTGGCGAGGTGCCGGGCATGATCAAAGCCAGCTGGTAGGAGAATTACACATGAGCATGAGCGATCCCATCGCCGACATGTTGACCCGGGTGCGCAATGCGCAACAAGTCAACAAGACTTCGGTAAGCATGCCCTCCTCGAAGCTTAAGGCAGCCATTGCTGCCGTGCTGAAAGACGAAGGCTATATCGACAGTTTCCAGATCACCGGTGACAAGGTTAAACCTGTCCTCGAGATCACCTTGAAGTACTACGCCGGCCGTCCGGTCATCGAGCGCATCGACCGCGTCTCGCGCCCAGGGCTGCGTATCTACAAGGGCAGCAAATCCATTCCTCAGGTCATGAATGGCCTGGGTGTGGCCATCGTGTCGACGCCACGTGGTGTCATGACCGATCGCAAGGCACGCGCCAACGGCGTGGGCGGCGAAGTACTCTGCTACGTGGCATAAGGAGAATCATATGTCACGTATTGCTAAGTACCCCGTTCCCGTCCCGAAAGGTGTAGAGGCGGCCATCAGCGCAAGTCAGATTTCCGTCAAAGGACCTCTGGGCACGCTGACCCAAGACCTCTCCACTGATGTACTGGTTCGCCAGGAAGACGGCCAACTAACGTTTGACGTTGCCAACGATTCCCGCCAGGCCAAGGCCATGTCGGGCACGATGCGCGCCCTGGTTGCCAATATGGTTACCGGCGTCAGCACGGGCTTCGAGCGTCGGCTTAATCTGGTGGGCGTAGGTTTCCGTGCGCAAGTCCAGGGCGACGCCCTGAAGTTGCAGCTTGGTTTCTCGCATGACATCGTTCACAGCATGCCAGCGGGCATCAAGGTCGAGTGCCCCACTCAGACCGAGATCGTCATCAAGGGTTCCAACAAGCAGGTTGTTGGTCAAGTGGCTGCTGAAATCCGCGCCTATCGCGAACCCGAACCCTACAAGGGCAAGGGCGTGCGTTACGCCGGTGAACGCGTCATCATGAAAGAAACCAAGAAAAAATAAGCGCGCAGGCAAGGACTAATTATGGACAAGAAAATCTCCCGTTTGCGTCGTGCAGTTTCGACTCGTCGGAAAATCTCCGAGCTGCGTGTACATCGCCTCTCGGTATACCGCTCGAATCTGCATATATACGCGAACATCATTTCGCCGGAAGGCGATCGTGTGCTCGTCAGCGCTTCCACGCTCGAGCCAGAAGTGCGCAAAGAGCTGGCCAGCCAGAACGCCAACGGCGGCAATGCTGCTGCCGCAGGCCTGGTAGGCAAGCGCGTAGCCGAAAAAGCAAAGGCTGCCGGTATCGAGCTGGTTGCATTTGATCGTTCGGGCTTCCGTTATCATGGCCGCGTGAAAGCGCTGGCCGACGCCGCGCGTGAAGCCGGCTTGAAGTTCTAAGCAAGGAATTGTCAAATGGCTAAAGCACAAGGCAGGCAAGCCGCCGAGAAAGAAAGCGACGACGGCCTGCGTGAAAAAATGATAGCGGTCAATCGCGTCAGCAAAGTGGTCAAGGGTGGTCGCACCATGAGCTTTGCAGCGCTGACCGTGGTTGGCGATGGCGATGGCCGTATCGGCATGGGCAAGGGCAAGGCCCGCGAAGTGCCGGTCGCTGTACAGAAAGCAATGGAACAGGCTCGCCGTGGTCTGGTGAAGGTCGCCCTTAAAAACGGCACCCTGCACCACACTGTTGTTGGCAAGCATGGCGCCTCCAGCGTCCTTATTTCGCCTGCAGCTGAAGGTACTGGCGTTATCGCCGGCGGCCCGATGCGCGCTATTTTCGAAGTAATGGGCGTACGTAACGTGGTTGCCAAAAGCCTGGGCTCAAGCAATCCCTACAATCTGGTCCGCGCAACGCTGAACGGCTTGCGTGCCTGCTCGACTCCTGCCGAAATCGCTGCCAAGCGCGGCAAGTCGGTAGAAGATATTCTGGGGTAAGTCATGGCACAGAAAGAAATTAAAGTTACTCTCGTGCGCTCCGTTATCGGCACCAAGGAATCCCACCGCGCGACCGTTCGCGGTCTGGGCTTGCGCCGAATCAACAGCAGCCGCGTGTTGGTCGATACACCCGAGGTGCGTGGGATGATCCGTAAAGTGGATTACCTCGTCACCGTCTCGGAAGCCTGAAAGGAATCGGGATGTCAGAAACTCAACTCAATACGCTACAACCGGCCGAGGGCAGCAAACGCGCCCGCCGCCGTGTCGGGCGCGGCATAGGCTCAGGCTTTGGCAAAACAGCCGGCCGTGGTCACAAGGGTCAGAAGTCGCGTACCGGCGGCTTCCACAAGGTTGGCTTTGAAGGCGGTCAAATGCCTTTGCAGCGTCGCCTGCCCAAGCGTGGCTTTACCGCCATGAACCAGCATTTGTCGGCTGAAATCCGTTTGTCCGACCTTCAGCGTCTGCCCGTCGACGAAATCGACGTCCAGGTGCTCAAGCAAGCGGGCATCGTGGGCCAGGCCGTCCGTTACGCCAAGGTCATCAAGTCTGGCGAGCTCTCGCGCAAGGTCATCCTGAAAGGGATCGCTGCGACTGCTGGCGCAAAGGCTGCAATCGAAGCCGCTGGCGGCTCGCTGGCTTAAGGGGCAACGGTGGCTAAAGCGCAGGCACAGAGTAAATCGGGATCCAAGTACGGCGACTTGAAACGCCGTATTGTGTTCCTGGTTCTCGCCCTGGTGGTCTATCGGTTAGGAACCCACATTCCTGTGCCCGGCATCAATCCGGACGCCTTGGCCGAAATGTTCCAACAGAACCAAAGCGGTATCCTGGGTCTGTTCAACATGTTTTCGGGCGGCGCCCTGGAGCGGTTCTCGGTGTTCGCACTGGGTATCATGCCCTACATTTCCGCATCCATCATTATGCAGTTGATGGCTGTGGTGGTGCCCACGCTTGAAGCGATCAAGAAAGAAGGCGAGTCCGGTCGCCGCAAGATCACGCAGTACACGCGCTACGGCACGGTGTTCCTTGCGTTGATCCAGGCGGTAGGCATTTCGGTCGCGCTGGAATCGCAGCCAGGCCTGGCCATCGATCCGGGCATGTTGTTCCGGTTCACGACAGTGGTAACCCTGGTTACCGGCACCATATTCATTATGTGGCTGGGCGAACAGATTACCGAACGTGGGCTGGGCAATGGGATATCCATCCTGATTTTCGCAGGCATTGTGGCGGGTCTGCCCAGTGCGCTGGCCGGGATGCTCGATCTGGTTCGTACCGACGCGATGTCGATACTTTCCGCGATCTTCATCTTCCTGCTGGTCATTGCGGTAACGTACTTTGTCGTGTTCGTTGAACGCGGACAGCGTCGTATTACCGTCAATTACGCGAAGCGCCAGGTTGGCAACAAGGTCTATGGCGGTCAAAGCTCGCATTTGCCGCTGAAGCTGAACATGTCCGGTGTGATTCCGCCCATTTTCGCTTCGTCGATCATCTTGCTGCCCGCAACGGTTACCAGCTGGTTCTCCAGCAATCCCGACATGCGTTGGTTGGGTGATCTTGCGGCAGCGCTGTCGCCGGGCCAGCCCCTGTACATTACGTTGTACGCGGCTCTTATCATCTTCTTTTGCTTTTTCTATACGGCATTGGTGTTCAACAGTCGAGAAACAGCAGATAACCTGAAAAAGAGCGGTGCGTTCGTTCCGGGTATCCGGCCAGGTGAGCAAACGTCGCGTTACGTCGACAAGATCCTGATGCGGCTTACCCTGGCAGGCGCCATCTACATCACGCTGGTGTGCTTATTGCCCGAGCTGATGCAGGCACGCTGGAATGTACCGTTTTATTTTGGTGGCACTTCTCTGTTAATTATCGTGGTGGTGACCATGGACTTCATGGCACAGGCGCAGGCTTACCTGATGTCACACCAGTACGACTCGCTGCTCAAGAAGGCGAACTTCAAGGGTGCGGGAATGCCAATGCGGTAACGAGAATGGCAAAAGACGACGTCATACAAATGCAAGGAGAGGTCGTAGAAAACCTCCCCAACGCAACTTTTCGCGTCAAGCTGGAAAATGGCCACGTGGTGTTAGGCCACATCTCGGGCAAGATGCGTATGCATTACATCCGGATTCTGCCGGGTGACAAGGTCACAGTGGAGCTCACGCCCTATGACCTGTCCAGGGCCAGAATTGTCTTCCGCTCTAAATAAGCGGCCGGTTAAAGGAAACTAGGAGTCAACCATGAAGGTAATGGCATCGGTAAAGCGGATCTGCCGCCACTGCAAGATCATTAAACGTCACGGCGTGGTGCGTGTTATTTGCACCGACCCACGTCATAAGCAACGCCAGGGCTAACGCCAGGCGTAACGGAATTAACAAGGAACAGTCATGGCCCGTATTGCTGGCATCAACATTCCGCCGCATCAACACGCCGAAATCGGACTTACCGCGATTTTTGGTATTGGTCGTACCGGTATCGAGCTTTCCAAGAAAGTGAAAGATCTGACTGACGCCGAACTCGAGCGTATCCGCGAACACGTTGGCGTGTTCACGGTAGAAGGTGATTTGCGTCGCGAAGTACAACTGTCGATCAAGCGTCTGATCGATCTGGGAACTTACCGGGGCATGCGCCACAAGCGTGGCCTGCCTGTACGTGGTCAACGCACCCGTACCAACGCCCGCACCCGTAAAGGGCCGCGTCGCGCTGCTGCTTCTCTGAAGAAATAATCGAGGATAGAAGATGGCGAAAGCATCCACCAGCGGCGCATCGCGCGTACGCAAAAAAGTCAAGAAGAGCGTATCGGACGGCATTGCGCACGTTCATGCGTCCTTCAATAACACCATCATCACCATCACCGATCGCCAGGGCAATGCCTTGTCGTGGGCGACATCGGGTGGTGCGGGTTTCAAGGGCTCGCGCAAGTCGACGCCGTTCGCTGCTCAGGTTGCAGCCGAGTCGGCCGGGCGCATCGCGCTGGAATACGGTATCAAGACATTGGAAGTTCGCATCAAGGGCCCCGGTCCCGGCCGCGAGTCGTCCGTGCGTGCACTGAATGCACTGGGTATCAAAATTTCCAGCATTTCAGACATTACGCCGGTGCCGCATAACGGCTGCCGTCCGCCCAAGCGTCGTCGCATCTAAGGGGAAGCATCTTGGCACGTTATATTGGACCTAAATGCAAGCTCTCGCGTCGCGAGGGTACGGATTTGTTTTTAAAGAGCGCACGCCGCTCGCTCGACTCGAAGTGCAAACTCGAGTCCAAGCCTGGTCAGCACGGTCGCACCTCGGGTGCACGCACCTCCGACTTTGGCCTGCAGCTGCGCGAGAAGCAAAAGCTCAAGCGCATGTACGGCGTATTGGAAAAGCAATTCCACAAGTACTTTGTTGAAGCCGAGCGTCGCCGTGGCAACACAGGCGAGACCCTGATTCAACTGTTGGAATCGCGTCTGGACAACGTCGTGTATCGCATGGGCTTTGGCTCGACGCGCGCCGAGGCACGCCAGTTGGTCAACCACCGCTCGATCGAACTGAACGGCCACACGGCCGATATCGCTTCCATGCTGGTCAAGGCTGGCGACGTCGTTTCGATTCGTGAAAAGGCGAAATCGCAACTGCGTATCCGTGAAGCGCTTGACCTGGCTACCGGCCAGGGCTTGCCACAGTGGGTCGAAGTCGACACCAACAAGCTTACCGGCACGTTCAAGCAGGTTCCTGACCGCGCTGATGTCGCTCGCGATGTCAACGAGTCCATGGTTGTGGAATTGTATTCGCGCTAATGCTGTTTGCAGTATTGCGTTAGGTCGCAACAGCCCACTGTCCGGTCCAGGCCGGAAAGTGGGCTTTGCGATGAAATCCGCCGGCCGATCGCCGGCTAGTTCGTCAGCCTTATCGGTGTAACGAGCCGAGGGTATTGAAAAGGAACAATCATGTCGTCACAAGGTTTTTTGAAGCCCCGTTCTATCGAAGTCGAACCCGTAGGCAAGAATCACGCCAAAGTCGTGATGGAGCCTTTCGAGCGCGGCTATGGTCACACGCTGGGTAACGCACTGCGTCGCATCCTGCTGTCGTCCATGAACGGCTATGCGCCCACTGAAGTGCAAATGACTGGCGTCGTTCACGAGTACTCCACGATAGCCGGCGTGCGCGAAGACGTCGTCGACGTGCTGCTGAACCTGAAGGGTGTGGTGTTCAAGCTGCACAATCGCGAAGAAGTCACACTGGTGCTGCGCAAGCAAGGCCAGGGTGTGGTGCTGGCAAGCGACATCGAACTGCCGCACGACGTGGAAATCATCAATCCCGATCACCTTATTGCTACGCTGACTGAAGCGGGCAAGCTGGAAATGCAGATCAAGGTAGAGCAAGGCCGCGGCTATGTGCCAGGCAACGTGCGCGCCTTGTCTGACGATCGCACCCATACCATAGGTCGCATTTTGCTGGACGCCTCCTACAGCCCCGTGCGTCGTGTCAGCTATGCCGTAGAAAGCGCTCGTGTTGAACAGCGTACCGACCTGGACAAGCTGGTGCTGGACATCGAAACCAACGGTGTCATTTCGCCTGAAGAAGCGGTGCGCCAATCGGCCCGCATCCTGATGGACCAGATTTCGGTGTTTGCCGCCCTTGAAGGCGCAGGCGACGCATACGACAGCGCCCCAACGCGCGGTGCTCCGCAAATCGACCCGGTGCTGTTGCGCCCTGTGGACGATCTGGAGCTTACCGTTCGTTCGGCCAACTGCCTGAAGGCCGAGAACATCTACTACATCGGCGACCTGATCCAGCGCACCGAGAACGAGTTGCTCAAGACGCCTAACCTGGGTCGCAAGTCGCTCAACGAAATCAAGGAAGTTCTGGCCGCACGCGGTTTGACCTTGGGCATGAAGCTCGAGAACTGGCCGCCCCTGGGTCTGGAACGTCCGTAATATTCAAGTTGTTTTATGTTGCACCCACCCGGCCCGCAGCCTAGCTGATAGAAGAGCCGGTTAACCAACGGAAGATTGTCTTCCGTTTAATCAGATTCAAAGGAATTATCATGCGTCACCGTAGTGGCCTGCGTAAATTAAATCGCACCAGCAGTCACCGTCTTGCCATGTTCCGCAACATGGCTGTTTCGTTGCTTACGCACGAAGCCATCAAAACCACCCTGCCCAAAGCAAAAGAGCTGCGCCGCGTCGTCGAGCCGCTGATCACGCTGGGCAAAGAGCCTACCCTGGCCAACAAGCGCCTGGCTTTCGCCCGCCTGCGCGACCGCGATGCGGTTGTGAAGTTGTTTGGCGAGATCGGCCCGCGCTACAAAGAGCGCAACGGCGGTTATACCCGTGTATTGAAAATGGGTTTCCGTCAAGGCGACAACGCTCCGATGGCATTCATGGAGCTGGTTGACCGTCCTGAAGTTGAAGTCGAAGCCGAAGCCGAGTAAGCAGCAAGCTGGGCTTAGCCTGAAAGCGGACCTTCGGGTCCGTTTTTTTTGGGCAAGGTTCTATAGCGGTAAAATGAGGTACGCCCAGCCATTGTATGGAAGCCCATGAGCGACGCCACTCCCGATACCGACTCCACCGCCAGCCGATCGCAAGCAGCGCCCATTACCGACGCCTGCGATGTGGTGCTGATTCTATCCAATGCGCCGGATCTCATGCTGGCAAAGCGCATCGCTCATATACTGGTCGAAGAGCATTACGCGGCTTGTGTGAACCTGGGGCCTGCGGGACTGTCCATGTATATGTGGCAAGGCAGCCTGGAAGGTGCCGACGAAATCCCCATCACCATCAAGACGACGGCCGCACGGGCACCAGCGGTCATGGAAAAACTTGCGCAACTGCATCCCTACGAGGTGCCCGAGATGCTGGTGTTGCCGGCAGTGGGCGGGTCAGCAAGCTATATCGAGTGGGTGCGCATGCAAGTGACGCCTGGTGAGGCTTAGGGCGCGCACTACGGTGTCCGCTAGAACGTATTAAAGGGAATTGAATGCAGTATGGATGGCCGGCGGGCAAGAGAACGCGTGCCATGGCGGTGTTCGCCTTGCTTAGATCCTTGATGGTTCTGACCGCCGCATTGCTGGCCGCGTTGTCGCTACAAGTGGGTACCGCTTTTGCCGACGAAGAGTTCCTGGACCCGGACCTGGCATTTGTGATGTCGGCGGCGATGACGGCACCCGACGAGCTAAGCATTCATTACAAGATCGCCCCCAAATACTATATGTACCGCGAGCGTTTCGAGGTGGCTGCCGCCCCCGAAACGGCTAGCCCCGTGCTGGGCGAGCTGGTCTTTCCGGCGGGTGTTGTCACTTATGATCCGACCTTCGACAAAGAGATGGAGGTCTATTACCACGCGGTCACCATGCGGCTGCGTCTGGCACGGGGCGACGCCCAACCCCTGACCCTGGCCATTACTGGTCAGGGCTGTGCGGATGCCGGCCTGTGCTATCCGCCCATGACACGCCATATTACGTTGACGCCTACCGGCGACGGCTATGCCGCCACCGGCCAGGGTGTGGTCGCCAGCGTGCCGGAACCACGTTCGCAGGACGCTGCCAGGGTGGCTGCGTCTGCGGCCCAGTCCGGGGATGCGGGGCTGGGGCAGGCGCTCAAGCTCAGCGATGTCGGGTTTGCCGATTACCTGTCCGACGCAGGCTGGCTGCAGGTGATCCTGCTTTGCTTGTTGCTGGGTCTGTTGCTGTCGTTTACCCCCTGCGTGCTGCCGATGGTGCCCATCCTGCTTGCCGTACTCGCGGGCGATAAGGCCGGGGCCGGCAGGCCCTCGCGTATGCGCGGGTTCACTTTAGCCGCCACTTTCGTGCTGGGGATGTCTCTGGTCTACACCGCCCTGGGTATCGCCGCCGGCCTTATCGGCGCCAGCATGGCGATTTGGCTGCAGACGCCATGGGTGCTGTCCTTGTTTGCAGTGTTGCTTGCGCTCCTGGCGCTGGCCATGTTCGACGTCTTCACGGTGCAGGCTCCAGTCGGCATGCAGTCCGCCTTGAACGCCTGGATGGCGCGTATACCCGGCGGCCGCTATGGCGGCGTGTTTGTCATGGGCATGGTCTCGGCCTTGATCGTTGGGCCATGCATAGCCGCTCCATTGGCCGGTGTGCTGCTTTTCATTTCTCAAACCGGCGACGTCGTCCTGGGCGGTACCGCCCTGTTTGCGCTGGCCTGGGGGGAGGGCTTGCTGCTGCTGGTTGTGGGCGCTACATCGGGCTTGCTGCTGCCCAAGGCAGGCCCATGGATGGAAGGCGTCAAACGCCTGTTCGGCATCCTGCTGCTGGCCACGGCCTGGTGGATGGTCAATTCCATATTGCCGACATGGATCGTCATGCTGGGCTGGGCCGTCCTGGCGTTATGGAGCGCTGCAATGCTGGGTGCCTTCGAAGCCATAGGCGCTTCGGGCGGCACATCTCGTTATCTAGCCAAGGCTTTGGGCGTGCTGCTGGCAGTGTGGGCCACCGCACTGGTGGTTGGTGTTGCGGCAGGTAGCCGCGACTTGCTGCGGCCCCTGGCGCCTTTGATGATGCCGGCGATACAAGGTAGTGGAGCGAATGCGGGGCTGAACGCCACGGGTGCTGCCATAGCCGGCGATCCAGCCGAAGTGCGCGCCCGCTTTACTCAAGTCAGTTCGGTACAAGAGCTGGACCAGTTGCTGGCCAGCACGACGCGTCCCGTGATGCTGGATTTCTACGCTGACTGGTGTGTGTCGTGCATCGAGATGGAACGCTTTACTTTCAGCGAGCCAACCGTTGCCGGGCAGATGTCGCAGATGCTGCTTGTGCAGGCGGACGTGACGAACAATACCGAGGCTGATCGGGAATTGCTGAAGCGCTTCAGGTTGTTTGGGCCGCCGGGGATTGTTTTCTTTGATGCAGAAGGTCGGCTGATCGATGGGGCGCGTGTTGTGGGATTTCAGAATGCTGGCGATTTTAGTGACGTGCTTGCTGCGGTTTTAAGCGGGCGTTGATCGTTAAACACGTGAGGCAGGCGCTGTGGGCCGGGTTGCCGGACACGGTGCCGGTTCGGCGCCCTGCGCGCCGAACAGCGCGTCGCCTTGCTCGTCCGCCCGTTCGGGCTACCTTCGCCTACGGCTCGCTCGGCCCCAAAGTCCGCAACCCGGCCCACAGCGTCTGCCTCACTGCATAATGGCTAAGCTACGGTCGCTGGGTCGGTCAGCGTGCTTGGCATGTTTAAGCGCCACCGTTCGTTGGAGAAGAGGCTTACACGCCGCCAAAATTTCGCCCCCTGCGGGCGAAATTTTGGCATTTGGGCTGATCTGTCATGAGGGTGTTTGCAACGCAATACTAGCTTCGATGCCTGGAGTGGCCCGGCAGGCGGGCCGCAGAGGGCGAGCGCGCTGATCCCTTCTCTCAATCCTGGTAGCGGCCGGCCCAGCGCTGGCTTTACAAACGTAGCCACGACGTTCCCTTCGGCGCCTTCCACATAAAGAACAAGCCCCGTACTACCGCCGGCGCCAGGCCGTTCGTTTACACAGGATGCAGCTGTTGGGCTGGTGGGGCAGGGGTGGCTGCCATTTGGGGCCGAGCGAGCCGTAGGCGAAGGAAGGCCGCAGGGCCGGACGAGCAAGGCGATGCGATGT
>SMFF01000184.1_pt1 | contig 15074 bp, 15 predicted proteins | sample 2456181 | NCBI WGS metagenome assembly SMFF01 (sample SAMN10132611, study PRJNA489261) | soil metagenome | isolation source: day120 antibiotic-loamy sand soil ammended with raw manure from dairy cow... | place: USA | collected 2015-04-01
GGCCCTCGCCCGGGCCTCCCGCGGCACCCCGCGCGTAATGACGGGCGACGCGCTCGACGCGCTCCCGGCGCTCGCGGCCGAGGCGCCGCGCGGGACGAGTCTCGTGGTCGCCTCGCTCGGCACGGCCGTCTACCTGCCGCCGGCCGATCGCGAACGGCTCCTGGCCGGCATCCGGGCGGTGGGCGCTCGCACGGTGACCTTCGAGGCGCGTTCCGCGGTGCCGGAGGTGCGCGCACGCTGGGACGCGCTCGCGGCCGAGGGGCGTGCGGATGCCGATGCGAGCTTCGTGCTCGCGATCGACGGGGAGCCGATCGCGAGCGGCAGCGCGCACGGCGACCGTCTCGTCTGCGTGCGCCCCGCGGGTCGCACCGGCACAGACGAGTTCCGCTCGTAGGCTGACCCCGACACGGCCTGTCGGCCGTCGTCGACGCGGTCGAGAGGTGGTGCGCATGGCGACGAGCAGCGGCGCGGCACGCCTCGACCCCGACGCCTCCGCCGGGGGCCTCGACGCCTTCTCGGTGCGCCTGCTCGCCTTCGAGGACGCCTGGTCGGGGCGCACGGGAGCCAAGGCCTCGGCGATCCGCGCAGAATTCGGTGTGGCGCCCGCACGCTACTATCAGCTTCTGTCGGCCATACTCGATTCGCCGACAGCGCTGCGCCACGATCCGCTCCTGGTGCGTCGCTTGCAGCGGATGCGGGATTCCCGCGCCGCAGCCCGTGCCGCCCGCACCTTCCGCATCGACACCCAGGACCCGATCGACTAGATGGCCAGCTTCCCCCGCGACCGCTTCGACGACATCCCCCACGACGTCGACCGGGTGGGCGCACACCGTGCGCCGCGCAAGCCCGGGAGGGGATGGATCGCGTTCGCCTGGGCCGTCGTCGCGACGGCCGTGCTCGTGGTGGTGGGGCTGTTCGGGCTCTCGCTCGTGAACCCCGACTTCGAGCTGCCGTTCGCGCCGGGCCAGACCGAATCGCCGACGCCGAGCGAGACGGTCGTCGAGACCGCCGCGCCCATCACCGATCCGACGACGGTCGACCCGGAACGCCTGGCGACGCTCTCGATCGCGGTGCTGAACGGAACCCCGACGACCGGACTCGCGAATACGGCCGGCGACCAGATCGCGGCGGCCGGCTGGCCCGACCCGAGCCGCGCGGCCGCCTCGGCCACCAACGAAGAGGTCACCTACGTCTACTACTCGGATCCCGCCGACGAGGGGATCGCGCGCGGCCTCCTGCAGCTCATGGGCGCCGGAGACGTGCGTCTCTCGGATGCCTTCCCGGCAGCGAGCATCACGATCGTGCTCGGGAGCGACTACGCACCGCCGCCCGCGGGCTGATCGACCCCGGAGCTGCGCACGGCAGAGACGGCCGATGACGCGCCGCCGCCGCTGCCCCGCCGCCGGGGTGGCCCGGCCTAGCATGACCCCATGCGACTGAGCGTGCGTCGATTCCTCGCGGTCGCAACCCTCGGGGCCCTCGCGCTCGTGGCGAGCGGATGCGCTCCGGCCGAGCCGATGCCGACGCCCACGCCGACCCCGAGTTACACCTCCAGCTACGAGACGCCCGCCCCCGTCGTCTACGCGCCGCTCACCGGAGTCCCGACCGAGGACCCCGCGAGCCTCGCGCACTCCTCGCTCGCCGCGAAGATCGACAACCACTGGGACGCGCGACCGCAGGTGGGCCTCGAGCACACCGACCTGGTCTTCGAGGAGCTCGTGGAGGGCGGCCTCACCCGCTACGTCGCGATCTGGCACTCGAACGTGCCGGCCGAGATCGGCCCCGTGCGCTCCATCCGTCCGATGGACCCCGACATCATCTCGCCCTTCGGCGGCATCGTGGCCTACTCCGGTGGGCAGTACCGCTTCGTCGAGCTCATGCGGTCGACCAACGTGTACAACGCGATCCACGGGCAGCGTGACACCGCGGATGTCATGTACCGCACCAAGACCAAGGCGGCACCGCACAACGTGCTCGTCAAGGCGCCCGAGCTGATCGCCATGCATCCCGACATCGCGGCGCCCGCGCAGCAATACGCCTACGCCGCGGATGTCGCCGGGTCGACGGGTGCGCGCGAGGGCACACCCGTCGCGGGCGTCGATCTGGTGTTCGGCAGCTCGGCACATCCGTCGTGGCGCTGGGACGCCGCATCGTCGCGGTGGCTGCGCTTCCAGGATGCGGCGGTCGATCTCGACTCGGCGGGTGGCCAGCTCTCGGCCGCCAACGTCGTGGTCGTGCGGGTCGGTGTCTCCAACGACGGCGGCGTGCCGAAGACCGAGCTCGTGGGCGGGGGAGAGGCCTGGGTGCTCTCGGGCGGCGGGATGGTGCACGCGACGTGGTCGAAGGCCGATCGACTCGCCCCGATCCGGCTCGTGGACGACACCGGAGCGGTGATCCGCCTCGCGCCCGGCAACAGCTGGTTCGAGCTCGTGCCGAACTCGGGCTCCGTCACGCAGCTGCCCGCCGCCTGAGGCTGCCCGTCGGCTTGCACTCCCCGAGGTCGAGTGCCAGACTGATCTCTGGCACTCCTCATCTGCGAGTGCCAGTTCACTGTGGATCACGTCCGGGAGGGACGACACTAACCCATGGCTAAGATCATCGCTTTTGACGAGGACGCCCGCCGCGGTCTCGAGCGCGGCCTCAACACCCTGGCCGACGCCGTGAAGGTCACACTCGGACCTCGCGGCCGCAACGTCGTACTCGAGAAGAAGTGGGGCGCCCCCACCATCACGAACGACGGTGTCTCCATCGCCAAGGAGATCGAGCTCGACGACCCGTACGAGAAGATCGGCGCGGAGCTCGTCAAGGAGGTCGCGAAGAAGACCGACGACGTCGCCGGTGACGGCACCACGACCTCGGTCGTGCTCGCCCAGGCGCTCGTGCGCGAGGGCCTGCGCAACGTCGCGGCCGGCGCCGACCCCATCAGCCTCAAGCGCGGCATCGAGAAGGCCGTTCAGGCCGTCGAGACCGAGCTGCGCGCCAACGCCAAGGAGGTCGAGACCAAGGAGGAGTACGCGGCCACCGCATCCATCTCCGCGGCCGACCCCGAGATCGGCGCGCTCATCGCCGAGGCCATCGACAAGGTGGGCAAGGAGGGCGTCGTCACCGTCGAGGAGTCGAACACCTTCGGCACCACGCTCGAGCTCACCGAGGGCATGCGCTTCGACAAGGGCTACCTGTCGGCGTACTTCGTGACCGACCCGGAGCGTCAGGAGGCGGTCTTCGAAGACCCGTACATCCTGATCGTCAACGGCAAGATCTCGAACATCAAGGACCTGCTGCCGATCGTCGACAAGGTGATCCAGGCCGGCAAGCAGCTGCTCATCATCGCCGAGGACGTCGACGGCGAGGCTCTGGCCACGCTCGTCGTGAACAAGATCCGCGGCATCTTCAAGTCGGTGGCCGTCAAGGCCCCCGGCTTCGGCGACCGCCGCAAGGCTCAGCTGCAGGACATCGCGATCCTCACGGGCGGCCAGGTCATCTCGGAGGAGGTCGGTCTCAAGCTCGAGAACGCCACCCTCGACCTGCTCGGCCAGGCTCGCAAGGTCATCGTCACCAAGGACGAGACCACGATCGTCGAGGGCGCCGGTTCGGCCGACGCCATCGCCGGCCGCGTCAAGCAGCTGCGCCAGGAGATCGACAACACCGACTCCGACTACGACCGCGAGAAGCTCCAGGAGCGCCTCGCCAAGCTCGCGGGCGGCGTCGCCGTCATCAAGGCGGGCAAGACGGCGTTCGAGAAGCTCTCGCTGGACGGCGACGAGGCGACCGGTGCGAACATCGTCAAGGTCGCGATCGACGCGCCGCTCAAGCAGATCGCGCTCAACGCGGGCCTCGAGCCGGGCGTCGTGGTCGACAAGGTGCGCAACCTGCCCGTCGGCCAGGGCCTCAACGCGGCCACCGGCGAGTACGTCGACATGCTCGCCGGCCGTCGTGGCCGACAAGCCCGAGAAGAACCCGGCCCCGGCCGGTGGCGACATGGGCGGTGGAATGGACTTCTGATCCGGAGGTTGAAGCTTCCGAAGGAAGGTTCAATCGCAGGGTCAGGGTTGAGGAGCGCCGCGCGCAGCGCGACGCGTCTCGAAACCTCACGTCCTACAACGAATGGGGCGGCTCCTCCGGGAGCCGCCCCATTCGTGTCTTCCCTGAGCTGGTTTCGAGACGCGCCTACGGCGCTCCTCAACCAGCGGCCGGGTGCTGGTTTCGAGACGCGTATCGCCTGAGGCGATGCGCTCCTCAACCACCTGACAGGGTCACCGGCTGGAAAACAACCGCTGGTTCTGCTGCTCGATCTCGGCGTACTGCTGGCCGGCCTGCGCGAGCGCGGTGCCGATGGTGGCGAGGTTGTCTTCCACCCGCTGCTGCGTGGCGCGCCATTCGGCGACGAGGCCATGGAAGGCGCTGGCGGCACCGCCCGTCCACGAGCTCTGCAGCTGCTCGAGCTGGGCGTGGAGGGCGCTGACCTCACCCTGGATGCGCCCGACGGTCTGCCGGGCGGCCGCCGCGTGTGCGAGGACGGCTTCGCTGTCTACCTGGAATGTGCTCATGCCGCCACGCTAGGAGCGCGGCGTGGTGCGCGTGGCGGGCGCGTCGGCATCCGGGGACGACTTGAGCGTTTCGGCGGTGTGCAGGAGCGGAATGCTCACCCGGAACGTGGCGCCGCCGCCTGGGGTCTCCAGCACCTCGACGTGGCCGTCGTGCTTGGCCACGATGCCCGCGACGATCGCGAGGCCGAGACCCGATCCGCCCGTCTCGCGCGTGCGCGAGGTGTCGGCCCGCCAGAAGCGCTGGAAGATCTTCTCCCGCAGTTGCGGGGGGATGCCCTCGCCGTGGTCGACGATCGAGATCACCCCGTAGCTCCCCGAGCGGTCGACACCGACCTCGAGTTCGATGGGGCTGTCATCCGGTGTGAACCGCATGGCGTTGCCGATGAGGTTCGTCATCACCTGCCGAAGCTTGTCTTCGTCGCCGCGCACGATGGGCCCGACCTTGGGCAGCGGGGTCGTGCTCGAGATCGTGGTGGCGGCCGTCGTCTCGATCGTCGCGGGGCGGCGGCGGCGCAGTCGGGCGAGCGCCGAGCCCGCGAAGGCGATGGGTCCGGTCGCGGTCGTCGACGGGGGCGTGGTCGGGCGGCCCGCGGCGACCGGCGCCACCGGTTCGGGCTCCGCCTCGCCCGCCTCAGGCGCCTGCTCGGGCTCGATGAGTTCGGGCACCACGACCGTGATCCGGCGGTTCGGTGCCGACGCGGAGGCGTCGAGGGCGGCATCCTGCGCGATCGGCAGCAGGTCGACGGGCTCGTGCACGACCGTGCGGGGCTCGTCGAGGCGGGCGAGCTCGAGCAGATCCTCGACGAGGCCGCCCATCCGGATGGCCTCGCGCTCGATGCGGTCCATCGCCTGGGCCACGTCATCCGGCTTCTGCAGGGCACCCATCCGGTACAGCTCGGCGTAGCCGCGCAGTGACACGAGCGGCGTCCGTAGCTCGTGGCTCGCATCCCCCACGAAGCGGCGCATCTGCTCGACGGCGCGCTGGCGGTCGGCGAGAGCGAGGTCGATGCGCGCGAGCATGGCGTTGAGCGAGCGGTTGAGACGGCCGACCTCGGTGTTCGGGGTCGCCCCGCCGAGGCGCTGGTTGTAGTCGCCGGCAGCGAAGCGGGCAGCGGTGCGCTCCACGTCGCGCAACGGCGTGAAGGTGCTCGTGACGAGCAGCTGGGTCACGGCGGCGCCGAGCAGCACGACGGCGATCGCGAAGAGGAAGAAGATGAGGCCGTAGCGGGTGATGGTCGCGTCGATGTCGGTGATGTCCATGCCCGCCACGAGCGTCACGAAGCTGCCGTCGGTGCGCGGGAAGAGGCTCGTCATGACGTGCCACTGCACCTTGCCGATCTCGTCGGCGACCTCGGTGATGCGGCCGTCGTGCAGGTAGCTCCACGAGAGCGTCATGTCCGAGAGCTCGGGCTGCGGATAGCTCCGCGGCACGTTGGTACAGATCTCGGCGCCGCTCGAATCGACCAGCGCGACCAGGTAGCCGTTGGGCTGGTAGCGCACCGTGCATTCGGCGAGCTGCGCGCCATCCATCCCCTGCACCTGCTGGAACCACGCCGTGACGGTCGCGTCGCGCTGTTCGAGCAGGTAGGTGCGCAGCACGGTCATGGTGCCCATGCCGGCCACCGCGAGCCCGAAGGTGAGCAGCAGCACCGTGACGCCGGTGATCTTGGTGCGCAGCGAGATGCCGTTCCACCACCGGTCGAACGACGCGTGCAGCTTCGCCATCAGCTGCTCCGCATCCGCTGCCCCCGCTGCAGGGGCGTCACGCCTTCGCGGTCTTGAGCATGTAGCCGAAGCCGCGCTTGGTCTGGATCATCGGCTCGGCCGAGTGCTGGTCGATCTTGCGGCGCAGGTAGGAGATGTAGCTCTCGACGATGCCCGCGTCGCCGTTGAAGTCGTACTCCCACACGTGGTCGAGGATCTGCGCCTTCGACAGCACCCGGTTGGGGTTGAGCATGAGGTAGCGCAGCAGCTTGAACTCGGTGGGGGAGAGCTCGACGGGCACGTCGCCCACGGTCACCTCGTGGGTGTCCTGATCCATCGTGAGCTCGCCGGCGCGGATGATGGCGTCTTCCTCGTCTTGCATCGTGCGGCGCAGGATCGCCTTGATGCGCGCGACGATCTCGTCGAGCGAGAAGGGCTTGGTGACGTAGTCGTCGCCGCCGACGGTGAGACCGGTGATCTTGTCTTCCGTGTCGTCCTTCGCGGTGAGGAAGAGGATGGGGGCGGTGTAGCCGGATGCCCGCAGGCGCTTGGTGACGCCGAAGCCGTTCATATCGGGCAGCATGACGTCGAGGATGATGAGGTCGGGCTCCTCGTCGAGCACGGCCGAGATGGCCTGTGCGCCGTTACCGACCGCGCGCACGGCGAAACCGGCGAATCGCAGGCTCGTGGTGAGCAGGTCGCGGATGTTGGGCTCGTCATCGACGATGAGGATCTTGGGTCCGTCGCTCATTCAGCCATTATCTGCATGTTCGCTGTATGCGCGCTGGATCGTTATCGGATCGCATCCTGCGCGCGGGTGATCCGCACGCAGCATCCGTCGTCGAGCGGGGTGACGGCCTCGACTGTCTCAGGGTCGGCGCCGGCGCCTTCGGCGATGCCGCGCAGCAGAGCCGCGTTCGCGTGGCAGACGAGCTCGGTGTGCGCGGAGGCGAGCCGATGGAACGGGCAGTTGGCGAGCGCGATGCCCCCCGCCTCGTCGGCGCGGGGCTGGTACCCGCCCTCCTCGAGGGCGGCATCGAGCGACCCCGCTTGCGCCCCCAGTCGACGCCCGGTCGCCGTCGCGACGCTCGCGAGCGCCTCGCGCACCGGCAGGTGGGACCGGTCGGCCTCGTCGATCGCCGAGGCGAGCAGTTCGCTCGCGAGCTCGTACTGGCGCGGGGGGATCGACACCTGCACGTCTCCCGGTGCGCGGCGGTACAGCTTGGCGGGCCGGCCGGACCCCGGTCCGGTGCGTCCGCTCAGCCGTCGGTACTCGGTCACGAGCAGCCCCTGCTCGACGAGCCGGTCGAGGTGGAACGCCACGGTGCTGCGCGGCAGTCCGAGGTGCTCAGCCGCGTCGTCGCGCCCGACGGGTTCGCTCTGTCGGCTCACGTAGTCGTAGAGGGCCGCGCGCTGGGGGTCGTCGACGGCGGCGACCGCGGAGATCTGCTCACGACGGGAAGAGCCCATGTCGGCATCCTATCTCTAAAAATGCGAATGTTGACAAAAGAAAACCAGCGGTCCTAGAGTCCAGGCATACCGACCCGGAGAGGACGATCGCCATGACCACCACACACACATCCGAGCACACCCGGACCTGGCTGCGCGATCCGGCATCACAGGCGTTCGTGCTGCTGCGCACCGTGTTCACCGTCGCGCCCATCCTGTTCGGCGTCGACAAGTTCCTGAACCTGCTCGTCGACTGGCCGAGCTACCTCGCGCCCATCGCGACCGACATGCTGCCCTTCGATGCGCAGCAGATCATGTACGCCGTCGGCGTCGTCGAGATCGCCGCGGGCATCGTCGTGGCGCTCGCTCCGCGCTTCGGAGCCCTGCTCGTCGCCGTCTGGCTCGCGGGCATCATCGTCAACCTGCTGCTGGTTCCGGGCTACTTCGATGTCGCCCTGCGCGACTTCGGGCTGCTCGTGGGGGCACTCGCGCTGCAGCGGCTCGCGACCGCCCGCCACCGCGGCCAGCTCGTCGCACGGAGCTGACGCGGCATGGGGGCACATGACGGAATCGTCATCGTGGGGGCAGGGCTCGCCGCCGCCTCGGCGGCAGCCGAGCTGCGGGCGCAGGGATACGAGGGCGGCATCCGGATGCTCGGCCGTGAGGCCCACCCGCCGTACCTGCGCCCGCCGCTCTCGAAGGGGTACCTGAGCGGGGAGGAGGGGCTCGATGGCGTGTTGCTCCACACGGAGGACTGGTATCGCGACAACGCCATCGAGCTCCGCACCGAGACGCAGGTATTCGCCGTCGACGTGCAGGAACGCGAGGTGACGTTGCGCGGCGGCGAGACGCTGCCGTACGCGACCCTGCTGCTCGCCACGGGGTCGGCGCCTCGCCAGCTTCCGATCGACGGTGCCGAACTGCGCGGAGTGCACTATCTGCGCACGCTGGATGACTCACGTCGTCTGCGCGAGCAGCTCGCCCGTGGGGGGCGGCGTCTCGTGCTCATCGGCTCCGGCTGGATCGGCATGGAGGTCGGCGCGACGGCGCGCGGCCTCGGCAACGAGGTGACGATCCTCGAGCGCGACGCGGTGCCGCTCGCGAACGCGATCGGCGAGACCCTGGGAGGGATGTTCGCGAGGCTGCACCGCCAGAAGGGCGTCACCATCCGCGCGGGGGCGCTCGTCGACCGCATCGTCGGTGACGCCGGGGGTGTGCGCGCCGTCGAGCTCGTCGGCGGTGAGCAGGTGCCCGCGGATCTCGTGGTCATCGGCGTGGGCGCGGTGCCGAACGTCGGACTCGCGGAGTCGGCGGGACTGCTCGCCGACGACGGGGTGCTCGTGGACGAGCGGATGCGCACGAGCGATCCGCACGTCTTCGCGGCGGGCGACATCGCATCCGCGGTGCACCCGCTCGTGCGCAAGAGGCTGCGCAGCGAGCACTGGGCCAATGCGAAGCGCGGGGGGAAGGCTGCCGCGCGGGGGATGCTCGGCGTCGAGGGCGACTACCGCGACGTGCCGTACTTCTACACCGACCAGTTCGAGCTGGGCATGGAGTACACCGGCTTCGCGCCGTTCACCGTCGGGGCGGAGATCGTGTACCGCGGTCGCCCCGAGGACGGCAGCTTCATCGCGTTCTGGCTGCGAGACGACCGTGTCGTCGCGGGCATGAACGTCAACCTGTGGGATGTCGCTGACGACATCGCCGAGCTCGTGCGCGGCGGCGCCGCGGGGCGTCGGATCGATCGCGCGCGGCTCGTCGACGTCGACGTGCCGCTCGGGGAGGTCTGATGGCCGCCGTGGGCAGCCGGGGAGGCCGCGCCCCCGGGCACGGGCCTAGCATCGGGAACATGGCCGATCACATCCTCATCGTCGGAGCGGGACTCGCCGGAGCGGGCGCCGCCGTGGAGTTGCGCGAGCGGGGCTTCGACGGCGACATCGAACTCATCGGCGCCGAGGCCCACGCGCCCTACATCCGTCCGCCCCTGTCGAAGGGCTATCTCGCGGGCACCGACGAACGCGCGTCGTTCGAGGTGATGCCGCGCGAGTGGTACGCCGACAACGGCATCCGCTTCACTCCCGAAGCGACCGTCACAGCGCTCGACACCGCGGCACACAGCGTCACGCTCGCGAGCGGCGACGCGCTCGGCTACGACAAGCTCCTGCTCGCGACGGGCTCGACGCCGCGCCCGCTGCCGGTGCCCGGCGGCGAGCTCGCGGGAGTGCACCTGCTGCGTACGGTCGACCAGGCGGATGCGCTGCATGCGGCGCTCGCGGATGGGGGCCGGCGCGTCGTGCTCATCGGCTCCGGCTGGATCGGCATGGAGGTGGCCGCGACGGCGCGCACGCTCGGCAACGAGGTGACGGTGCTCTTGCGCGGCGCGGTGCCGCTGCACTCCCAGCTGGGGCCCGAGCTCGGGGCCGACTTCGCGCGTCTGCACATCGAGAACGGTGTCGTGCTGCGCGCCGACGTCAGCGTGAGCGAGGTCGTCGGCGTGGGGGGCGCGGTGACGGGCGTGCGCCTCGAGGATGGCGAGCTCGTGCCGGCGGATGTCGTGGTCGCGGCGGTGGGGGCGTCGCCCGTGACCGAGTTGGCGGCATCCGCGGGCCTCGCGACGGGCGACGGTGTGCACGTGGATGCGCGACTGCGCACCTCGGACGCCGCGGTCTGGGCCGCGGGCGACATCGCGGCGATCGCGCATCCCGTGTTGGAGGCCGCGGGGCTGCCCGCCCGCATCCGCAGCGAGCACTGGGCCAACGCCGAGAAGACCGGCCCCGCGGCCGCCCGTTCGATGCTCGGCGACGACACCGCCTACGACGCGATCCCGTACTTCTACACCGACCAGTTCGACCTGGGCATGGAGTACACCGGGTTCGCGCACCTCACGCGCGATGCCGAGGTCGTCATCCGCGGCGACCGTGCGTCGCGCGAGTTCATCGCGTTCTGGGTGCGCGAGGGGCGCGTGCTCGCGGGCATGAACGTCAACGTCTGGGATGTCGCGGATCAGGTGGAGCGGCTCGTGCGCGCGAGCTTCGCCGGGCACACGGTCGACGCCGTCCGCCTGGCCGACTCGGGCGTGGCCCTCGAGGAACTCCTAGCATCGAGCGCGTGACCCCGTCATCCGGAACCTCGCTCGTGCGCCGCATCGGGGCCCGCGAGTTCGACTTCTCGCGTCGCGTGGCGGTCATGGCGATCGTCAACCGCACGCCCGATTCGTTCCACGACAAGGGGGCCACTTTCGCGCTCGATCGCGCGGTCGAGGCCTCGCTCGCGGCGGTCGCCGAGGGTGCCGACTGGGTCGACGTGGGCGGCGTGCCCTTCGGCCGCGGCCCTGTCGTGGAGCTCGCCGAGGAACTCGAGCGCATCGTGCCGGTCGTCGAGGCGATCCGTGCGGCGAGCGACGTCGTGATCTCGATCGACACCTTCAACGCCCGCGTGGCCGAGGCCGCCCTCGCGGCGGGGGCGGATGTCGTCAACGACACCTCCGGGCTGTGGGACCCCGACATGGCGGGCGTGGTGGCCGCGGCGGGCGGCACCATCGTGCTGACGCACTCGCTCACCCCGCCCCGCACGCCGCATCCCTCGCCGCAGTACGACGACGTCGTGAACACGGTCGTCGCGCACCTGCGCGAGCGCATCGAGAGGGCGCTCGCGGCGGGCGTGCCGTTCGAGAAGCTCATCGTCGACCCCGGTCACGACCTCAACAAGAACACGCTGCACTCGCTCGAGCTCACGCGTCGGCTGGGCGAGCTCGCGGCGCTCGGGGCACCCGTGCTCGTGGCGCTCTCGAACAAGGACTTCATCGGCGAGACCCTCGATCGCCCGCAGTACGAGCGCCTCGAGGGATCGCTCGCCGCGGCCGTCGTGTCGATCATGAACGGCGCACGGATCGTGCGGGTGCACGATGTGAAGGCCACGGTCGCGGCCGTGCGCATGACGGAGGCGATTCTCGGATGGCGGGAGCCGGCGTGGCTGAAGCACAACATGTAGCAATCGATCGGGTGTGGCCCGACGCCGCATCCGATCTCGACGACGACGCGCTCATCGCGGTGCTGCGCGAGCCCGTGCTGCGCGTCAACTTCGTCTCGTCGGTCGACGGGGCGGCCACCCGCGACGGCCTCTCGGGCGGGCTCGGCGATGCCGCCGACCGCCGCTACTTCGAGCTGCTGCGGCGGGTGGCGGACGTCGTGCTCGTCGGGGCGGGCACGGTGCGCGCCGAGGGCTACGGCCCGATGCGGGTGTCGGATGCCTCGGTCGCCTGGCGCGAGGCGCACGGCTTGACCCCGCATCCGGTGTTCGCGATCGTGTCGGGTTCGCTCGACCTCGACCCGGCCTCGCGCATCTTCACCGAGGCGCCGATCCGTCCGATCGTCGTGACGACTCCGGGGCGGGACGTCGCGCCGTTCGCCGAGATCGCGGATGTCGTGGAGACCGGCGTGGGCGAACGGATCGATGCCGCCGCCGCGACCGAGGCGCTGCGGGCGCGGGGCCTCGCCCACATCCTGTGCGAGGGCGGACCGCACCTCTTCGGCTCGCTGCTCGCCGCCGACGTCGTGGACGAGCTCTGCGTCACGCTCGAGCCGAGCCTCGAGGCGGGGGAGTCGCGCCGGATTGCGGCCGGCATCCTGCCCGCGCCGCGCGAGCTCGAGCTCGTGCACGTGCTGCGCTCGGGCTCGACGCTGCTGCTGCGCTACGCACGAGACGCGTAGCGCAGCAGCACGCGTCACACGTCGCGGCTCTTGATGAGCGCCGCGCCACCGGCGAGCGCGAGCACCACCCAGCCGAGCAGGGCCAGGGTGGCCTGGCCCGGGTCGAGTGCGATGACCTCGCTGCCGGGCATGCCGCCGCCGAGGAACGGCGAATACATCGTCGATCCGAGGCTGGACGGCAGGAACGCCCCCACGTTGAACGCCCAGGTGGCCCGCAGCAGGCCGCCGATCACCTGGAAGATCGTCGGAACCACGAGCAGCAGCCCGAGCACGGCGGCGATCGAGCCGGCGGAGTTGCGCAGCATCGTGCCGACACCGGTGGAGAACACTGCGACGAGCGCCGGGTAGAGGGCGCCCAGCACGACGCTCAGCCACACGCGGGTGTCGCCGGCGTCGGTCGGGATGTCGAACGCACTCAGCACGACCCCGCTGAGGGCGGTGCCGATCACGAGTGCCGCGAGCGTTACGCCGAAGACGGCGCCGCCGATCACGAGGGACTTCGCGAACAGGGTCGACAGGCGCCGCGGGGCGGCGGCCATCGTCGAGCGGATCATGCCCGTGCCGTACTCGCCCGTGATCACCAGGCAGCCGAGCACGGCGGCCGCGAGCACGCTGAAGCCGATCGGGATCGTCACCACCGTCATCCACATGGAGTACACGTCGTCGGGGCCGGCGCTCGTCACGCCCGCGGCACCGAGTGCGAGTGCGATGAGCGGCGGCAGACCCGCCGCGACGATGGCGAGCACGCCGAGGCACCACCACGTGGAGCGCAGGGTCACGAGTTTGACCCATTCGGAGCGGACGATGCCGACGCCGCTCAGGCGCGTGCCGGCGAGCGCGTCGGGGGCCTGCGTGGTCGCGGTCATGCCGCACCTCCTGCGTGATATTCGACCTCGTCTTGGGTGAGGGCGAGGTAGGCGTCTTCCAGCGAGCCGGCGACGGGCGTCAGCTCGTGCAGCACGATGCCGTCGCGCGCGGCGAGCTCGCCGATGCGCTCGGTGGGGATGCCGACGACGGTGAGCCCCGTGGCATCCGGCGTCGCGGTGCCGTTCTCGGCAGCGATGGCCGCGGCGAGCCGGTCGGCGTGGGGGCTGCGCACCCGCACGGCGCCCTGCCCGGTCGCCGAGGCGACGATCTGCGCGACCGGGGCATCCGCGATCACCCGACCGCGGCCGAGCACGATGATGTGGTCGGCGGTCTGTGCCATCTCGCTCATGAGGTGGCTCGAGAGGAACACGGTGCGCCCCTCGGAGGCCAGGTGGCGCGCGAGCTTGCGCACCCAGATCACGCCCTCGGGGTCGAGACCGTTGACGGGCTCGTCGAGGATGAGCGTGGCCGGGTCGCCCAGCAGTGCCGCGGCGATGCCGAGGCGCTGGCCCATGCCGAGCGAGAAGCCCTTGACGCGCTTGCCGGCCACGGCGTCGAGCCCGGTGAGGCCGATCACCTCGTCGACGCGCGAGTTCGGGATGCCGTGGGTCGCCGCGAGCGCGCGCAGGTGCCCGCGGGCGCTGCGTCCGGGGTGCACGGCCTTGGCATCCAGCAGCACGCCCACCTCGCGCAGCGGCGCGGCGAGCGCGGAGTATGGGCGGCCGTCGATCGTGACGGTGCCGCTCGTGGGGCGGTCGAGCCCCACGATCATGCGCATCGTGGTGGACTTGCCGGCGCCGTTCGGGCCCAGGAAGCCGGTCACCATGCCGGGACGGACGGAGAAGGTGGCGTCGTCGACGGCGGTCTTGGCGCCGTAGCGTTTGGTCAGTCGGGTGGCTTCGATCATCGAGTCGTCCTCATGGGATCGACCCTACGGGGCGCGGGCGACGCCGGTCTATCGGGTCAGCCCCCGGGTTGCGCGTGACCGCTGGTTTCGAGACGCCCGCCACGCGGGCTCCTCAACCAGCTCGTGCACTCAACGGGTTGAGGAGCCGCGCAGCGGCGTCTCGAAACCAGCGTCCGGAGTTACGCCGCGAGGTCGTGGGCGTCGAGGATCGTGTAGCTGTAGCCCTGCTCCGCGAGGAAGCGCTGCCGGTTCTGGGCGAAATCCTGGTCGACGGTGTCGCGCGCCACGAGCGTGTAGAAGTTGGCGGGGAGTCCCGATTCCTTCGGGCGTAGCAGGCGTCCGAGGCGCTGCGCCTCCTCCTGGCGCGAGCCGAACGAGCCCGACACCTGGATCGCGACGGTCGCCTCCGGCAGGTCGACCGAGAAGTTGGCGACCTTCGACACCACGAGCACCTTCGTCGTTCCGTCGCGGAACTCCTGGTAGAGCCGCTCGCGCTCGGCCACGGGCGTCGCGCCCGTGAGCTGGGGCGCGCCCAGGGCATCCGACAGCTCCTCGATCTGATCGAGGTACTGGCCGATCACGAGGATTCGCTCGCCGTCGTGCTTGGCCACGAGATCCTTCACGACCTGCAGCTTCGCGGGCGCGGTCGCCGCCAGCCGGTAGCGCTCGTCGTCGGCGGATGCGGCGTACTCGAGGCGCTCGGACTGCGGCAGGTCGATGCGCACCTCGAAGCAGGATGCGGGGGAGATGAAGCCCTGCGCCTCGATCTCCTTCCAGGGCGCGTCGAAGCGTTTGGGGCCGATGAGGCTGAACACGTCGGACTCGCGGCCGTCTTCACGCACCAGCGTCGCCGTGAGGCCGAGGCGCCGACGCGCCTGCAACTCGGCCGTG
>SMFF01000164.1_pt1 | contig 14912 bp, 13 predicted proteins | sample 2456181 | NCBI WGS metagenome assembly SMFF01 (sample SAMN10132611, study PRJNA489261) | soil metagenome | isolation source: day120 antibiotic-loamy sand soil ammended with raw manure from dairy cow... | place: USA | collected 2015-04-01
TTCCTTGCGCAGTTTTTGCGCGCGTTGCTGCAAGTCGTCTTCGTCTGACCAGCGGCCCACGGCGTCTTGCATCTCCGCGCGGTTGGGCGTGATCATGGTGGCACCACGGTACCGCTGATACGACTGCCCTTTGGGATCGACCAATACGGGCACGCCGGCAACACGGGCGGCACTGATCAGTACGTCTACCTGCGCCAGCGCACCCTTGGCATAGTCGGACAACACCAGCATATCGTGCTCCGCCATCAGTTGCCGTGCCTGGGCCTCCAGCTTGTCCAGGCAAGCCAAGCCGGGGGTTTCTTCGAAGTCGACTCGCAGCAATTGCTGCTGGCGCCCCATCACACGCATTTTCAGAGTGGTGGGGGTTTCCGGATCGGCAACCAGGCAGGAATTGATGCCCGCCTCGCGCGCCAGCTCGCGCACGCGCGTGCCTGGCTCATCGCTGCCCACTACACCCAACAAACTGGCTTGCGCACCCAGCGCGACGATATTGCGGGCGACGTTGGCGGCTCCGCCCAGACGGTCTTCGCGCCGCGCAACCCGAACCACGGGTACGGGTGCCTCCGGCGATATACGCTCGACCTCGCCGAACCAATATCGGTCCAGCATGATGTCGCCCACGACCAAAACTTTCACGCGGCTGACCGCCTCCAGGGGGTAAGCCATCATTTAATTTCCTCCAATCGTGCAGCCTGGGCACTGCCAATAGAAGTGGCGCGCCTCGAAGCCGCAAATCCGGCAGGAATAACGATCCAGCCGCTGTGTGTGTTTATGAATCAGCGAACGCAGCAGGCTTAGGTCGGCACCGGCCGCAAGATTGACCGACGCCGAGTCGCCGGTAGCCAGCTCGGCTTCCAGCAGGCGATCCAGGCCCAGGAGCGAAGGGTGGGCACGCAAGGCCTCGCGAGCAAAAGCCCAGGCCGGCTGATAGCCCTCTTGGGCGCGTAGCTCGCGAAACACGACATTGAAGGTATCCAGGGACGGAAACCGCAAATAATGCGCCTTCAACACTGCCAGCCCCTCCGCCTGTTGTCCGACGCTGCGGTAGCTTTCCAGCAGGTCGGCGGCGATCAGGCTGGCGTACTCGGGCGCCGCATCCAGTACCGAGGCGAGGTAGGCTCTTTCGCGTTCCGGGTGATTGGCCGCGCGCGCCAATTGCGCCCGCAATATGGCAATCCGCGCTTCGGACGCCTGCCCCCTGCCCTCTTTACGCAGCGCAACGGCCGCGTTGTCGGCTGCGTCCAGCGCAGCACTGGCCGCATCAATATCGGGTGGACGCAAGGCAAGGGCCGCCACGGCCCGTTCGCATTGATAATGCACCAATTGCGGCACCGGCTCGTCGACCAGCGCGCGCAGGCGTTTGACCGCCTCGATGGCGCGTGGCCAATCGTGTTCGGACTCATAAATGCGTATCAGGGCGCGTACGGCAGGGACGGCAAAACGGGTATCAAGGACGCGCTCGAACGCTTGCTCGGCACGATCCAGCATGCCTGCCTTGAGAAAGTCCTGGGCAAGTTCGTGCTGGGCGCTTTCGCGATCCGCGGCCTGTAGATCGGCGCGCGACAACAGGCTTTGATGCACGCGTATGGCCCGTTCCATCTCGCCGCGACGACGAAACAGGCTGCCCAGCGCAAAGTGCAGTTCGGTCGTTTCCGGATCGAGCTTGGCGACTTCCACAAAGGCATCGATAGCCCGGTCGGGCTCTTCGTTGAGCAGGAAGTTCAGGCCCTTGAAATACGAATTGGGCAGGCTACGTGTTTCGGAAAGCATCTGCCGCAAATCCACTTTTGCCGCGATCCAGCCCAGCGCAAAAAGCAGGGGCAGGAAAATCAACCACCAGGGTTCAAAATCCACTGTCGTTATACCTTGTGAATGTTACAGGGGGGCCAGTGGAGCGACCGTTTCCGGCGCAACGGTGTCGGCCGAAAGCTCGGGACGCGTGCGTGCCTCTTGAAGCCGTGCAATTTCGCGCTTCAACCTGGCACTTTCGCGACGGCGGCGCATGATGGAGGGCGCGGCGATCAGCAAGCCCAACACGACCCCCAGAACAAACACCGTCAGCATCACCACAATAAGCGGCACGCCCGTAATCACGTGATCGGCAAAGAAATTAACGTCCACAGGGCCGGTATTTTTCAGCGCGAACATCAGCACAACAACAAACACCACGAGCCTCAGTATCCAAACCAGGTATCGCATGACGGGTACTCCAAATGAATCGGGATCGCATAATTGTAAGGGGTATACCTCTTGTATCCCTGCCCGACGCCAAAAAGAAAGCAGGCCCTTGCTGGAAGGGCCTGCTTATACTGCCTGTCGCGGCAAACACGGAACCAGAATACCGGTTAGCCGTGCATGATGCGGGTGTCGAAGTGACCTAGCGTAAAGACGGACTCGGGTTCCGCCGTCTCGGCTTCTTTATCGAAGGCTGAATCGACCCGCTCGCGCAACTCTTTGCCGGGCTTGAAGTGCGGCACCTGTTTACCAGGCACCATTACTTTCTCGCCCGACTTGGGGTTGCGACCGATGCGCGGCGCCCTTTCCGACAAGGAAAAACTGCCGAATCCACGGATCTCGATGCGTTGGCCGTTGGCCAGGGCCTGGGTCATTGCATCGAGTACCGTCTTGACAGCGTAGTCCGTGTCACGGGCCGCCAGCTGCGGGTAGCGACTCGCGAGAATCGCTATCAGTTCCGACTTGGTCACACCAATTAACCGTCGTCGCGCTGCTGATCCAGCTTGGCTTTCAGCAGAGCACCCAGGTTAGTGGTGCCCGACGAAGCGCTGGCGTCAGACATACGCTGAATGGAATCGGCTGTTTCGGCGTTATCGCGAGCCTTGATCGACAACTGGATCGAACGCGTCTTGCGATCGATGTTGACGATCATGGCGTCGACGTTTTCGCCCACGTTCAGGACAGCGGTGGCATCTTCCACACGGCCGGCCGAGATTTCGGAGGCACGCAAGTAGCCCTCGACATCGACCGACAGGGTAACGACAGCACCCTTGGCTTCGACAGACTTGATGACGCCGGGAACGACAGCACCCTTGTCGTAGGTTGCGACAAAGTTGTTGAAGGGATCGCCTTCAAGCTGTTTGATACCCAGCGAGATGCGTTCCTTGTCGGTGTCGATACCCAGAACCACTGCGTCGATTTCGTCGCCCTTCTTGAAGTTGCGTACGGCTTCTTCGCCGGTTTCGGTCCAGGACAGGTCGGACAAGTGCACGAGGCCGTCGATACCGCCAGGCAGGCCGACGAACACGCCGAAGTCAGTGATGGACTTGATGGCGCCACGGACTTTGTCGCCGCGCTTGAAGTTGATGGAGAACTCTTCCCATGGATTCGCACGGCACTGCTTCATGCCCAGCGAAATACGACGACGGTCTTCGTCGATTTCCAGAACCATGACTTCGACTTCTTCGCCCAAGGTAACAACCTTGCGCGGGTCGACGTTCTTGTTGGTCCAGTCCATTTCGGAAACGTGTACCAGGCCTTCGATACCGGCTTCGACTTCAACGAACGCACCGTAGTCGGTCAGGTTGGTAACCTTGCCGAACAGGCGGGTGCCTTGCGGGTAGCGACGTGCCAAACCAACCCATGGGTCTTCGCCCAGTTGCTTGACGCCCAGCGAGACACGGCTCTTTTCCTGGTCGAACTTCAGGACCTTGGCTTCGACTTCCTGGCCTACTTGCAGGACTTCGGATGGGTGACGCACACGACGCCATGCCATGTCGGTGATGTGCAGCAGACCATCGATACCGCCCAGGTCGACGAACGCACCGTAATCGGTGATGTTCTTGACGACGCCCTTGACCACGGCGCCTTCGCTGAGCGTTTCGAGCAGTTTCTGGCGCTCTTCGCCCATGCTGGCTTCAAGCACCGAGCGACGCGACAGCACAACGTTGTTGCGCTTGCGGTCCAGCTTGATGACCTTGAACTCCATGGTCTTGCCCTCGTAGGGCGTGGTGTCTTTGACGGGGCGCAGATCCACCAGCGAACCGGGCAGGAAGGCGCGGATGCCGTTGGTCATGACAGTCAGGCCGCCCTTGACCTTGCCGGTGATGGTGCCGGTTACCATTTCGCCGGATTCCAGTGCTTGCTCAAGCTGCAGCCAGGCCGACAGGCGCTTGGCGCGGTCACGCGACAATATGGTGTCGCCATAGCCGTTCTCGAGCGAGTCGATGGCAACGGATACGAAATCACCAGGCTCAACTTCGAGTTCGCCCTGGTCGTTCAGGAATTCTTCTAGGGGGATCAGCGCCTCGGACTTGAGGCCGGCATTGACAACGACAAAATTGTGGTCGATGCGCACGACTTCAGCTGAAATGACCTCACCGGACTTCATGTCCTGGTCTTTGATACTTTCAGCAAAAAGGTCGGCAAAACTTTCACCGCCGAAGGCGGCAGGGGTCGGAATGGTGGACATTAAGTTAAATCCAAAAGCCGGAAGTGGCTGTTAAAAACACACCAGGAAGGGCTAGCCCCCCCAGTGGAGTCAGAAATAATCCCGAACCGTGAAAATCCTACTTGGCTCGGAACCCCAAGCTCGACCAATGGTCGAGTACAACATTCACTGTTTCATCGATGCTCAGACTGGACGAATCGATGATGTGGGCATCGGGCGCAGCAACAAGCGGCGCGCTTGCCCGGCTGCGGTCACGCTCATCGCGTAAGCGCATATCTTCTAATAGGCCCGGTAGATTAGCAGAAAAGCCCTTTTCCTTCAACTGCTTACAACGCCTTTCCGCCCTCGCCTGCACATCGGCGACTAAAAATATTTTCAGAGGCGCATCAGGAAACACCACCGTGCCCATATCGCGCCCGTCCGCAACCAGCCCTGGCAAGCGGCGAAAAGCCCGTTGACGTTCAAGCAGCGCATGCCGCAGCGGCGGATAAGCGGCGACTTTGGAAGCCAGATTTCCGATCTCTTCCTGCCGGATCAGCGCCGCCACATCGACGTCAGACAGCAACACCAAATCGCCCTGGAAGGCGACGTCGAGCTCGGCGGCGACCTGGGCGACGGCCAATTCGTCATCGGCGTCCACCCCCAACTGGCGCACGGCCAGCGCCGTCAGGCGGTACAAGGCCCCACTGTCCAGGACATCCCACCCCAGCGCGCTTGCGACGCGATGCGCGATCGTACCCTTGCCTGAAGCCGTAGGACCGTCGATAGTGATGACAGGTGGGGCGAAAGAAGCACTCATGGCTGGACCAGGTCGGAAAAAACGGAAAAATAATCGGGGAAGGTTTTACTGACGCAGTCCGGATCCAGGATGGTGACCGGCTCCGGCCCGAAAGCGGCCAAGGAAAAACACATGGCCATGCGATGATCGTCGTAGGTCTTGATAGCCGCCGCGCGCCACTGACCATCGGCAATGGGGTGCACCCGTATCCAGTCCGGGCCGGATTCCACCTTCGCGCCCAGCTTTTCCAGCTCGGCGTGCATGGCATCGATGCGATCGGTTTCCTTCACTCGCCAACTGGCTATGTTGCGCAAGGTGCAAGGCCCGTCCGCAAACATCGCCATGGCCGCTGCCGTCATGGCGGCATCGGGAATCAGATTGAAATCGCGGTCGAAGGCGCGCAGGCGTTCCCCGCGGGCCACATGTACGCCGCTTACCTGCACGGAATCAGCGTGGCGGACTACCGTGGCGCCCATGTCTTGGACCACATCGGCGAAAGCCATGTCGCCCTGTATGCTGTTCGAACCCGCGCCCAAAATATGGACGGGGCCGCCACCCAGGGCGCCAAGCGCCATGAAATACGAGGCGGTCGATGCATCGCCTTCGATCGCATAACGCCCGGGTGAGCGGTAGCGCGCCCCAGCCGGGATCACAAAACGCTGCCAGTCTTCGTGCTCGACCGCCACGCCAAAGCGCGCCATCAGGTTCAAGGTGATAAGAATATAAGGTTGCGAGATCAGTTCACCGTCGACTTCTATGATGATATCGCGGCTGGCAGTACCGGCAGGTATCACGGCGGCCATCAGCAGCGCGGTCAGAAACTGGCTGGAAACCGAGCCCTTTACCTTGACGGGGTGGTCGGTGCGTATGCTGCCCTGCCCTATGGCAAGCGGCGGATAGCCGCTGTTGCCCAAATAACGAATCGCGCTTCCCATCGCCTGCAAGGCATCCACCAGATCGCCGATAGGCCGCTCATGCATGCGCGGCACGCCGGACAGCTCGTAGTCACCGCCCATCATGGCCAGGGCCGCAGTCAGCGGACGGAAGGCGGTGCCGGCGTTACCGAGCAGCAGTTTTGCCTGCCGAACGGGATACGGGCAGGCGCCCTGCAGCGTAATGGTGCCTGCGCCGCCGCTTTCGATATGCAAGCCAAGCTGACGCAAGGCAGCCAGCATCACACGCGTGTCGTCCGAGTCGAGCACACCCTCCAGCGTCGTGCTGCCTTCAGCCAGCGAGGCCAACAGCAAGGCACGATTGGAAATGCTTTTCGAGCCCGGCAAATGTATTTGTCCGGTCGCGGTGGCGGCCGAAGCCAGGCGCAAGCTCGATGTCTTAGTCATGCCAATCCACTCCTGCTTCCCCATAGTCGCCGTGCCAGCGCGGCCCGTTCGAGAAAATCTTCCAGCGCCGCGCTGTCGCCGTCAACCAGGGCCTGCTCTGCGCGGGCCAAAGCCGCCTTCACTTCCTGGAGCTCTGCCAGCACCGCCGGACGATTACTTAAAAAGATGTCGCGCCACACTTCGGCCGATCCCGCCGAAATGCGCGTGAAGTCGCGAAACCCGGTACCCGCCAGTGCCATGCGCAGATCGGAATCCTGCGCTGTGGCGACCTGCCACATGTAGATCGACGACAGCAGATGCGGCACATGGCTGACCGACGCCAGGACCGTATCGTGCGTATCGGGTTCCATGCAAACGACCCGTGCCCCGCAGGCTTCCCATAGGCGTGTCAGCAAGGCTTTGCTGGCGTTCGAGTTTTCTGCCAAGGGCGTCAGCACAACGCTGCGCCCCTGAAAAAGCTGAGCATCGGCCGCTTCTGGACCGGTCGCCTCTGCGCCGGCAATGGGGTGCCCCGGGATGAACTGGCTTACTTGATCGCCCAGGACTTGCCGGGCGGCAGTCACCACATCGGCCTTGGTGCTGCCGGCATCGGTGACTATGGTCTCAGGCCGCAGTGACGGTTGCAGTGTTGCCAGTATCTCGGTGGTTGCGCCCACCGGTGCGGCTATCAGGATCAGGTCGGCGGTCTGTGCCGCTTGCTGCAAGCTTACGATCTCGTCGATCAAACCCAGTGCCTGCGCCCGCGCCAGCGTGCCGCCTTGGCGCCCCGCGCCGACTATCCGTGTCACCAGGCCGCTTTGGCGCACTGCCGCTGCGAACGAGCCGCCTATCAGGCCTACACCCACAATAGCGAGGACTGGCACCAGGGGCTCGGCGCTGGTCCTGGGCAAGGGCGGCGCGCTCATGCGGCGCCGACAATAGCCGTCAGAGCCTCGATGAAACGGGCGTTTTCCTGAGGCAGGCCGATGCTTACACGCAACCACTCCGGCAGCCCATCAGCGCCCACCGGGCGCACAATAATGCCGCGCTTGAGCAAGGCCAGATTCACGCCTGCCGCGTCACCCACCCTAACCAGCACGAAGTTGCCGTAGCTGGGCACGAACTGCAGATTCAACTTCTGGAAAGCGGCGCAAAGTGCCTGCTTGCCGTCCCGGTTCAAGGCATAAGAGCGTTGCAGAAAGTCGGCGTCGTCCAGGGCCGCGATGGCGGCGGCCTGAGCCGGGCTATTGACATTGAATGGCTGACGAACGCGATTCAGCAAATCTGTCAGGCGCGGCTGCGCAAGAGCGAAGCCGACACGCAAGCCTGCCAGCCCGTATGCCTTGGAGAAGGTGCGGCTGACAATAAGGTTGGAGAACTGCTCTACCCAACGAGCGCTGTCGAATCGGAGCTCGGGATCCAGATACTCGTTGTACGCTTCATCGAGCAACACGGTCACCTTGTCGCCCCAGCGCTCGTGCACCTGCTGCAGAAACGCCACGACATCGGCGGCGGGCAGGAAAGTACCGGTAGGGTTATTGGGGTTGGCAATAAACACCAGCCGGGTGTCTTGGTCGATGGCAGCCAGCATGGCGTTCAGGTCATGGCCGTACTCGCGTGCGGGCACGACGATATGGCGGGCGCCGCGCGCCTGCGTTGCCAGGCGATACACGGCAAAGGCGTGCTGCGCATAAACCGCCGACAAGCCCGGCCCCAGCAAGGCCAGCGACGCCAGCTCGAGCAGATCGTTAGACCCGTTGCCCAAGGTCACCCACGCCGCAGGCACACCATACCGGGCGGCAAGGGCCGCCTTCAGCTCGAAGCCATTGGGATCGGGATAACGCCCCAACGTCGTCACCGCTTTCATCATGGCCGATTTTGCCGAATCGGGCATGCCCAGCGGGTTCTCATTGGAAGCCAGCTTGATGATGTTGGCAGGGTCGAGCTTGAACTCGCGCGCAAGCTCTTCGATGGGCTTGCCAGGCTGATACGGCGCGATCGCCAGGATATGGTCAGGGGCGCCTGCCGCCATGACAGCGCTTTTGATATCTTCGGAATTCATGCAAGCTGTCCCTACTGCCTTGGGTACGAACCCAGGACTTTGAAAAAAGCCACCTGTTTCTTCAGGTCGGCCAGCGCCTGGGCCACGGATGGTTCCTTGTGATGGCCCAACAAATCGACATAAAAATAGTATTCCCACTGGCCCGTGCGGGCCGGGCGGGATTCCAGCCGGCTCATTGAAACGCCGTTTGCCGCCAGTGGCGCCAGCATTTCGTAGACGGCTCCCGCCCGATTGGGCACGGCCAGGATAATGCTGGTCTTGTCATTATCCGTGGGCAGGGTCTCGATGGCTCCGACGGCCAGAAAACGTGTGCGGTTCTGCGGGTCGTCCTGTATGCCGGAGGCGACCACCTGCAAGTCCCAGGCTTGTGCGGCCATCGCGCCGGCAATAGCAGCCACGGTGGGATCCTGCGCCGCAATCCGAGCCGCCTCGCCATTGCTGGACGCTGCATCGCGCGGCAAGCCGGGATGATGCTGGGTCAGCCAGGCCTGACACTGAGCCAGTGCCTGCGGGTGAGCCATGACGCGCGTCACGCCGTCCAGCGTGCCAGAGCGTGTCATCAAATTATGATGAATCTTGATGGATCGCTCGCCCAGCACCTTCAGCGGAGAACTCAACAGCAAATCCAAGGTGCGATTGACCGCACCCTCGGTGGAGTTCTCGACAGGGACCATGCCGACATCGGCTTGCCCGGCTTCTACCGCCCGGAACACCTCGTCGAAAGAATCGCAACGTAGGCGCGTAATGGCATGTCCGAAGTGATCCAGCGCGGCCTGCTCGGAAAACGAACCCTGCGGGCCCAAATAGGCCACCGTCAAGACGCTTTCCAGCCCGCGGCAGGTGGAAATTATTTGCGACCACACAGCGTCAATAGCCTGGTCGGTAAAGGGTCCGGCGTTCAGGCTCTGCAGCCGACGAATCACCATGGCCTCGCGTTCGGGCTTCAGGATGGGCCCATCCAGGTCGAGTTCTTGCTTGATCTTGCCGACGTCCTGCGCAGCCTTCGCGCGTTGGTTCAACAAGTCGAGGATCTGTTCGTCCAGCGCGTCAATACGCTCACGCAGTGGCAACAAACGGGCTTGTAATTGATTATCCATGTCGACGTTCGAAGTCCTGCATGTACGAAATAAGCGCCTGCACCGCTTCGAGCGGCAAGGCATTGTAGATGGAGGCCCGCATGCCGCCCACGCTTTTATGGCCTCTTAGTTGCCGCAAGTCGGCCGCGTCGGCGCCTTCAAGAAAGGCCGCGTTCAGCGACTCGTCCTTCAGGAAGAACGGCACATTCATGCGCGAACGATAGGACGGGTGCACCGTGCTGACATAAAAAGACGAACCATCCAGATAGTCGTACAGCGCGCGCGCCTTGGCGATATTGGCCGCCTCCATGCTGGCGATCCCGCCCTGCTTTTTCAACCATTTGAACACCAGCCCGGCCATATACATCGCATAAGTGGGCGGCGTATTGAACATGGAGCCTGCGGCAGACACGTTGGCGTAATCGAAGGCAGACGGACAGATCGGCAAGGCATGGCCGATGAGTTCCTTGCGCACGATGACCATGGTCACCCCGGCCGGACCGGCGTTCTTCTGGGCGCCGGCGTACACCATGCCGACTTTGGAAAAGTCGATGGAGCGCGACAGAAAATGCGAAGACACATCAACAACCAGCGGGACTTCAGGTGCGCCCAGCGACTCCATATCGGGCCAGTCGGGAAACTCGACGCCGCCTATGGTTTCGTTACTGCATATATGCAGGTAGGACGCGTCAGCCCGCACGGACCAGTCGGCCGGCTTGGGAAACCACGTCCAGGGTGCCTGTGTACGCCCGTCAACATCAGCCTGCGCGCCGCTGCTCGCCGCCACGGCAATATCGCCATAGCGCTGGGCTTCCTTGTGCGACTTGTTGGACCAGATGCCGGCCAGGACATAATCGGCCTTCCTTGCATCGCGCCGACCAATAAGATTCAAAGGCACGATGGCATTCTGGGCCGAAGCCCCGCCCTGCATGAATAGCACGTCGAATTCTTCCGGCACCTGCAGCAGTTCGCGCAGATCGGCCAAGGCCTCTTCGTATATCTGCGTAAACTGCTTGCCCCGATGGCTCATTTCCATGACCGACATACCGCTGCCGTGCCAATCGGTCATCTCGGCCGCAGCGTGTTGCAGCACTTCCAGCGGCAAGGCCGACGGCCCCGCCGAAAAATTCCAGGGGCGCATGCTTAGTCTTCCTTGCTGTCGTCCGTATCCGGTTGCTCTGGTATTTCGGTGTCTTGCGTACCCTCCGGCGTATCGAGGATTTCTTCCTCGTCATCCAGATCGTCGGCATCGCTTTCCACAACACGGCGCACGCCCGAAAGCATGCTGTCGTCATCCACGTTGATCAATGTGACGCCCTGCGTGGCACGACCCATCTCGCGGATCTCGGACACCCGGGTGCGAACCAGCACACCACTGGTGGTGATCAGCATGATTTCGTCTTCGGGCTCGACCAGCACAGCGCCAACAACCTTGCCATTGCGAGCAGATGTCTGGATGGCAATCATGCCCTTGGTGCCTCGGCCATGACGGGTATATTCGACAATGGAGGTACGCTTGCCAAAGCCGTTCTCGGTGGCGGTCAACACGCTTTGCGATTCGTCGCCGGCCACCAGCATGGCAATCACCGACTGGCCTTCTTCAAGGTTCATGCCGCGCACGCCCCGTGCGGTGCGACCCATGGGGCGCACGTCGTTCTCGTCAAAGCGCACGGCCTTGCCTGCGTCGGAGAACAGCATGACATCATGCTTGCCGTCGGTAAGGTCGGCACCGATAAGGAAATCGGCCTCATCCAGAGCAACCGCAATAATGCCGGCCTTGCGCGGATTGGAGAAGTCGGACAATGGCGTCTTCTTGACGGTGCCTCGCGAGGTCGCCATGAAGACATAATGATCTTCGCTGAATTCCTTGACCGCCAGGACCACCGTGATCTTTTCGCCATCGACCAGCGGGAACATATTGACTATAGGACGACCGCGGGAGTTGCGCGAACCCTGCGGAACCTCCCAGACCTTCAGCCAGTAAACCCGCCCGTGATCGGAGAAGCACAGCAGGTAGTCGTGGGTATTGGCGATAAACAACTGGTCGATCCAGTCGTTTTCCTTCATGGTGGTGGCCTGCTTGCCGCGGCCGCCGCGCTTCTGCGCACGGTATTCCGATAAAGGCTGGCTCTTGATGTAGCCGCTTTGCGACAGCGTAACCACCATATCCATGGGGGTAATGAGATCTTCGGTATCGAGTTCCGTGGCGTTGTGTTCGATCTCGGAGCGCCGTTCGTCCTTGGTATTGGTCGAGAACTCGGTCTTGATGGCCAGCAGCTCGTCGGAAATGATGGTAGTGACGCGTTCAGGACGCGCCAGGATATCCAGCAGATCGGCGATGGTCGCCATGACGTCCTTGTACTCGCCGACAATTTTGTCTTGCTCGAGGCCAGTCAGGCGTTGCAGCCGCATGTTCAGGATTTCCTGAGCCTGCGTGTCGCTAAGCCGATACTGGCCGTCTTCCTGCAAGCCGAACATATCGGGCAGCGCTTCGGGACGATAGGCTGCGCGCCCACCGGGTGTGGCGCCATCGTCGGCGCGTGTAAGCATTTCGCGAACCAGCGACGAATCCCAGGTGCGTGCCATCAAATCCTGGCGTGCCACGGGCGGCGTGGGCGCCGCCTTGATAATCGCAATGAAATCGTCGATGTTCGCCAGCGCCACGGCCAGGCCTTCGAGCACATGGCCGCGTTCGCGAGCCTTGCGTAACTGGAATACCGTACATGCCGAAGGTGTCTTGCAACTGCGTATTCTTGTACAGGTTGTTAAGTATGACTTCAGGTACTTCGCCGCGCTTGAGCTCAATAACCAGGCGCATGCCGTCTTTGTCGGATTCGTCGCGTATGTCGGAAATACCTTCGATACGCTTCTCGTTGACGAGCTCCGCGATCTTCTCCTGCAAGGTCTTCTTGTTGACCTGATAGGGGATGGCGTCGATGACGATGGCCTGACGATGGCCCTTCTCCATGTCTTCAAAGTGCGTCTTTGCACGCATGATGACTCTGCCGCGCCCGGTACGGTAGCCTTCGCGCACACCCGACATGCCGTAGATGATGCCCCCTGTGGGGAAGTCAGGTGCGGGTATCAGCTCGATCAGTTCGTCTATGGTGCATTCGGGGTTGCGCAGCAAATACAGGCAACCATCAATGACCTCGGCCAGGTTATGCGGCGGTATATTTGTTGCCATGCCCACGGCAATGCCCGAGCTGCCGTTCACCAGCAAGTTGGGAAGCCTGGCCGGCAGCAGCAGGGGTTCGTTCTCGCTACCGTCGTAGTTAGGACCGAAATCGACCGTTTCCTGATCGATATCGGCCAACAGCTCGTGCGCAATCTTGGACAGGCGGATTTCGGTGTACCGCATGGCGGCGGCACTGTCGCCGTCCACGGAGCCGAAGTTACCCTGACCGTCCACCAACATATAGCGCAGCGAAAAGTCCTGCGCCATGCGTACGATGGTGTCGTAGACCGCGGAATCGCCATGCGGGTGATATTTACCGATAACGTCCCCGACAATACGCGCCGACTTCTTATAGGCGCGGTTCCAGTCGTTATTCAGTTCGTGCATGGCGAACAATACGCGTCGGTGCACCGGCTTGAGCCCGTCCCGAACGTCCGGCAAAGCGCGCCCTACGATTACGCTCATGGCGTAATCCAGATAGCTGCGACGCATTTCCTCTTCCAACGATATGGGGAGGGTCTCCTTGGCGAAGGAATCCATAGAGTGTCTTAAACGTTAAATCGTGAAGTCGGGCCGAAGTCGGGCGAATGGGAAATTCTAGCACTTCCCCTTCTGGAGCCTGCCCGCAAGCAAGGTTCGGGGCCCCAGTAAATGAAAGAGGTGCAAGAACGCTTCGTTTCCCTCTTGCAGTTCATAAAGCACTTTAAGGCGACTGCCCGTTGCTTAAAACCAACAATAATGCTGGAGATAGGGTACAAATGCCACTATCTGATCGATATGTATCATTCGGGCTTAACTAACCGGCCAGAAATGCCGTAAGATTCGCCCTAACACGCATGAAACCCAGCGCAATTCTTTGATTCAATCATGGCGTTGCTATACTGGCTCCGTTTTCTTGATATGCGGCGGGGGTTCGCTGCGGTCACTTACCAGCATTAAGCTCAACGAGGAGAAACATGAATAAACCCTCCAAAATCGCACTTGCACTCGCCCTTGCAGCCGCCACGGCTTCTGGTGCAGTATCTGCGCAAACTGTCGATAACTGGCGCAACCCATTTGGCGACGTTTGGAAAAACGGCACCAACGAACTGTGCTGGCGTGATAACTTCTGGACCCCAGCTACCGGCATCCCCGGTTGCGACGGCGTACCAGTTGCTCAGGCCGAAGCACCAGTGGTTGCTCCTACCGCCACTAAAGTAGTCCTGAATGCCGACACCTTCTTCGACTTCGACAAATCGAATCTGAAGCCTGAAGGCCGTCAAATCCTGGATCAAGTAGCCGCACAGGCCAACACGATCAATCTGGAAACCCTGATTGCTACCGGCCACACCGACTCGATCGGTACCGAACAGTACAACATGGGCTTGTCCCAGCGTCGTGCTAACTCGGTCAAGGAATACCTGATCAGCAAGGGTATGGCTGCTGATCGCATCTACGTCGAAGGCAAGGGCGAAACCAGCCCTGTCGCGTCCAACGCTACTCGCGAAGGCCGTGCTCAAAACCGTCGTGTAGAGATCGAAATCGTTGGCACACGCAAGTAATACCTCCGGGTAATATTTGCTGCGTTAAACGCTACAATAAGGGCTCCGCATTGCGGGGCCCTTATTTATTTCCGGACAGGCCATGAACGCAACAGCCCATTCAGCACCCGACACCCTTAACGTTGACCAGGCCGAACTCGAAAAGTTCAGCAAGCTGGCTTCCAAATGGTGGGACCCTGAAAGCGAATTCAAGCCCTTGCATGCCATCAACCCGCTGCGCCTGGGCTGGATACTCGATCAAGCCGGTGCGCTATCAGGCAAAAATGTACTGGACGTCGGCTGCGGCGGCGGCATCCTTGCCGAAAGTATGGCGGCCCAAGGCGCCACGGTTACCGGTATCGACCTGGCCGAAAAATCCCTCAAGGTGGCCAAGCTGCATGGGCTGGAGTCCGGCATTGCGGTCACTTACGAAACGGTCAGCGCCGAAGACCACGCGGCGCAGCATCCGGGCACTTACGACATCGTCACCTGCATGGAAATGCTGGAGCACGTGCCCGATCCCTCCTCTATCGTCCAGGCCTGCGCCACACTGGTAAAGCCGGGCGGCTGGGTG
>SMFF01000124.1_pt1 | contig 14812 bp, 33 predicted proteins | sample 2456181 | NCBI WGS metagenome assembly SMFF01 (sample SAMN10132611, study PRJNA489261) | soil metagenome | isolation source: day120 antibiotic-loamy sand soil ammended with raw manure from dairy cow... | place: USA | collected 2015-04-01
CCGTCCCCCGTGGGGGTAGGTCAGCATCTGCTTGCGGAGCCTGGCCGTGAGATAGGCATTGCGCCACCAGTCGGTATGCTGGCCGTCGTCTATCGCGCGATGCGTGGCAAGCGCCTGGCCGAGATACGCCGCGAAGGGCTGCGAGTAGACCGCGCCGCCGAGATGCCCTTCGGTATCGTGGCGGTGCAGCGTTAACGGCTCGCCCGTCGTCTCCGGCGCCTCTCGCATGGCGGATATCTCCTAGTTAGTATACACGATTGGTTGGGTGTTCAACAAGCCGGTACTAGGCGGGCTGGTCGCATTCGCCGAGGGCGGCAGCCAGCGCGGACACGACGGCTTCCAGGTCGGTAATCTGGCGCCGCAAGTTGTGCTCGCGTGTACTGAGCCACTTCAAGCGATCCCGCAACCGATTTACTCGCTCTTGCGCCTCACGTACTGGCCGCTCGGCTTCATCGCGCTGGGCACGTAGCCATGCCGCCTGTTCGCGCAATGCGCTGAGGCGGGGATAGTCGGCAAGACGCTGCTCGATTTCGCGCGTCAAGCGATAGGCGATACGCTCCGCTTGGATTGAGGCCGCGTCCTGTACGCTTGCGGGCACCGTTGGAAGCGCCACCACGATCAGGCTCACGAACTCAGACAGTGCATCTTCCACTTGCTCGCGTGATACGCCGGCATACTCAGCCGCCTCCGCTATAGCCGCTGGCTCGCCATACCACAAGCTCTTGAGCGCCCGCTGCGTGGCGACGTATGTGTCTCGCGTCAGCCTTGGCATGCCCTTACTCACACAGTCCCTCCATTCTCCCACCGCCCTGGATGCCCCTCTGTGCGCGCTACAAGGCCGTGGCGCCGCTTTGGGTGGTTGGGTGGTCTAGTTGCACGTCTCATCACGTCACAGGCCTCTGTGCGCCTTCTCAGCGCGTCGCGCGGTGTGGGGTGTGGGAAAAGAGGGAAGGGAAGCACCCGCCGAGGGAGATGTGCCGGGAAACCGGAAGCGAAACCCGGCGTGGCGATGACCAGAGGCAGGGAAGGAGAGGTAACGGATGCTCCCTATCTCGAAGTGTACCACATTGCATAACGCCTGTATAGTGATTGTGCTAGCTGTGCTCTGATCGTTGGCGGTATATCTCACGGATAGCGCCACGCACCACACCGGCAAGGAAGATACTCACCAGCCGCACCGCATAGGCCACGAGGAAGGCCACCACAAGCCACATGATACCCGCGTCAGCGGTGAGGTGTAGAGTTATCGTCATGCTATGCCGCCTGTCCGGGCATCTGCCACCAGCCCCCAGCGTACTGATCGCCTAGACTATCGCGTCCCAGGTGGTCATACTCCACACCCAAACCCGCCAAAAACACCGCCATGCGGATATCGAGGCGCCGGAGGTCAGGGGCTAGCGTCTCGCGCGCCATCCAGGCGTGGTCAGGGTAGCCGCTCGGCCAATCGCTATACACGCCGCTGGTCACGAGATCACGGAGCACGCACAATCGGCGGTATCGCTCTCGCACCCGGTAGAGCGTATCGAGCCGCACGCGCCGTTGCGCCCGGCGTTGTTCGCGACACACGACGCATAACGCGCCCTCACTTGGATGGATGGGCCGCTGACACACGACGCACAAGTAGGGCTGTCGGTCGTGCTGGTCGGTGTAGGTCATGGGTTACTCCTTGGCGGTAGAACCGCATAGTCTTTGGTGGCAACACCTTCCTCAGCGGAGCCGCGCACGGTGGCGGGCCACCAGAACGTGCCGCGCACCTTGCCAAAGAGCGGCTTTTCATCGTAGGTCTTGAAGTGTCCCCGGCAGATGTGGAGGGCTTTCTTAAGCCCGTTGTGCTCGCTCCCGCCCTCTGTGCGCAACACGCGCTTCATCGGCTCGATTTCCAGCACGCGATAGGTGACGAACTGAGAGCGAGCAAGGCAGGCTGTATCAGCGCCTTCATCAGTCCGCTTTGCCAATTCTCGCCCACAGAATCAGCTATTTGATTATTCCAGCCTAATCGCTGGGATTCTCCCAACTCCTGAAAGGAGAAGCCTGCGCGATCACCCATCCTAAGAAGTGATCCATCAGCACAAACCAAGAAGTGGATATCCCAAAGGGGCGCCGTCATGCGTCCTTTGGCGTCATCAAGGATGCACACAAAGTGCACCTCCCATTTAGGATGGTTGGACAGTACGCCGCCTTCAACGGGCACAACCTCATCATACTCATCGAGATATCTGGCGTAGCAGATGAGGCCAACACTGCCTTGCCAATACTGGCGAACTGATTTGGGTAAATGAAACTCCATCCACCATTCGTCAAACGGTGGCGCAATATTGGGGAAGTCGCGATCTAATGACCACTCATCACGACCGTGAGCATAGAAATACTCCGCTACGTTATCAATTGCAATAATTGGCATTCGCGTGAGATTTGCACGTACATCGGCAGGTACATGCTGCTCACGTAATAGCCGATCTATCACTCTGCTCATCTCTCACTCTCCCTCATCCGCTATCGCCGCGTGCGCCATGTGCAGCGCGGCACTCTCATTGCCCATAAATGCTCGCCAGCCCGCTTCCCCCGCGCACAGCCACAGATACACGCCATGCGCGCCACGCGCCAGGGGCAGCCGGGGCCAATCGTGCGCCTCTCCCCATGCCCAGAGCGCCGCCCGTAGACCAGGGATAGGCGCGGGCAATGGCATCTCGACCACCGGGGCTGCCTCGACCACCGGGGCCGGTTCTGGCGCGATTGCCGCCACCGGCTCAGACTCAGGCGCGATATCCAACCCTAGCGCGCGCTCTCGCTCGGCTCGTTGCGCCTCGAAGCCGCGCGTGCCCCACAGTGCGCGGCGCCCGTTCTCACGTCGTCTCATGCCGCCCCGCCTTCCGCCGCATCACTCGTCATATGCAGTCGGGCGTATTGCTCCCAATCCCATTCTTGCGGCCAGGGTGAGACGCGGGTGTATTCGCCCTCAAAACGGACGGGAATGGAGGCGTTCGCGATGCCCTCACGAGCTTTCAGGACAATCAACTCCATGAGCTGCCCAAAGTGCCCGCCCGCCTCAGCATCCTGGCGCGCGAACCGAGGCATGTAATACCCGCCGCGATAGATGCCCAGCACCCAATCCGCATCCTGCTCCAATCCGCCGCTGTCGCGGAGGTCTGAGAGCATCGGGTGCTTGTTCAGTCGCTTTTCTGTCTCGCGGTTCAACTGCACGAGGCAGATGATCGGGATTTGCAGCTCTAGGGCGATCTGCTTGAGCTTGCGGCTCATATCCGTCACGCGCTGATAGGTGTCCTGCTTGGCGTTCTCAGGCTCCAAGAGGCTGAGATAATCCACAAACGCGCACACGCAGGCATGCTCGTTGACTTGGCGCGTCAAGAGATCGCGTAGGTCGGTAATGGTGGTAGGCTGGTCGGTGAAGTGGATGCGCCGCGCCAGGCGTTGCTTGAGATCATCCGCCGTGCGACGCACCTGGCCGTAGGCTGCTTGGGCGATCTGGCCGTCAGGGCCACGGAAGTTGGCCCGCATGACGCGCCCATTCACGCCAGTGAGCGCGGAGAGGATGCGCTTGAATTGCTGCGTGGCGCGCATCTCCAGCGTGACCCATTCGACCATGCCCGGCCCACCGCGCTGCGCGAGATGTTCCGCGATGTGATGCGCCCAGGAAGCCGCGACGGCGCTCTTGCCGCTGCCAGGGCGTCCCGCCGCGTAGATCAGCTCTCCCGGCTGAAAGCCTCCGCAGTGGGCATCTATGCGCGTATCGCCCGTAAAGACGCCTGGCGGCTCGCCGCGCTCCATCGCCGAAAGCGTCTCATCGGTGAAGGCGTCGCTGGTTTCATCCATCCACAGCCCACGGCCCAAGGGGCGGCGCGTGCTGACCGCATTCAGGAGCTTTTGCGCCTCGTTGAGTGCGTCGCTGGCTTCCGGCTCGTTGTAGGCGATGGCGGCGATCTGGCCAGCGGCGGTAATGAGACGGCGCAAGACGGCGGTGCGCTCCACAATCCGTGCGTACTGTTGGGCGTTGCGCGAGGTCGGCACATTGTTGGCGAGACTGGAGACGTAGGACGCACCACCCACTTCCTCCAGCTTGCCGCGCCGCGCCAATTCGTCTGTGAGCGCGATTACGTCAGCCTCATCGCCCGCTGTGTCCAGGTCAAGCGCCGCCGCAAAGATCGTGCGATGCGCGTTGACATAGAAATCTTCTGGCCGCAGAATGGCGCGCACAATCGGCAGCGCGGTGGGGCTAATCAGGATGCTGCCAAGTACGACTCCCTCGGCTTCCACATTCTGCGGCAAGAGCTTCTCCATAGCGATCCTCTCCTCTTCTCTTACTTCCATTCAAGCGGGGGCGCGTGCAAATCGAGTTCTGGCGGCTCAGGGGCGGCGCGGGCATAGGTGCGAGCCTTGGGGAAGGGGATCGGGCGCGTGGGGTCGCATTCGCTCCAATGCGCCACGAGGGCGGTATCCGTGAGGGTGGCACTAGGAAACACCATGCGGTAGCGATCCGCGCGGCGGGCAATCTCCTCAGCCGTGGCGCCCACCTCGCGCAACTCCTTGACGGCTTTCCCGCGTCGGCTGCGTTCTGACGCGGTCTGCGGTTGGATGCCCGTCACGCTGGCAAGCGCATCCCAAATGGGGTTAGTCGGCTTCCCTCTCACGCCGCCCGCGCTAGCGGCGGCAAAAGGAGAGGTATTACTTTTCCTCTTGGGAGATAAGTTAGGAGAAGTATTACTCTCTTTACTCTTATCTCTTATATCTAGGCGCGTGACATCCGCCCTTTCGCGTGACATTGCATTTGTCACGCCCCTGTCACGCGTGACACCGTGTGATATCGCCTCACGCTGGCGCTGTGCTTGTTTACGCTTCAAGACGGCTTGCGGCTCATCACTTGGTTTGCGCGCTTGACGCTCGGCAAAGGTGCGGAACGTGTAATGCCCCGCCGCCTCCGCTGGCACGAGGTGCTTGACCTTGACGAGCTTATCAAGTGCCGATTGCATCACCGCCTCGTCACCATCAGCGCATTCTAGCGCCAAATCCAGCAGATCAGAGGCGTCAAAGGTGCCCCGGTCCTCTTGCTCGTTGGCATAGCACAGCAGATTGACCCATACGCCGCGCTCGGCCAGGGTGAGTGGCGCGAGCTTCTTATCGGTGCGCGCCTCGTTGTAGAGTTTTAGCCACTTCACACTGACCGCTCCCATTCGCCGCCCTGGCGCGGCGTGTACGACGTGTAAGCACTGTAAAGATTGTACGCTCTGGACAGTCGCGGTGTCAAGGCTGTATACTATGTGCGGGATGTAAAGTAGGAGTGAGGCAGCATGAGCAACGAGAGGGGCGATACCATGAGCACAAAAGAGGTTTGCGCCGCACTCGGCATCAGTCGCACGGCGTTGTATGATTGGATGCGAGAGGGACGTATCGCGCCCCTTCCGCCCCAATATCCCGCCAAGCGTCGCCAGCCGTTGCGCTTCCGCCGCGCCGATGTCGAGCGCCTGATGCGGCAATCGCCCCCCACGCCGTAATCCATCCTCACGCCGCCCTTTCCGCCGCCATTGCCCGTTGCATCGCCTCCACGGCGGCGTATTCCCCGCGCAGCGCCTCGACGCGCGCCCGGCACGTCTCCGCTACGCTGGGTTGGAAGTCAGCTAGCCAGGCCAGCGCGGCTATCGCTTGCCCGATATCCCACAGCGCGCCCTCGACGGTGCGGCGGGCCATATCGCGCCGCCACAGCGCCTCATCGGGCGGTGTTGGTGTCTTCTTCATGCGCTTTCCCTCTCCCTCTCCGCCTCTGGCGCCAGCTCCACCACATGCCCGCGCACCGTCACGAGCAGACAGCCATCTGGCGCCCATCCCAATCGGGCAATGCTGGTGATGTACACGAGGTGGAGCGTGCCGCTGGCCGGGTGTACCGTGCGGTAGGGGTGCTTGGTGCCGGTACGGGGCAGCGCATCCCCCGGCACCACGGCAATCGTGATCTCGTGGTTGCTCATGCGCTGGCCTCATTCCACAATTGCCGCTGCCACTTGGCCCATGCGCGGCTCACAGATCGAGAACCGGGGTACAGATCGTCTAGCGTGTCGCCAGGGCGCAAGCCGAGCAGGTCAAAGATCCAGAAGCAGTACGCATCCGGCTTTGCGCCGTGCGTGCCGCGTCGCATGGTGATATTGGCCGCTACCCAATCGCGTACCGTTGGCTCGGTGCGAGCGCGCTTGATGCGTCCCCCGCGCCAGATGACCGGCTCCCAGGCATAGGCCGGATTGACGCCCGGCTTAAACGATGCGAACGGTTTCACCCATGCGGCAATCCGCACATCAGACGGGCAAACCGCTAGCACAGATTGCAGCGCGCTCGAGCTGGTGGAAAGTGCCCAGCCATCCGGGTAGTTGGCACTGAGATATGCCACGATCCAGCTAGGCAGCACTTCCTCTGGCGGGATGCCGCTAGGATCGTGGGTATAGTGGCGATTGGCTTGCCCTGGATAGGGCGGGTCAGCATAGGCAATCCTCATGCGCTTGCCTTGCCCTTCCCCGGCGCCAGCACACACCGCGCGGCGTCCACAATCCACCACCCGCCCTCGTGTGGCAGCAGGAAATAGGTGGTTGAGCCGCACAGCATCACGCGCTCGACGGTCCACACGCCGGGCAATCCTGGCATCCCTGGCAGCGGCGGCACGGTCACGCGGTCGCCTGGCGTGATCTGTGGCGCGGCGGGCGCTTTGGTCGCTTTACTCATGCGGCACCGCCAATCCATGCCGCTGTGTACCCGGCTGCCTCAGGAACGTCGTCAAGATCGTCCCGCACATTGGGCGCAATCAGCCGCACAATCCCGCGCGCCATGTCCACGTCGGGCACGAGGTTGACGGTGGGCCACCAGGGCCATTCGCGCGTGGGCCATTCGCCAAGCATGGGTCCCAAATGACCGCAATACATGCGGTGGCTGTCTTGCAAGATGCCAGTGAGCCGTAGCGCGGTGATGTGCGCTAGGCTGGCCGTGAGCTGGAGGCAAAACGGCGCGGTATCGGTGGCGTCATAGTAAAAGCCTGTGAGCGTCGCGCGACGCTCGTTGTTGCCGTTGCTCTCGCGTGTGCTCGGTAGCGTTGGTGGCGTGCCTAGTAGTGCGCTTCCCATCCCCTACCACCTCCCCTCGTAGCGGTGCCGACGCCGCCACCACGGCAACACCAGCCCGCCGGTCATCACGTACTCTTGGTGTTGCGCCAACGTCTCGAAGTACGCGCGCTGCGTGGCGTACCACGTCAACGCCATGAGATACACCGCCAGCCACGGGTCTATCTGATGCGCCAGCCACCAGCCGCCGAGGACCACCGCAGCGGAGAGCGCCAGCCACGCGAGCAGCCACGCGAGGCGAGCGAGTAGTGCGCTCATCACCGCCACCCTTTCGCCAGCATGACATCCCGCAACACTCGTTGCTGTGCCTCGATTTCGCCTTCCTCCGCGCGCATCTCGCGGCGGGCGGCAACGAGCATCACCACGGCGGGCACCGCAAACGCGAGCGCGAGCACGAGGCCAGCGAGCCAGTTATTCGGCATGGTGGCCCCCTTCCCGCTCGGCATGCCGCCGTGCGGCCTCAGCTTGGCTCATGCGGTCAATCTGGCTGTTAACACGACACAGGCGCGACCAGACGACCAGGAACAGCGCCAGAACCGCCAGATAGGCGGCGATGCAATGCGGAAGCGTTATCATGCGCTGGCCTCCTCTATCCGTTGCGTGGGGTCCGCCAGGCGGAGCGCGGTGATGGCGTCTATCTGGATGCGGTATAGTTGCTCGGCACCGTAGAGCTTCCCGCCAACCTGGTACCACGTGCCGCGTGATTGGCTGGCGAGCTGGAACAGCCCCCGCGCGCAGTATGTGAGGTCCACATACACGGCTTGATCGTCGGCTTGGCCGGTAAATACGCTCGTGTAGTTCATGCGCTCGCCTCCGCTTTCGTCAGCCGTACAACCACGGTGCGATGCTTGCCCCAATAGTGGTGGATGGTTGGCTTGGAGCAGCGGTAGAACACGTAAAGCGTGGCGTAGCGGTTGCCCTCGTAGTCAGCAAAGTAGTCGGTGCCGCGCAACTCCCCATCATCTCGCCGCACTGGCGCCCCGCATTCCACGCACTTGATTTCAGGCTTCATGCGACTCGTTTCCTCTCCTCTATCCCCTTGCGCGCGTTGCACGGCGCGCACATCAGTTGGCAATTGTCCAGTGTTTCCGGCCCGCCATTGGCGAGGCTCACGATGTGATCGAGCGTGGCGGCGGCGAAGGTGAGCCGACACCCGCACCCCGCGCACACATGGCGGCGAATGGGCCACAGATCGTGCTTGCTGAGGCAGATGCCCGCGGCACGTCTCGCGGCGTCGTGGCGAGCGTTGTAGCGGCGATTGGTGGCCATTAGGCGGCACCGCCTTTGTTCGGTAGCCACGCGAACATCTCACACCAGCCGCAGAGCCAGCCCCGGCCACGATGCCAGCAGCACAGGTGGCGATAGCCGCAGCCACGGCAGATAGCCCACTTGTATTGGCTCATACGGGCACTCCATTCACTACTTGCCGCCGCCCATGCTGTCCGCATATCGTGCAGCGCACCCAGCGCATATCATCGCCCCATTGTTGGTAGTTATGCGGGCAGGTTTTCCATGTGCATGTTTGGCCGCAGAGCGAGCAGCGCATGGCGACGCTTGGCGATCCCCATACGACGGAATACTCGATTGGTAGCCAGTGGAAGTCATGGATACCTTCGCTTGATATCGGGCATGGTGGTAGGCGATCTACCCGATAACTGCGCGGGTAGGTACGCGCGGGATGCGCGTTGGTGTTCTGAGCGGGGGTCATGCGGCGCGCTCCACTTCTCGCAGCTTGTACGCCGTCTCGATCACGTCTAGCGCCTCACCACTGGCGAGCATCGCGCGGGTGAAGCGGAGCACCTGCCAGCCCATTAGCGCCGCCGCGTTGTACTTGCGGCAATCGCCCTCGAAACCCGCCCCGCTGGTATGCCGCCCGCCTACAAACGTTGCGCCTTCCAGCTCGAAGGCAAGGCGTAGCGCGCGCCAGCCGTGGTCGAGACGCCAGCGGCGCGTAGGGTGAAATCTAATCTCGTGGCCGTCATCATCGGATACCGGCATGCCGAGCAACGCCAGATCACGCAACAAATCGGCTTCAAGGTCGGTGAGGTTCTTGCCGCGTTTAGCGGTTGCCTGCCTCTTAGGGCTGGCGGGGGCGCGGTCAGTCGTAGAGACACGCCGCCCCCGGTTGGGAGCGGTCATGGTTATCCCCTCACCGTGCCTAGCTCATGGAGGTCGTGGCCGTCGCTGGCGCCATTCGCGGCGCGGTAAGCGTCGTCCGCATCGGCCACCGTGTACTCCGCGTCTACCGTCTCGCCGTGCGGCTCAGGAAGCTCGCCAGTGAGGATGTATTTGCGCACGGCGGCATAGTGCTCGGCGGTGAGCGCGCGGGTGTCTGTGGTGCCTGTGACGCGCACGAGGGCGGCTTCCCATTGGTCAATAGTCTTGATGTTGTGGTCAAGCGCCTCTTTGCGGAGCGCGCCCCAATTGAGCGCGCCATTGCTAGCAGGCTTGGGGGTTGGTTTGGCAGAGGTGCGCGGCTGTGCGGGTGCCTGGCGCTGTGGCTGTGCGGCGACTGGCGTGGCGTCTACGTAGCTGTCTACGTAGTCGCTCAACTCCTCAGCGGACACTTCCCCACCGCCCACGAGGTTGCTGATAGCGCGGTTGGTGGCGCGGGTGTAGGCATGCGCCCGCACGTTATGCCGGGTGCGTTGTGCCTGTGCTTTCTCGCTCGACCAGCACATGCCATCGCCAATCATCATGGCACCGTTGGGTGCAACCGCCTTCACCACGACGGCATAGCCCCAGGTGCCGTCAGGGTCGGTCTGGTATTCCTCACTGACCGGATAGACGGAGACACCGAAGAAACGGGCGATGCGATCCCAGCCGGAACGCTTGATGTGCTCGCGTCCGCTGATCTTCACCACGTCGCGAGGAAGGAGGATGCTGCTCTTGGCCCGCTCAAAGGCGGCGATGGCGGCGCGGCCATCCTCAATGGTGGCGACGGGCAGCACCATTCCGCCTGCGGGGGCGGCTGGCACCAAGGCCAGCGCGGTATCGTGCTCTGTGGACATTTTTGCGTATCTTCCCTCTTGACGAGGGCATGGCTCAGGGATTAACCTTCACCTTGCCCTACTCTGTTTTGTCGATTGCTTCTGACTGCGGACGTTTCGGGTCTGAGTGCGCTTACTCGCCAAAGTAGGCGCCTCTTTTTTTGCCGGGCGGCTTGCGGGCCGGGCCGGGTTGAGTGGGATGGGCGGGGAGCCGCATTGCGCATCGAGCCAGCGCGCGAGATCGCGCCAGTGGTAGATGGGCTTGCGGCCAATGTAGAGCGCGGGAACTAACTTCCCCTGCTTTTCAAGCCGCCACAGCGTTGTGAGGCCAATGCCGAGCGCCGCCGCCGCCTCCTCGCGCGAGAAGCCGAGCTTCGCGCCCATACGCCCCACCTCCGGTGGTAACGGGGTTGCGGTTGCCATTCTGTTCACCTCCTTTCGTGTGGTGTGTCTCTAGAGACGGACCGGCGTACCATGCGGTAGCGCCTTGTGCCGCTCCGTGGTGTTTCCTGCGATGTCCTAGTGTTTCCTAGCGTTCACCCGACTATTCTACCACTTGCCGCGCCGCATGAATAGCGGATAATCCCGCCATTCCCCCGCCATCCATCCCCTTGTGTCATGAGTTGACACCGCACCACAACGCCAGTGTACGCGCGTGAAACGCTAGGAAACGCCAGGAAACGATACGGTGTGCTCGTGGTTGCGGCGCGAGTGGAGGGATTGCTACCGTGGGCGGAGCCGTCGCCAGCCCCGCCGCTCACTCCGCACTACTTCGCCGTCGTTGCCTGATCCGCTCGCACGATGCGCGGCTTGGGCGCTTGGCCCGTACCGTCGCATACGTCGCAGCGGATGCGATACCGCAGCGTCACCGCGTAATAGGTCGTGTAGCCCGTGCCGTCGCACTTCGGGCATTTGCTAGTGTTGTCTTGCATCTCGATCACTCCTCTTTCGATCACTTCCACTCGCCACAGCGGCGGGTAGTGCCCCGCCGCCTCACTCGTCACTACGCCTACGCGCCTCGCCGCGCCTGCCAAAGCGCCCGCTCGCGGTTGCAATCGAGGCAGGGTAGATCATGCCGGTGGCCGTTGCGCGTGTAGGACACCCAGCCGCGCCCCCCGCAGGTCGGGCACACCGGCTTGGCCGTCAGCACCGGCACGATGCGCGGAGCCGGGGCGGGCACGACCTCCAGCGGCGGATTATAGAGAACCGCTGGCGTGGGATGGGGCCGCATGTAGCGCTCGATATACAGCCGCACGGCGCCGACATGGCCGCAAGGGCGCCCGTAGGCATGGGCGGCGCACGTGCAGATCAGATGATCGCGGCACCGGTCCCACGTCACCAGATGATAGTCACCCGTGCCCGTCTCGTTGGTCTGCCATGCCCAACCACACTCCGGCGTGCCAACGTAGACGCGATCAATCACACCCGTGTAGCTCCGGCTGGGAACGGTGAAGGTGGCGCGGCCCGCCGGGTCATCCGCGCGGCGGACGGCGGTGCCAACGAGGTGATCCCGCTCGGCAATATCAATGCTGCGGACTGCGATGCTGTTGGACTGCTGTGCGGTGGCGGTTGCGGTGGCCATTGTGGTTGCTCCTTGTCTTGTCGTGTGCTTCTGACTACTTCGGTGTGTCTCTCACCGGTCTAAAGACATTGTAACACATACGTCGCACCAATGCAAGTATTTGTAACAGATTTATCGCGATACTTGCCAGAATACGTCGTAGTCTGGTATCATAGAGGTAGAAGGGAGGTCCGATTTATGGCGCACGATATCCGCCGGCCACCATATACACCGATCTCGCTCTACGATCTCCGCACGCGCATCTATGGGGAGACACAGAAGGACTTTGCCATGCGTATCGGTGTGAGCCAAGCGACACTGGCGAGTTGGGAGCGAGCGAAGAAGCCGAGGACACCACGATTTAGCACGCGACACCAGATCGCGGAACGACTCGGCTTAGACTATGGTGATATCGCGTGGGAGGCAAAATACAGCGCCCTCGCCGCTTAAAGGGCAACGAGGGCGCCTAGACCAGCGCGCGCCGTTCGGGCGGCGGGGCTGGCAAGTGCAAGTTTATCAGAGGAGGGAATGGCTGTGGATATCAGCCGCGCGATTGCGGAGTTACGTGAGATTGCCGATGGACTCAAGCCACGCGGGCTGGGGGTTATCTGGACAGACCAACAACGAACGGATTACGCGCTGGCCGGACGGTTGAAGCGTATCGCGGATGAGCTGGCCACGGTGACGGATGAGATCGAGACGCCCACTCCAGCGGCGGCGGAGTAGAGGAGAGGGAGGCGAGCGATGGATGACTTCTTCATCTGCCGCGTGTGCGGCGCCGAGTGTTACGAGCATGAATGGTGCGCCGAGTGCCATAACTGCCTGGAACACTGCGAGTGCCGCCACGTCGAAGACGGCGACGTGGCTAGGTTGTCTCAGTGGGTGGAGACGGGCGAGTAAGTGCGCCAAGTGAAAGCAAATGCCGCTTTGCGACGGCTTGGAGGTGAGAGTGGCGAAAGGGTTGGGAGACTATCGGCTTGAACGTGGCGAATCAGAATACGCGGCACATATTGACGAGGCCACCTGGAACCCTGCCGGCTTCTGGTGGATATGGTTCGCGGGATACAAGTGGGCCGCAGTTTTGCCGCCGATTGAATATACGCCCAAGCCAGATGATTACCTGGAGGTGCGCTGGAGCGCGGAGAAGCGGTTAAGAGCATTCAGCATCAATCAAACTGGCGTAGTCTGGTTGCGCGGACGACCCGCGCCGCTACGTCAATAGGGCACAAACAGCCATTTGCGACGGGTAAGGGAGAGAGACATGGCAGCAGAGGTATATGAGGTGACATGGGAAGCCGCCGCAGACTTTGAGGTGACAACCCGCCAGTATCGCCGCGAACTGGCCCGCAATCAAGCGAAGTCTGGCCGCTTCACCGTGCCGGTATGCGATTGTTGCCAGGAGTATCTAGACAACCTGGCCGCCGTGCAGGCGGGCCGGTGCTCGCTCTGCATCATCAAGCATGGCGAGCCTTCGGCCTAGTTACGTATCTAGGACGCAAAGGGCGAGATGCGAGCGGTAAGCCCCGGCCCCATCGCCGGGGCATTTTCGCGCCCGCTGTGGCCCGCTCGCTCCGCCTCTCGTCTCACCTATCGTGCCGCGAGTGAAGCTGAAAAAGGAGCGCGCTATGTGGGTGGTAAAGCTGGCAGTGATCGTGCTGGTGGTGGCTATGACGGTGGCATGTCTGCTGTTTTACGTCATCCACCCCTTCGGCGCATAGGCGGCTCGCTCTCAGGATTACCTCACAATCCGATGAGACCACGATAAGATACCCAACGGCTGTCCCAACCTCAGAGGCAGCCGCTTTTTTATGGAATGTACCGCGCGGTAGGTCGCTGGGGGAAACCAGGACAACTAGCGGAAAGCGTGCCAAAGCTCGCTGTATCACAATGTGCGCTTGTTGCACAAAACGGACGAGGCGGTTATCATCGTGGCACGCACCAACCCGGTGCGCGGTCAGAAGCACGACGGTTGTGGTTGGACAGACAGAGGAAAGGGAGGAAATGTGAGGCTATGACACAGGAGGAAGTTATCGAGACGATCAGAAGGACAGCATCTCCGGACGTAACGGCGCCGCTGGCAGGCTCGGCATTGTGCCTGAGCCTCTTGGCGGAGATTAGCCGCACATTGGCACGAATGGAGGCGGCACTCGACACCATGACGCGCGCCGTCAACCACTTGCCAGCACGGCGCGACACCACCCGGCCCCTCGCCGATACGTGGCCGCGTCGTCCCTAATCCCCACCCCCACCTCATGCATGAGATCATTCGCCCCTTTCGGTGGCCACCGAGCGGGCATTATTTTGTCCATTGAGATCATTTCCGGGCACGTATACCAGTTCGCGTCTCATATACTGCCGTCTGCTATCATCGCAACGTTGCCAATCTCAAGAAACGTAAACCAGCGAAATGAAAGGCCGGATAACACCGCTTGGCTGTAATGCAGTTTGGAATGCAATTTGCTGGAACGCCAGCGAACGCTGGGAAACGATCAGAGGCCGCGAAGCCGCAATTTAAGCGGGTTTTGCAACGCTAGGGAACGCCAGGAAACGACGTGGAGCAGGTTTCCTAAACCGCGTGTCGTGCGTTCGAGTCGCACCGGAGCCGCCCAGGATTGAAGCGGGTTCGCAGCATCCATGCCGCGTTACCAATAGGGCGATTGAATGCAATTATGAATGCAATTGCGTCATTTGGCCTCATCTTGCGCCTGCTCGGTTTCCGTCTCTTCCATCGCCTCTTGCATCATCTGTGACATGGCTTTGGCGGCGTTATCGGTGCCTCTCGGCATCACGTGGCCGTAGATCGTCATGGTGGTTGCCGGGTTGGCATGTCCCAAGAGTTGTTGCACGACGTTGACTGGTACGCCACTATCGAGCATCCATGACGCCGCCGTGTGCCGCATGTCGTGCGGGCGGATGTACGGCAGCCCCGCGCGCTCCACTTGCCGTTTCCACCAGCGGCGGAGGTTGGCGCCGATCAGATGCGTGCCTGCGGTGCTGACAAACACCAGATCGTTGCGCGGCCATGTCGCCCCCATCGCCAACCGCTCGGCATTCTGGCGGGCGCGGTGGGCTTTCAGCGCCGTAACGGCTTCGGGCGTCAAGGGAATGGTGCGGCGGCTAGACTCGGTTTTAGTCGTCTCATCGGCATAGCC
>SMFF01000146.1_pt1 | contig 14724 bp, 12 predicted proteins | sample 2456181 | NCBI WGS metagenome assembly SMFF01 (sample SAMN10132611, study PRJNA489261) | soil metagenome | isolation source: day120 antibiotic-loamy sand soil ammended with raw manure from dairy cow... | place: USA | collected 2015-04-01
TGGGCCTGCGCCGCCTCCCCGGTGGCGACATCGACCGTGCGCAGCGCGTGCGGCACGGTGGCGATCGGCTTCATGCCCGCCCGTACCCGCAGCACGGTGCCCGTCGACATGCCGCCTTCGGTGCCGCCGGCCTTGTCCGACTCGCGGCGGATGAGCTCGCCGTCGTACACCATCTCGTCGTGGGCCTGCGAGCCCGGTCGACGCGTGGTCTCGAAGCCGTCGCCGACCTCGACGCCCTTGATCGCCTGGATGCCCATGAGGGCGCCCGCGAGCTGCGAGTCGAGGCGACGGTCCCAGTGCGTGTAGCTGCCGAGCCCGGGAGGCACGCCGTAGGCGAGCACCTCGACGACGCCGCCGAGCGTGTCTCCGTCATCGTGGGCGCGGTCGATGCGGGCGACCATGGCGTCCGAGGTCGCCTGGTCGAAACAGCGCAGCGGATCGGCGTCGAGAGCGGCCACGTCGTCGGGGGTGGGCAGCGGCGAGCCGTCAGGCACCCGCACCGTCTCGATGGCGAGCGTGTGCGCGACGAGGCGGATGCCGAGCTCGCCGAGGAAGGCGCGTGCGACGGCGCCGAGGGCTACACGTGCCGCCGTCTCGCGTGCGCTCGCACGTTCGAGCACGTTGCGCGCCTCGGGGAAGTCGTACTTCTGCATGCCGACGAGGTCGGCGTGGCCCGGACGCGGGCGGGTGAGCGCGGCGCCGCGGCCCTTCGGAAGAGTCTCCGGGTCGACGGGAGTGGCCGACATGACGTCGACCCAGCGCGGCCACTCGGTGTTGCCGATCCGCAAGGCGACCGGGCTGCCGATCGTGCGCCCGAAGCGGATGCCGCCCGAGATGCTCAGCTCGTCCTGCTCGAACTTCATGCGTGCGCCGCGGCCGTAGCCGAGCTTGCGACGCTGAAGGTCGGCCTGGATCTGCTCGGGCAGGATCGGCACGTCGGCGGGCATCCCCTCGAGGATGGCCACCAGTTCGGGTCCGTGCGACTCACCGGCCGTCAACCAACGCAGCATGCTCTCGATCATTCCACAGCGCTCGAGCGCGCAGCCGCGCGCATGGCCTCGATGACGACGGCTTCGTCGGCGAGCGGCACCGCGGCATTCCCGGCCACGAAGATCCGGATCTGGTGCACCGCCTGGTGCACGAGCATCTCGAGGCCGTGCACGACCCGGCCGCCGGCCTGCTGCCAGGTGCGCGCGAGCGGGGTGGGCCACGGCGCGTAGGCGACATCGAGCAACGTCTGGCGCCCCTCGAGCATCGGAAGGTCGACCGAGAACGCGGCCCCCGGCGGGATCGTGCTGACGGCGGCGTCGCTCGCGACCAGTGCAGTATCGGCCTGCGCGCCGAGGGGCACCAGCACGGCGCCGCCGAACGCACCCGAGGCGGCGGCCTTCGCGACGTCGCGCACGGCGACGGTCACCTCGGCGCCGAGCGATTCGAGCGCCACCACGGCGCTCTCCGCGGTCGCTCCCCCGCCGAGCACGACAGCTCGTCGCGCCGAGGTCACCCCCGCGCCCGCGAGAGCGGCCACGATGCCGTGCACGTCGGTGTTGAAGGCGCGCACGGGGCGCCCGCGGTCGAGCAGGATCGTGTTGCCCTGACGGGTTCGACGCGCGACCTCGTCCACATCGGGCACGAGCTCGGCCACCCGGCGCTTGAGGGGCATCGTGAGCGAGAGCCCGCGCCATTCCGAGCCGAGGCCCGCGAGAAAGCGCGCGAGGCCCGTGTCATCCACCTCGACGCGCTCGTAGTCCCAGTCGAGCCCGAGCACCCGGTAGGCAGCGCGATGCAGCTCTGGCGAGCGGGAATGCCCGATGGGCGACCCCAGCACCGCGAGCCGAGCACGCTCAGCCACAGTAGGCGTCGTTCTCGGCGCTCTCCTTGCACCAGGCGTACAGGCGCTTGGCGGCGCGGTCGTGCTCCGCGAGCGTGTTCGAGAACACCGTCTCGCCGGTCTTGAGGTTCACCGTCACGAAGTACAGCCAGGTGCCGTCGGCGGGATGCACCGCGGCGTCGATCGCATCCGCGCCCGGCAGCCCGATGGGCCCGATCGGCAAGCCGGGGTTCGCGTAGGTGTTGTACGGGTTGGATGCGTCGGCGCGCTGCTCGGGGGTCGTCCAGACGCTCGAGGTGTCGCCGACTCCGTAATGCACCGTCGCATCCGACTGCAGCAGCATGCCGCGCGTGATGCGGTTCTCGAAGACGCGCGCGATCTTGCCCATGTCCTCGACGTTCGGCCCCGACTCGCGCTGCACGAGCGCCGCCATCGTGAGCACCCGGAAACGCGCCTCCGGCGCGACGCCGGCCTCGTCGAGGGTCGCGAACATCTGGTCCACGAGCAGCTTGATCGCGTCGTGCGCCGTGACGCCCGGATCGAACTGGTAGGTGGCCGGGAACAGCCAGCCCTCGATGCTCGGGGAATTCGCCGGGATGCCGAACTGCGTGTAGTTGGCGGCCTCGGCCTGCAATTCCTCGAGCGGCAGTTCGGTCGCCGCCGAGATGAGCTCGAGAGCTAGTTGCCGGGCTCGAAGGTGATGCTGGAGTCCTCGAGCAGCAGTTGGTAGACCGCGTCGAAAGTCATCGTCACGCCTGCCGCCGCGAGCTTGCGGGCGACGTCGGAGCCGATGTCGCCCGACTCGATCACGACCGTGACCTCCTCGCCGTTGCCCGCGCCGGTGTAGTCGATGGGGGGCGCGATGCCGAGGATGTCCTGGATCTTCTCGCCGTAGGTGTTCCACACGTACACACCACCGGCGGTCACGAGGCCGAGCACGACCACGATCGCGATGATCCAGCCCCAGGGTCCGCCACGACGGCGCTTCTTCTTCGGCCGCCGGGTGTCGGAACCACGGGTGCCGCTGCGCCGCGCGTCGGCCTCGCGCATCGCACGGCGCGACAGCGGAGGGGTCGCGGACGCTGCCGCATCATCGGATGCCGCCGCGACAGCAGGCGTCGGCACTGCTGCCGGTCCGAAGATGTCGTCCCAGCTCGGTTCAGATGCCACGTTCAGGGTCTTTCGTGCGGGGGACGACGGATCCGGGGGGACGATCCGACATCCGCTCGGAGTCGAGGGCGTTCTGCAGGATGATAACAGCGGCGACCTGGTCGACGATGGAACGCGAGCCCTTCTCGCGCCGACCGCCCGCCTGAAGCTGCCGGTGGGCCGTCACCGTGCTCAGACGCTCGTCGACGAGCCGGACCGGCACTTCGGATGCGTCGGCCAATTGCGCGGCGAACTGTCGCGCGTCGGTCGTCGATGCCGTGTCCGCTCCGCTCAACGAGAGGGGAAGGCCGACGACCACCTCGATCGCGTCGAGCTCATGCACGTGCGCGAGCACGGCCGCGACGGTACGCGCGTCGCGCGGCAGCGTCTCGATGGGCGTCGCGAGCAGGCCGTCCGGATCGCACCGCGCGACCCCCACCCGGGCCTTGCCGACGTCGACGCCGACGCGCACCCCTCGCCGCATCACGACCGCCGTGTCAGGCGCCGAGCGCGTCGCGCAGACCCTGCAGGGCCGCGGGAAGCGCGCCGAGATCCGACCCACCGCCCTGCGCCATGTCGTCCTTGCCGCCTCCGCCGCCGCCGAGGGTGGCAGCCGCCTGCTTGGCGAGGGGGCCCGCGGTCACGCCGGCCTCACGCGCACCCGCCGTGGTCGCGACGATGACCGACGGCTTGCCCGCGATGCGTGCCGCGAGAGCCACGACCGCCGCCTCCGCCTGCAGCCGCGTGCGCACCGAGGTCACAAGACTGCGCAGTTCGTCGACCGACTGCAGCTCTCCGAGGTCCTCCACGACCGCGAGCACCGCACCGATGCGCGTCGCCTTGTCCGCCAACTCGGGAACGCGGCCCGCGAGCCTCGACGCCTCGAACGCGGCGATCTTCTTCTCCGCCGCCTTGAGCTGGGTCACGAGGTCGGTGATCCGATCGGGCAGCTGATCGCGCGGCGTCTTGAGCGCCGAGGTCAGCTGGTGCACGATCGCGCGCTCGGCCGCGAGGTCACGGAAGGCCTCGAGGCCGACGAGCGCCTCGACGCGGCGGTTGGTCGAGCCGACGCTCGACTCCGACACGAGATTCACGAGGCCCACCTCGGCCGAGGTGCGCACATGGGTGCCTGCGCACAGCTCACGCGACCACGGGCCGCCGATGTCGACCATGCGCACCGTCTTGCCGTACTTCTCGCCGAAGAGCGCCATGGCGCCCGCCTTGCGCGCCTCATCGAGCGGCAGGATCCGGGTGACGACCTCGAGGTTGTCGCGCACCGCGTTGTTGGCGATCTCCTCGATCTCGCTGCGGGTCTCGGGGCTGAGGGCCTGGTTCCAGGAGAAGTCGAGACGCATGTAGCCGGCCTTGTTGAACGAACCCGACTGGTGCGCCTGCTGCCCGAGAGTGTCGCGCAGCGCGGCGTGCACGAGGTGCGTCGCCGAGTGCGCCTGCGCCGCCGAGTGGCGGTACTCGCGGTCGACGACCGTGTTCGCCGTCGCGCCCACCGACACGACACCGCTGCGGACGCGCGCCGTGTGGCTCACGAGTCCCTTGACGGGTCGCTGCACGTCGAGCACCTCGAGGTCGAAGCCGTCGCCCACGATGGAGCCCTTGTCGGCGGCCTGACCGCCCGACTCGGCGTAGAGCGCGGTCTCGGCGAGGATCACCTCGACCACCTCGCCCGCGTGGGCGCTCTGCACCGAGGCGCCCTCGGCGATGAGGCCCAGGATGCGGGATTCCGTCTCGAGGTAGTCGTAGCCGGTGAAGACCGTCTCGCCGAGCGCGCGGAAGTCGGAGTACACCGAGAGGTCGGCCAGTCCCGCCTTCTTGGACTTGGCATCCGCCTTCGCCCGGGCGCGCTGCTCGGCCATGAGCGTGTCGAAGCTCGCACGGTCGACCGCGAGGCCCGCCTCGTCGGCGATCTCGAGCGTGAGATCGATCGGGAAGCCGAAGGTGTCGTGCAGGAGGAAGGCCGTGTCGCCCGAGAGCGACTGTGCGCCCGCCTTCTTCGTGTCGGCCACCGCGAGGTCCAGGATCGTCGTGCCGCTCGCGAGCGTACGCAGGAACACCTCCTCCTCCGCCATCGCCAGGCGGGAGGTGCGCTCGTACTCGGCCTCGACCTCCGGGTACGCCTCGCGCATCGCCACACGCGATGCGTCGAAGAGCTCGGCGAAGCTCGGCGCGTCGACGCCCAGCAGGCGCATCGCGCGCACGACACGGCGCATCAGTCGACGCAGGATGTAGCCGCGACCCTCGTTCGACGGCGACACGCCGTCGGTCATGAGCATGAGGCTCGACCGCACGTGATCGGCGATGACACGCATCCGCACGTCGTCGTCGTGCACGGCACCGTAGCGACGGCCCGACATCCGGGCGGCGAGATCGAGCACGGGGCGCACCTGGTCGATCTCGTACATGTTGTCGACGCCCTGCTTGAGGAACGCGACGCGCTCCATCCCCATGCCCGTGTCGATGTTCTTCTTCGGCAGCTCGCCGACGATGTCGAAGTCGATCTTCGAGCGCACGTTCGTGATCAGATACTGCATGAACACGAGGTTCCAGATCTCGATGTAGCGCGTGTCATCGACCGCGGGTCCGCCATCCGGGCCGTACTGCGGGCCGCGATCGAAGTAGATCTCCGAACACGGACCTGCCGGGCCCGGCAGCCCCGTCGACCAGTAGTTGTCGGCGCGTCCGAGGCGCTGGATCCGCTCGTCGGGCAGCCCGGCGACCTTCTTCCAGAAGCCGATCGCCTCCTCGTCGTCTTCGTAGACGGTGACCCAGAGGTCCTTCTCGGCGAACCCGAGGCCGCCGTCGGCCTCCGACATGGTCAGCAGTTCCCAGGCGTAGGCGATCGCCTGCTCCTTGAAGTAGTCGCCGAAGGAGAAGTTGCCGTTCATCTGGAAGAACGTGCCGTGCCGCGTGGTCTTGCCGACCTCCTCGATGTCGAGGGTGCGGATGCACTTCTGCACGCTCGTGGCGCGCGGGAACGGTGCAGGCACCACCCCGGTGAAGTACGGGATGAACGGCACCATGCCCGCGACCGTGAACAGCAGTGCGGGGTCGTCGCTCACGAGCGACGCCGACGGCACCACGGTATGGCCGCGGTCACCGAAGAAGGTCAGCCAGCGACGTTGGATCTCAGCGGTCTGCACAGGTTCTCCGTATAGGTGTCCCATCGGGACGTGGCGTGCGGGCCGCCGGCCCGACGGCGGGGGTGGTTCAGGACGTGGCGCGCTTGGCGAGGTCGTCGATCGCGTCCTGCGCATTCGCGACAGCGGTCTTCAACTCCGCCTCACGGGCTCGATAACCCTGCACGACAGCGTCACCGAACTCGCGGGTCTTGCTGTCGACATCGTCGAAGAACTTCTTGCCGGCATCCGTCTTGGACACCTCGTGGGCGACCACGAAGCCGATGGCGACTCCGGCGATCAGAAGCAGTGCACCCTTCATCGTGTTCCTCACTTCTCGTGTGTCCGGCGTCGGCGGCGGGTACCGCTCAACTGTTCTAGCCTATGCCGATTCCACGAATGACGAAGGCCCCGCCGGAGCGGGGCCTTCATCATTCGCTTAGCGGGCTGCGTAGTACTCGACGACCAGCTGCACTTCACAGGTCACGGGGACCTCGGCGCGCTTGGGGCGACGCACGAGGCGCGCGTGGAGCTTGTCGAGCTCGACCTCGAGGTAGCCCGGGGTCTTGGGCAGCACGTCCACGTGGCCACCGGCGGCCGCGACCTGGAACGGCTCGGTCGACTCCGAGCGCTCCTTGACGTGGATGAGCTGACCCGGCTTCACGCGGAAGGAGGGGCGGTCGACGATCTTGCCGTCGACGAGGATGTGGCGGTGCACGACGAACTGGCGGGCCTGGGCCGTGGTGCGGGCGAAGCCGGCACGCAGCACGAGGGCGTCGAGACGCATCTCGAGCAGCTCGACGAGGTTCTCACCGGTCAGGCCGGGCTGACGACGGGCCTCGTTGAAGACGATGCGCAGCTGCTTCTCGCGGATGCCGTACTGCTCGCGCAGACGCTGCTTCTCACGCAGACGCACGGCGTAGTCGCTGTCGGCCTTGCGCTTGGTGCGGCCGTGCTCGCCGGGCGCGTAGGGGCGCTTCTCGAGGTAGCGGGCGGCCTTGGGCGTCAGCGGGATGCCGAGGGCGCGGGAGAGGCGGACCTTGCGGCGGTCCTGTGCCTTGGAGGCGGGCATGGATGTCCTTCCAACACGTGGCCGAGACTTTCACGGCTCACAGACGTGCATCCCGCCATCCGGTGGCCCGGGCGCACGTCGACGCGACCGGCGGATCTGAAGGTGGGATGTGTTCGGACTCGAACCGGAACAGCTTACCAGAGGCGGGCGGTTCCTCCCCCACCGCTACTCCCCGGCGTCGACCTCTGGCTCGCGCTTCGGCATCGGCTTGCCTGTCAGCAGGGCGCGCAGGCGATCGAGCCGCGGACCGACCTCGCGCTCGTAGCCGTTCGCCGTCGGTTCGTAGTAGCGCGTGCCCCGCAACTCGTCGGGCAGGTACTGCTGCTCGGCCACACCGTACGCGGCGTCGTGCGCGTATTTGTAGCCCTTGCCGTGGCCGAGTCGCTTGGCTCCCGGGTAGTGAGCGTCGCGCAGGGGCGTGGGAACGCGTCCGATCCGCCCGGCGCGCACATCCGCGATCGCTGCGTCGAGCGCCTTGTACGAGGCATTCGACTTGGGCGCTGTCGCGAGGTAAACGACCGCCTCGGCGAGCAGGATGCGGCCCTCGGGCATGCCGATCAACTGCACGCCCTGCGCGGCCGACACCGCGACGCTGAGCGCATGGGGATCGGCCATGCCGATGTCTTCGGCAGCCGAGATCATGATGCGTCGCGCGATGAAGCGGGGATCCTCCCCCGCCTCGATCATGCGCGCGAGATAGTGGAGCGATGCGTCGACATCGGAACCGCGCACCGACTTGATGAAGGCGCTGATGACGTCGTAGTGCTCGTCGCCCTGCCGGTCGTAGCGCAGCAGCGCCCGGTCCACCGTTGCGGCGACGATCTCGGCGGTGACGACCGGCGTCTCACCCTCGGCCACCGCGCCCGGTGCGGCCGCGACCGTCGCGGCGGCCTCGAGCGCCGTGAGAGCTCGGCGCGCATCGCCGGATGCGAGACGGATGATCGCGGCACGCGCGTCGTCGGCGAGCGTCACGGCATCCGCGAGTCCGCGCGGGTCCGACACGGCCCGGTCGACGAGAACCCCGAGGTCATCCTCAGACAGCGGCTCGAGAGTCAGCAGCAGCGACCGTGACAACAGCGGCGCGATCACCGAGAACGATGGGTTCTCGGTCGTCGCCGCGACGAGGATGACCCAGCCGTTCTCGACCCCCGGAAGCAACGCATCCTGCTGCGCTTTGCTGAACCGGTGGATCTCGTCGAGGAAGAGCACCGTCGAGAGTCCGTAGAGATCACGCGTGGATCGGGCCTCGTCCATCACCTGGCGCACGTCCTTGACCCCGGCGGTGACCGCGGAGAGCTCGACGAAACGGCGGCCGGAACTGCGTGCGATGGCCTGCGCGATGGTCGTCTTGCCGGTGCCCGGCGGGCCCCACAGGATGACCGACACCGAGCCGGTCTCGCCCGAGGCGTCCTGGGCGAGATGGACGAGCGGTGAACCGGCGCCGAGCAGGTGCCGTTGACCGGCCACCTCATCGAGCGAGCTGGGCCGCATGCGCACGGCGAGGGGCGTCGCCCCCGTGCGAAGCCCCTGCTGCCCGGTCATGCGCTCATGCTAACCGCGGCGTGCGACGCGCGCCGTCGCTCGGTTTGGAGCCCCTCACCGCCCTGGCTAAAGTCATGCTGGGCCGTCATGCGCGGTTCTACCCGTCGTCGGAGAGGACCGCGAGTGGCATCGAGTCGCCAGCAGCGTGAACAGCGAGAGGCGCGCGAGCGCCTGCGCGCCTACCAGGCCCGCCAGGAGGTGCACGAGGTCCGCGAGCGTCGTCGCCGCCGCGACAACGTCGTCGGCATCGTCGGCGGGATCGTCGTGGCCGCGCTGGCGATCACGACACAGGTGCTGTATTTCACGCAGGGACCGGGCGCTCCCGCCCCGGCGCCCTCGGCATCCCCGAGTCCGAGCGCGGCGGCCGACCAGAACGTCGGTGCCCCCGACGCCTCGCTCGCCGAGGATCGGGTGTGGACGGGCGAACTCGTGTTCAACGACGACGTCACCCTCGGCATCTCGCTCGATGGCACCGCCGCGCCGCAGGCCGTCGCCGGGTGGGTGCAGGACGTGCAGGACGGCTACTACGTCGACAAGACGTGCCACCGACTCGGCGACGCCGAGAACTTCCAGCTCATCCAGTGCGGGTCGATCGACGGCACGGGCGCGCCGGACCCCGAGTTCTCCTACGGCCCGGTCGAGAACGCGCCGGCCGACGGCAGCTACGCGCCCGGCACGATCGCGATGGCGCGCGGCGACAGCGTCTACAGCAACGGGCATCAGTTCTTCATCATCACGGGCGAGACCAAGCTCCCGACGACGACGGGCGGCTACACGGTCGTCGGAACCGTCACGAGCGGACTGGATCAGCTCATCGAGAAGATCACCTCGGCGGGCATCGACCCGGCGACGGTCAACCCTCAGGACGGAACCGGCAAGCCGCTCGTGCCCACCACCATCACGCGGGTGACCCTGCAATAGGCTGGCACGCGTCGGCGAGAGGCAGCCGGCCACGATCGATGCGAAAGCAGGAGACCAGTGAGCGACGAGCAGTCGGCCCCCGAGCAGCAGGCACCCGACCAGCAGGCAAGCGACCAGCAGGCACCGGACCAGCAGGCACCGTGGGGTCGCGTCGACGACGACGGCACGGTGTACGTCCGCGAGGCGGCGGGCGAGCGCGCCGTGGGCCAGTATCCGGATGCGACGCCCGAGGAGGCGCTTGCCTACTACGAGCGCAAGTTCGCGGAGCTCGAGGGGCAGGTCTCGCTGCTCGAGCAGCGTCTGCGAGGCGGCGCTCCCGCTCAGGATGTCGCCAAGGCCGTCGCGGCGCTCGCCCCCACCATCCCCGCGGCGAACGCCGTCGGCGACCTGCAGAGCCTGAGCGACCGGCTCGCCAAGCTGCAGGAGACCCTCGGCGAGGCCGCCGAGAAGCAGAGCGCCGAGGCTCAGCAGGCCATCGCGGATGCCGTGGTCGAACGCGAGAGCATCGTCACCGAAGCGGAAACGCTCGCGGCACAGGATCTCTCCAAGGCTCAGTGGAAGCAGGTGACCGCGCAGCTCGACGCGCTGTTCGCCCGCTGGCAGACCGCGCAGCACAGCGGTCCGCGTATCCCGAAGAAGGACGGCGACGAGCTGTGGAAGCGATTCCGCACCGCGCGCTCGACCATCGAGACGGCGCGCAAGTCGTTCTTCGCCGAGCTCGACACCGTGCACCGCGATGCGCGCACCCGCAAGCAGGGTCTCGTCGAGAGGGCCGAGGCCCTCGCGAGCAAGGGCGCCGCGGCGATTCCGGACTACCGACGCCTGCTCGACGAGTGGAAGGCGGCGGGTCGCGCCGGCAAGAAGGCCGACGACGCACTGTGGGCTCGTTTCAAGGCCGCGGGTGATGTGCTCTACGGCGCGAAGGCCGAGGCCGACGCGGTCGAGAGCGCGGAGTTCGGCGAGAACCTCGAGAAGAAGCTCGCCCTTCTCGAGGAGGCCGAGCCGCTGCTCACGGCAACCGATCGGGGCGCGGCGCGCACCACGCTCACCGGCATCCAGCGTCGCTGGGATGAGATCGGCAAGGTGCCGCGTGACCAGGTGCGCGTGATCGAAGATCGACTGCGCAAGATCGAGGCTGCGGTGCGCAAGCTCGAAGACGACCACTGGAAGCGCACCGACCCCGAGAAGGAGGCGCGCTCGAGCGGCTTCGCGGCCCAGCTCGAGCAGGCCATCGCCAAGGCCGAGGACGACCTCGCGTCGGCGAAGAAGGCGGGAGACAAGCGGCGCATCACCGAGGCCGAGGAGGAGCTCGCAGCCAAGCGAGCCTGGCTCTCGGCCCTCGGCTGACCGCCCGCGCAGTTCTCCACAGCCTCGGTTCTCCACCGATCGGCATACATCGCCCGGCATGACCTGCGTCGTGCAGCAGGCTGGTGCGATGGCGCCCTTCCCTCTGATCGACGAGCTTCCCGAGGTCGAGCTGCAGGCGGTGCGCCTCGACGGAGAGGCATACCGGCTGGGTGAGGGCTACGTGCCCATCGGGGTCGCGCCCGTGCCCGCTACCCGGGCGGTCGCGGCGCTGGGCACGCGCACGCCGCGCCTCGTCGCGGCGCTCGGCACGGCCGCCTGGATCTGGGGTGCGACGCCGCATCCGCCCGCGCGCGGCGAGTTCCTCGTCGACCTCGCCGCGCGGTGGCGTCCGCCGTTCGGTGGCGGCCCCCTCGTGATCGAGAGCCACCTGCGCCCCGGCGACGTCGTGCGGTGGGGCGAGGCGTCGGTCACGAGTCCGCTGCGCACGGCTGTCGATCTCGCGCGATTCCGCACCCACTTCGGCGAGCACGAGGCGGCGGTCGTGCGACGGCTCGGCGAGATCGGCGGCTTCGAGGTCGACGCCGCCCTGCACGCCATGAACCGCGGGCGCAACCTCGCGGGCAAACGGGCGGCGGGTGAGCGCCTCCGCGCGGCGCTCAGCCCGAGTTGACGCGATACACGTCGTAGACCGCGTCGATGCGGCGCACGGCGTTGAGCAGTCGGTCCAGGTGCACGGTGTCACCCATCTCGAACACGTAGCGGCTGATCGCCAAGCGATCGCTCGAGGTCGAGACGCTCGCCGAGAGGATGTTCACGTGGTGCTCCGAGAGCACGCGCGTGATGTCGGAGAGCAGCCCGGCACGGTCGAGAGCCTCGACCTGGATCTGCACGAGGAAGACGCTCGAGGAGTTGGGAGCCCACTGCACGTCGATCATGCGGTCCGGCTCGGCCAACAACGTCTTGACGTTGACGCAGTCGGAGCGGTGCACCGACACACCCGAGCCGCGCGTGACGAAGCCGACGATCTCATCGCCCGGGACGGGCGTGCAGCACTTCGCGAGCTTGACGAGGATGTCGGGGGCGCCCCGCACGAGCACGCCGGAGTCGCTCGAGCGCAGGGCCCGGCCACGGGACTTCGGGGTGAAGGTGAGCGACTCGTCGTCGGCCTCGGTCTGCAGCGAGGCGAGCACCTTCTCGATGACCGACTGCGTCGAGACATGACCCTCACCGACGGCGGCGTAGAGCGCCTCGACACCGTCGTAGCGCATCTGCGCCGCGACGGCGTTGACGACGTCCTGGCTCATGAGCTTCTGCAGGGGCAGGTTCTGCTTGCGCATCGCGCGCGCGATCGAATCCTTGCCTTGATCCACCGCCTCCTCGCGGCGTTCCTTGGTGAACCATCCGCGGATCTTGTTGCGGGCGCGGGCGGACTTGACGAAGTTCAGCCAGTCCTGGCTGGGGCCGGCATCCGGGTTCTTGGAGGTGAAGATCTCGACCACATCGCCGGAGTTGAGCACCGACTCCAGAGGCACGAGGCGCCCGTTGACCTTCGCACCCATCGTGCGGTGGCCGATCTCGGTGTGCACGGCGTATGCGAAGTCGACGGGTGTCGCCCCTGCCGGAAGCCCGATGACCTTGCCCTGCGGGGTGAAGACGTAGACCTCCTTCGCGCCGATCTCGAAGCGGAGGTTGTCGAGGAACTCCCCCGGGTCCGACGTCTCCGCCTGCCAGTCGCTGATGTGCGCGAGCCACGCCATCTCGGCGCCGGCCTGCGCGGAGGCATCCGCGCGACCCGTCGCGATCCGCTCCTTGTAGGCCCAGTGGGCGGCGACGCCGAACTCGGCCCGCTCGTGCATCTCGTGGGTGCGGATCTGGATCTCGACCGCGCGCCCCTTCGGTCCGATCACCGTGGTGTGCAGCGACTGGTACAGGTTGAACTTGGGGGTGGCGATGTAGTCCTTGAACCGACCGGGAACCGGGTTCCACCTGGCATGGATCGCGCCCAGCACGGCGTAGCAGTCGCGGATCGAGCCCACCAGCACCCGGATGCCGACCAGGTCGTAGATCTCGTCGAACTCGCGGCCGCGCAGCACCATCTTCTGGTAGATCGAGTAGTACTGCTTGGGCCGCCCGACCACCTGACCCTTGATCCTGGATGCCCGCAGGTCCTCGCTCACGGCGTCGATCACCTGCTGCACGAACTCCTCGCGCTGCGGCGTGCGATCCCGCACGAGGCTCTCGATCTCGACGTACAGCTTCGGGTACAGCACCGCGAAGCTCAGGTCTTCCAGCTCCCACTTGATGGTCTGAATGCCGAGGCGGTGGGCGAGCGGCGCGTAGATCTCGAGCGTCTCCTGAGCCTTGCGCGCAGCGGACTCCTGCGGCACGAAGCCCCAGGTGCGCGCGTTGTGCAGACGGTCGGCGAGCTTGATGATGAGCACCCGGATGTCTTTCGACATCGCGACGACCATCTTGCGCACCGTCTCGGCCTGCGCGGAGTCGCCGTACTTGAGCTTGTCGAGCTTGGTGACGCCGTCGACGAGCATGGCGATCTCGTCGCCGAAGTCCGAACGCAGCATGTCGAGCGTGTACTCGGTGTCTTCGACGGTGTCGTGCAGCAGCGCCGCGGCGATCGTCTTCGGCCCGATACCGAGGTCGGCGAGGATCTGCGCCACCGCGACGGGATGCGTGATGTACGGCTCCCCACTGCGACGCTTCTGCCCGTCGTGGGCGCGCTCCGCAGCGCTGTAGGCGCGTTCGATGAGGGCGAGGTCGGACTTCGGATGATGCGATCGCACGGTCTTCAGCAGCCGATCGACGGCGCCCGTCGGCTGCGAACGCGAGAACAGGCGCGGCAGCAGGGCGCGACGCGACGCCGTGCTCTGCGTCTCGGTGCTCATCGCGCGCGTCCTTCCCCGAACCTCGATTCTAGGAGGGAATCGAGGCGCTCACCGGACCGGCGGTTTCGAGACGCGACCGCCTGCGGCGCTCGCTCCTCAACCGCCTCTGTGTGCACTCGAGCCGGTTGAGGAGCGCCGACCGCAGGGTGACGCCTCTCGAAACCCGCGTCGCCTATGCCGGCTGGAGCTCTCCGCGACGCTGCAGCACCCGCTTGTCGCGCTTGGAGATCTCCGCCTCCCCCTCGCGGAACACCGAGTACAACGGCGCCCCGAAGGCCGGCGTCGAGTAGGTGCCCGCGATGGTGCCCACGAGCAGCGCGAGCGAGATGTCGCGCAGCGTGTCGGCACCCAGCACGAACGCACCGATCACGAGGATCGCGGCAACCGGGAGGGCCGCGACGACACCGGTGTTGATCGAGCGGACGAGTGTCTGGTTGACCGCCAGGTTGACCGCCTCGCCGAAGGTGCGCGTCGAGTCGTCGCCGAGTTCGCCGGTGTTCTCGCGGATCTTGTCGAACACCACGACGGTGTCGTAGAGCGAGTAGCCCAAGATCGTGAGGAAGCCGATGACCGCGGCAGGCGTGATCTCCCACCCCGTCGCGGCATAGATTCCCACGGTCAGGATGAGGTCGTGCAGGAGCTTGAGGATCGCCGCGATCGACATCTTCCAGGTGCGGAAGTAGAGCGCCATAAACACCAGGGCCAGCACGACGAACACGCCAAGGGCACGCAGGGCGCTGTCGGTGATGTCGGCGCCCCAGGTGGCGCCGATGAACGACGCGGACACCGATTCGGTGTCGTACGCCTCTTGAAGGTTGATCGTCACCTGCTGGGTCGCGGTGTCGGTGAGCTGGTCGGTCTGCACGCGCA
>SMFF01000277.1_pt1 | contig 14653 bp, 12 predicted proteins | sample 2456181 | NCBI WGS metagenome assembly SMFF01 (sample SAMN10132611, study PRJNA489261) | soil metagenome | isolation source: day120 antibiotic-loamy sand soil ammended with raw manure from dairy cow... | place: USA | collected 2015-04-01
CACCACGGCGGTCGGCAGTCTCCAATTGTGCCATGTAGCGCGCGATGCTCTCGTCGATCTCGTGCTTGACCTCGTCGCGGAACCGTTCGACCAGCAGCGTGCGATCTGTGGGGACGTGGCCTGTTGCCGCCTTCTGGTCGGCAATGAACGCAATCAGGTTGCCAGCGGCGAGCTCGTCGAGTCCGGCCTCGCGCACCCGCGAGACTGCGAGGCCTGGCGCGCTCGTGGACAGTTCCCTGGTGTACGCCCCTATAGCCCGGCCGAGCTCTGCCGGACGCCCCACCCCGTCGCCCTTCCAGAATGGCACGCGCCCCGGCGTTCCGAATGCCGGGGACACGAGAACGCGGTCATGGGTGATGTCTTCGATTCGCCAGCTCGTGGCGCCGAGCGCGAAAACGTCGCCCACCCGCGACTCGTACACCATCTCTTCGTCGAGTTCACCGACGCGCCCGCCGGCGCGACCCGCGGCTACCGCATTCCCAGGCCCGGCAGCTCCCTCGCTCACAGTGCTCGTCGCCGGGCTGGAACCGACCATGTACACGCCGAACAGCCCGCGGTCCGGGATGGTTCCACCCGACGTGACCGCCAGGCGCTGTGCCCCCGGTCGCCCCGTGATGGTGCCCGCGACCCGATCCCAGATGACGCGCGGGCGAAGCTCGGCGAACTCGTCGGAGGGGTAGAGCCCGCTGAGCAGGTCGAGGGTGGCGTCGTATGCACTGCGGGGCAGTGAGGAGAATGGCGCGCTGCGCCGCACCGTGTCGAACCACTCCTCCACGTTGAGTTGGTCGAGCGCGACCGCCGCGACTGTCTGCTGTGCGAGCACATCGAGGGGGTTCTGCGGTACGGCTATCTGCTCGATCAGCCCTGCAATCATTCTCTCGGCCGTCACTGCCGAGTGCAGCAGGTCCGCGCGATGCTTCGGAAACAGGATGCCGCGCGACACTTCGCCCACCTGGTGACCTGCGCGCCCCACCCTCTGTAGTCCGCTGGCGACGGATGGCGGCGACTCCACCTGGATCACCAGGTCTACCGCGCCCATGTCGATGCCGAGCTCGAGTGAGCTGGTGGCGACGACGCAGCGCAACCGCCCCGATTTCAGGTCGTCTTCGATCATCGCTCGCTGGTCCTTGGATACGGAGCCGTGATGCGCGCGTGCGAGCACATCGCTTGTCTCGGTCCGTTCCGCGTAGATCTCGTTGAGCCGCGCTGTCAGTCGTTCCGCCAGACGGCGGGAGTTGGCGAACACGATGGTCGACCGGTGCTCCAGGATGCGGTCGACGATCTGCTCTTCGACGTGCGGCCAGATTGAAGCCTGCGCCGGTGCGGCCGATCCGCTCGCCGTGGACCCCTCGCGCACGGGGGCTGTGCCCAGCTCGGTCATGTCTTCGACAGGCACCACTACGCGCAGGTCGAATTTCTTCTCGGACGGGGGCGCGACGATCGTCACGGGCGTTGACCCGCCGAGAAAGCGTGCAACCTCTTCCAGTGGCCGTACGGTCGCGGAGAGTCCGATGCGTTGTGCGGGTTGTTCCAGCTGCGCATCGAGGCGTTCGAGCGAAAGGGCCAGGTGGGCTCCGCGCTTGGTGGCGGCGACAGCGTGCACCTCGTCGATGATGACGGTCTCGACGTCTCTCAGCGTCTCGCGTGCGGCAGACGTCAGCATGAGGTAGAGCGACTCAGGTGTGGTGATCAGGATATCCGGCGGACGCTTCTGGAGCATCCGTCGGTCAGCGGATGTCGTGTCTCCCGAACGCACGCCGACCGTGACATTCGGCGCATGCACTCCGAGCCGCCGTGCTGTCTGCGTGATGCCGACGAGCGGGGAACGCAGGTTTCGTTCGACGTCGACGGCGAGTGCTTTGAGCGGGGAGATATAGAGCACGCGCGTGCCAGCCTGCCGCTCATCGGCCCCTGAGCCCGCCAGCGAGCCTGAAGCCAGCCTGTCGATGGCCCAGAGGAATGCCGCCAGTGTTTTTCCCGAGCCGGTCGGCGCCACCACCAGCGCATGGTGCCCCCCGGCGATCGCGGTCCATGCGCCGAGTTGGGCCTGCGTGGGTGCGGCGAAGGCGCCGGAGAACCATTCGCGGGTCGCGGCCGAGAACTGCTGCAGGGGAGCACCCATGCCCCTATCTTCATGCACTCTCCTGACAGCGCAAGAAGAGGCGTGGGCACAGCTCGGGTTTCACGCAACAATAGAGCATGAGCTCCGTTGGCACCCCTGACCCTGATAACGCCTGGCTGTCGGACGTCGAGTTGTTGGAGATCCGGCGACGACTGCCGATTCTCTACGTCGAAGCGGTACCGGTGCGGGTGGACGGCCTCGGCCAGGTGACCGAGGTGGGGGTGTTGTTGCGCGCATCCGTCACCGGTGAGATGACACATGCGCTTGTGTCTGGTCGGGTGATGTATGGAGAGACGCTGCGTGAGGCGCTTTTCCGGCACCTGGAGAAAGATCTGGGGCCGATGGCCTTCCCGCAACTACCCGCGAGCCCGACGCCGTTCATGGTGGCCGAGTACTTTCCGCTGCCCGGCATCAGCCAATTCACCGATGATCGGCAGCACGCCGTCTCGCTCGCATACATGGTGCCGGTGACGGGTACCTGCGAGCCGAGGCAGGATGCGCTCGAGGTGAGCTGGATGTCGCCAGCAGAGGCGGCGAGCTTCACCGTCAGCGAGGAACTGGAGGGTGGCCGCGGCACACTCCTGCGCGCGGGACTCGCCTCTGTGGGAGTGCTGCCGTAATTGCAAGTGGGTGACAGCATCCGAAATCGAGGATTTTTTGGCTGAAGCCCAGTACATTGTCCTTGAGCTCGTGCGGATCAGGCCGTAGGCCAAAGATTTCGACGAACCCGTCAACCTTCGGCAGTGAGCTGCGCGTCGGATAGTCGTGAACGTTGCAGTGGCGCAGAAGACCAGGCTCGACCTGGAAGCGTTCGTTGCTGCCGAGTACCCGGCGGTCGTGGCTGCAGTCGGCCTCATTACGGGAAACCGGCAGGATGCTGCTGACGCGGTTCAGGACGCCATCGTCGGGTTCCTGGCCAAGCCTCCGCGGCGGGCGATAGACAACGTCGCTGCCTGGCTCACGGTGGTGGCCAGCAACCGCCTGCGAGACCAGTACCGCAGCAGGGCGGCTGAGTCACGCGCCCTCGGCAAGGTGGGGATGGCCGCCGAGACGGTGACGGATGCCACGCGTCTCCTCGACCTCGACGTTGTCTCAGCGCTCGACGCTCTTCCTCTTCAGCAGAGGCAGGTGTGCGTACTGCACTACCTGCTGGACCACTCGGTGGCGACTATCGCCGAGGGTCTCGGTGTCTCTGAGGGAACCATCAAGACCCAGCTGCACCGGGCGAGAAAGTCGCTCGCTGCCCGACTGCGGAGGGAGGATCACCATGTCTGATTTCGAACAGTTGCTGAGCGACGCGTTCGCGCGCGTGGCGCAGCCCGGTGACCCGACCGGTGTCGTCGACTCCATCCGTTCGCGGGTGGCCTCCGGCGACCCCGGTACCCCTTCTGCCGGTGCCTCCTTCGGTGGGGGCGGCGGATGGTCGTGGCTACCGTGGGTGGGCGCGGGGGTGGTGGTTGCGATTGTGGGTGCTGTTATCGGGGCTTCCGGCGTGTTCGGTACCGCGGATACGCTCGGTGCAGGCACGGTTGCCGGCGATCCGGTGTCTGGTTCGACCTCCGCCTTCGGTGTGGTTCAGACGACCAATGCGCTGGATTGCCCCGGCGGTAAACCCGTCATGGCGCTCCACGCGGGCGATCGGGTGCTGAGCCAGAGCCAGAGCCAGAGCCAGAGCCAGAGCCAGAGCCAGAACCGAAGCCCGAACCCGATGCAGGACCTAAGCCGCAACCCAAACCGAAGCCCGGCCCGGCAACGCCGCCTGCGCCAGACAACCCGCCCACCCTGGGCACGCCCACGGCGTCTCCCGCGCTGATTTATTCGGGTGGATCGTCGACCATCAAAGTCGGCGCGGCCGACGACAAGGGAGTGAGTTCTGTCGTCGTTAGCTGGAGCGGTGCACACACGGGAAGCGCAGAGATGACCAAGTCTGGGGCGATCTGGTCGTTCGTCTACCCGGAGTCCGGACACTACGGTCACGTGACGTTCACTGTTCGAGCGAAAGACAGTGCGGGCCAACCGAGTCAACCCAAGTCAGTGACCATCGAAGTTCAGTACTTCGGGTGAGGTGAGAACCGTGAATATCCAGATTCGGATTCGGCCGTCGGTCGCCGTGCTGGCGATCATTGCGTTCGGTGTGTCTACCGCGGTGATCGCCGCCAACTTCTCCGGCTCCGCGACGGCCGACGAGCCGACAACTGTTGAGCTTCCTGTTCTGCAGCCGGTTGGCTACGGCGGGCACGCGCCCGACCTCGACCGTGACGGCGACCCGGGCACGAGCGAAGTGAGCCCGCTGCAGCGCACGGTGACTGTCCCCTTGGGTGACGACGGGCACCCGGAGCCGGAACGCGACTTCAGGAGCGCGGTGGGTGCGCTCACAGGCGGACCTGCCCCCGACGCATCCGGTTTTGTCTTCGACATCGCCGACGGTGAAGACGACCCCTGCGCGCCGGAAGACGACACCGAGACGGAAGGCTGCCCCCACGGCATCCGCGGAGCCGTATTCTCGCTTGTGGCGCCCGACGAGCTGTGGGTGCGAGGCTCGGTGCCCCACGCACCATCAGACGAGTTGCCGCACTATGCAGTTCAGTGCGAGCCGGTGGAACACGCGCAGAATGCCCTACCGTTCGGCTTCGTCTCGAATTCTCCCGGCAAGGTTGTCATGCGCTACTGGCCAGTGGGCAACGCAGCGGAAGCGGTCACGGTCGAAGCGAGAAGCGCTGCTGCCGACATCGCGGAATGGGAGGCCGGTCTCGCCGCCAGCGACACCTTCGAGGGCGAATGGACGACAATCAACACTTGCCTCGTGCTTGACGGGCTGACTCGACGTCAGTCGTACAACTACGAGTTCACCCTGACCGACGTGCTCGACCGCACGTTCAGCAGCTCGCGCACCTTTCCGTTCTCGCTGCCAGACGATCGCACCGCGCCGCCCACGCGCATCCAGCCGCTGGGTCGCAACGCGATCATGCTCTCCGCTCCACACCGCGAGAACGTCCGCGTCGATTTCAACGTTCAGGTGGTCGATGAAGGCGAGACGGCCGACTGCTCGCTCACGGGCGACACACTCCCCGCCGTGCAGGATGAGCCGCGTACCGTCACCGATGTCTCGCCCGAGTTCCTCGCCGCCAACGGCTATCAGTCCCAATACACCAAGCGCACCAGCATGGCGGTGTGGGTGCCGGAGGGCAGCACCATCATTGGCCTGCATAGCCGAGTTCGACGCGGATCGCCCCGGCTGGCAATGGCTCGAGGCACAGCGGGTCGTCTGGGCCATTGTTCAGACCCCAGACACCGCTCGCCCCAGAGTGTCGGTCGACTCCGTCGACCTCTTCAACTCAGTCGACGCCGACAGCGTCTCCATGTCGGTGCGATGGCCCAACAACCAGGGCTACTGCGGCCTCTGGAACGGCCCGGCCGCGGTCGGCGACGCGGTGCCTGCCAGCGAGGGCAAGGAATGCTCAGGCGACCCGGAGCATCCGATCACCCAGGACGACGCCACCATCTGGACCTCGGTGCAGTATGAGGGCGAAACTGTCGACTCACAGTTCATTCTTCCGCTCAGCAGCCTGGCCTGCACGGGCACGTGCGCGACCCCGCCCACCACATGGTTCTCAGTGCCCCTGAGCATCGAAGGCACACCCGTCGAGATGTGCGGCAACGGAATGCGGGCGCCGTGTGACCCAGCGGATGCACGGGGTGCGGTCGGCGCCGCGAACGTGCGCGTCGATTGGGTCGCCGGTGCGCGCAACGGGCTGGACGACTGGCAGGTGGGCAGCCTGCAGCGTGAAGATGTCGAGCATGAACTGAAACCGCTGCCGCAGATGGACTGGCTGGTCACTCCGACAGTGTCGGTGGCGGAGTCGAATCGCTCAGCCACTATCCAGTTTCCACTGAAGGTCGACCGGCCGGTGGACTACACGGCGGAGGCGATCACCCTGGACTCGGCGTTCGCCTCGGCCGCGGATTCGACCAGCTGCGAACGTTCGGCTGTTGGCCTCCACGCGACCGGGCGCGCGCTTCCGAACCGGGGCGTGGGGGTCATTCTGTCCGGTGCGTGCCTCGGCACCTGGTACGAGGTCGTGGTGACTCTCACCGACGACGACGGCAACACGAACAGCTTCGGGATGGGGTCGGGCGTGTCACCCTGGCCAGATGCGCGGGTGAAGACCCCGGGCATCCAGACCGGCGGTATCGCGCTCTGGTACGACGTCGCCCTCGAAGAGGCTGCAGGCCAACTCAAGATCGTGCAGCTGAGGGTGTCGGTCGACGGGCAGGAGATCGACCCGCTTCTACCTGAGCGCGACTGCGCCAAGGGTGCGAGTTTCGGGCGCCCGGCAGGCGGACCGGTGCTGCCCGACGCCGTCATCTCAGAACGAGTGCAGGTCACGATCACCATGCAACTGGCGGTGGCGTATGGCACGACCGACGCTGACCAGGCGTACTGCAACGCAGGCTGGGACGACGCCTCCGTCTATACCTTGAGTGCGGTGATCAGCCCAGATGACCTCTTCGGGCCCGTGACCATCACGCTTCCCGACGATGCCCCATATACGGGCGCCTTCACACTGAGCCGTCTGCCGGACGAGCAACCCTAACCGGACTGCTCGGCGCTCCACTCCGCGACGCGTCTCCGACTTTCCGCAGGGGAGAGGTCTTCCACGCGGGTCATGATGCTCCAACGCACACCGACCGGGTCGACGATCGACGCAAACCGGTCGCCAGACACGAAGGTGGCGGCTTTCTCGCGAACCTGGGCGCCGGCGGCCACTGCAGCCTCAAGCACGGCATCCACCTGCGGAACATAGAGCGCAAGGGAATACGTGGTGTGATCGCGGTCTACTGCGTGCAGTCCGTACGATTCGAGCGGGTCGCTCAGGGTCAACCGTCCGGAGCCGAAGTCCAGCTCGGCATGCGCGACAAGGTCGCTTCCCGGAAAGCGCGTGATGTCGAGAACCTGGGCGGCGAAGACGGCTTCATAAAAGGCAATGGCGCTCGCGGCGGGATCCACCACGATGTGCGGCGTGATCGAGGTGCTTCCGTGGGGTAGCCCCTCAGTGGTGTGCGCGCCCGTTGCTGGGGTAGTCAGTGGCTGGTTCATGCAGACCACCCTAGGAAGCGGTTGGATGAAGATCTAGTACTTTTGCGACATGCAGGGCAATACTGAGCCACGATCGCGCGGGCACCTGAACCCGGGTGCACGTGAAGTGTCGTTCGACCGCTTCGAGCTCGGTGATGCACTCTCGGAGCTGGTGCGCCACGTCTGGGTGGTGCGCTGGAGTGTTCCCGACGGAGAAACGCGAAGCCAACGTGTGCTGGCCTACCCCACCTACAACGCCGTGTTCCAAGCATCGGAGGGGCACCTGTATGGTGCCGACCCACGATTGTCCGTACGCAATCTCACCGGCACATCGTGGGCCGTCGGCGTATTGTTTCGCCCAGCGGCAGGCGTCGTCCTGACCCCGACGCCACCCGCAGAACTGCTCGGGTCACGTGAGCCGTTTCTGGCAGCACCGGCGGCAGCGGTCGCCCACGCAATGGAGCCCGACCCGTATGAGCGAGCCGAACTGGTAAGCACGCTGAGGCGGTGGTTACTTCCGACGGCGAAACTCGTCGACCATCGGGGACGGCTCATCAACGAGATCTGCAGGGCAGCAGAGGAGGACGACACGATCCTGCGCACCGCAGACCTCGCGTCGCGAGTCGGTATTTCTGCTCGCACGCTCCAGCGCGTAGTAAAACGGCAGATCGGCGTCTCACCAAAGTGGCTCATCGAATGCCGACGACTGCAGCAGGCGGCGACCGAGCTCGGGGCGCGGCCGCACACCCAACTTGCCTCGTTTGCCGCAGAACTGGGGTTCAGCGACTACTCGCACTTCTCGCGCCGCTACCGCACCGTTCTGGGTGAGACGCCGGAGCAGACGCGGGCGCTAGCCCTGCGCGCGGCGACCGGCGCGTCGCTGTCCGCCGGTACTGGCGGGAGTTGACGTGCTGTAGCTCGTGCTGCGCGACTGCCCGGCGCGGGAAGCTGTGGCTCCTGAGCGACCCGTGCGAGCCGCTGATGCGTGCGAGCCAGCGCTGCCTCCACGTCCGCTGCGGGTCTGACCGCTGCGAACCGTATCGGTGGATGCGCCAGAACCAGAGCGTGCGGGCCGCCCAGAGCGGTCGCGGCGAGGTGCGTCACCGCGAGCAGCACGCTTGCGCTGCGCGTTCGCACCCTGCGACTGGCCGCCGCCGCGCTGCTGCACGACCTTGGGGGCCGGCTTGACGTACTCGGCGACCGGTCCGACCAGGGTGGCGACAGCATCCGACGACGCGGTGACGCGCTGCGCAGAGACCTCTATCTCAGCCTTACGCAAGAGCGCGAGGGTGTCCTTTTTCTGCGTCGGCAGCATGATCGTGACGACGTCGCCCGAGCTCCCCGCGCGAGCGGTTCGGCCACTGCGGTGCAGATACGCCTTGTGCTCGGCTGGCGGGTCGACGTGGATGACCAGCTCGATGTGGTCGACGTGCACGCCGCGAGCCGCGACATCCGTTGCCACCAGAACCTTCGCATCGCCATCGGAGAAGGCGGCGAGGTTGCGGTCGCGCTGCGCCTGCGAAAGGTTGCCGTGCAGGTCGACTGCGGGGATACCCGCCTCCGTCAGCTGCCTGGCGAGCTTCTTGGCGTGGTGCTTAGTGCGCATGAAGAGGAGGCGTCGGGTGGTTCCCGAAGCCAGCTTCTCGATCAGCTGCCGCTTAGCCTCCACGCCGTCGACCTCGAAGAGGTGGTGGGTCATGGCGTCGACGTGCGAGTTGACGTCATCGACAGAGTGCATGACCTCGTTGTGCAGGAAGCGCTTGACGATCTTGTCGACCCCGTTGTCGAGGGTGGCGCTGAACAGCAGGCGCTGGCCGTCTCTTGGCGTCTTGTCGAGGATGCGCGTGACGACAGGCAGGAAGCCGAGGTCGGCCATGTGGTCGGCCTCGTCCAGAACGGTGATCTCAACGGCGTCGAGGTTGACGAAGCCCTGCTTCATCAGGTCTTCGAGGCGGCCAGGGCAGGCAACGACGATGTCGACACCGGCCTTGAGCGCTGCGACCTGACGCTGCTGCGACACGCCGCCGAAGATGGTGGTGCTCTTGAGCCCGTACGCGGATGCGAGTGGCTCGAGTGCTGTTGCAATCTGGGTGGCGAGCTCGCGCGTTGGCGCCAGGATGAGCCCGAGCGGGCGGCCGGCACGGCGCTGGCCACCGGCCAGCTTGCCGCCGAGACGCGCGGCCATCGGGATCGAGAATGCGAGGGTCTTGCCAGAGCCCGTCTTACCCCGGCCGAGCACGTCGCGCCCGCTCAGGGTGTCGGGCAGGGTGTCGACCTGGATGGGGAAGGGGCTGGTGATGCCGCTCTCCTCGAGCGCGTGGACCAGTGGGGTGGGCACGCCGAGCGCGCCGAAGGATGTTTCAGTCATGTAAGTAGTGAGTGCTTTCGAGAATCTTTACCGCAAGGCGACAGGCTGGCTCGAATGTGAACTCGCGTGAGCGCGTCGAGATATGGTGAGTTTGGCGAAGGTGGCGAAAACCACATCCGTTCGCCGTAAGAAAGTGATCAGCCCGAACGGGCGGAGAAGCGTTCTACGACGCAGGGAACACGTGAGACGCGTTCGCAAGTATCCCCAGCCTAGCAGCACCCGCCGGGTTTCCCTGAGTGCGCACGCGAAGAAGGATACTAGCCGCGGCGGAGCACCTCTGCTGCGACCACCAGGTCTTCCCACGGCATGCCGGAACTCTTGAACACGCGCGGTCGGTTACGGTCGACGGCGACCTTGCCGATCACCAGGTCACGCAACGGCGAGACGTGGTCGATGGTGATCGCACCCTCGTTGATGGGCATGATGACGTCGCCGCCCTCGATCATGACGTGACCAAGGTCTTCGACGACCACTTGTGAACGGGCGATGAGTTCGGTGTCGAGCTCGCGCGCATCCGGCTCGTGGCTGCCGACGGCGATCACGCAGGCGTCGGCCGGTACCAGGGAGCCGTCGAGTACGGGTTCGCGTGCCGTAGTGGCGCAGACGATGAGGTTGCTGTCTTTGACGTCGTCAGCGGTACCGACACTCGCGGGGATGCCGCTGGCGGTGATCTGGTCCGCGAGCACCTGCGCACGGTCACGGTTGCGACCCACCAGTGTGACGCGCTTGATGTCGCGGATGGCGCGCAGCGCCTCCACATGACCCCAGGCCTGCGGCCCGTATCCGAAGATGACCAGGTGCTCGCAGTCCTCGGCTGCGAGCAGGTCGGCTGCCGCCGCAGACACCGCGGGGGTGCGCAGTGTTGTCAGTGCAACGCCGTCCATGATGGCCACCGGAGAGAGCGTCTCGGTGTCGAAGACCAGGTAGTGCCCCTGGATGCGCTCCAGTCCCTTCTCGGGGTTGCCGGGCGCAACCGTGACGACCTTGACGCCCAGGTACTCGGAGTTCTGGGTCGGCATCAGCAGCACCTGGCCCCGGGTCACGTCGTCGATGTGCTTGGGCAGGTCTTGTGCCGGGTCGACTCCGGCCCGCAGGTCGCGGTGGTAGGCGGCGACGGCGTCGGCGAAGCTCACGCGCGAGTAGACCTCTTCTGCTGAGATCCAGGGGATGGTGGGGGTGGTCATCTGAGTACGAATCCTGTTCCGACCGGGTCGGTCTGATCGAGGGTGAATGAGTGTTGTCCGGTCGCGTAGGCCATACCTTCGACCGTGGGGATGATGGCTCCGCTGCCTGCGTGACGGATTCGTCCGAGAAAGCGGGTGCCGATGATGGAGTCGTGGATGAGGGTGGAGCCTTCGTGCATGCGACCTTCATCTGCGAGCAGGGCGAGGCGGGCTCCGGTTCCCGAGCCGCAGGGGGAACGGTCGACTTCACCGTCGGCGAAGACGGTGACGTTGCGTTGGTGCACGCCGTCATCCGTGTCTCCCAGGTCGTCATAGAGGATGGTGCCGTATACCCCGCTCAGACGGTCGTCGTGCGCGTGCTTCGCCCACTGGCTGTCGTTCAGCGCCCATTTGATTTCGCGACCGATGGCGATGAGGTCGGTGTAGTGCTCAGGGGTGGCCGCGAGGCCGACGGATGCGGCGGGCACTGTTGCGTAGATGGCCCCGCTATAGCTGAGGTCGGCCTGCACCGTTCCGCGAGAGGTCTGTACGTCGATTCCGCGCACGATGGGGCGACTTTCGACGTTCTCGAACACGACGCTGGTGATGGTTCCGCCCGCGCTGTGCACGTGTGCTGTCACGCGCCCGGAGGGCACGTCGATGGTTACCGGGGTGACCCCGTCTGGGTTCTGGGTGACGCGGCCGGTTTGTACGGCCCACACGCCGAGGGCGATGGTGCCGTGCCCACAGGCGGTCGAGTACCCGTCCTTGTGCCAGAAGAGCACCCCGAAGTCTGCCCCGTCGTCGTCGGGCGGCACGATGAACCCGCCGTACATGTCGGCGTGGCCGCGCGGTTCGTGGCAGAGGAGTTTTCGTACGGCGTCGAATTCGGCGGATGCGGTTGCGTGGATGCGCCGTTCTGCGACGGTGGTGCCGGCCAGTGGTGGCAGACCCTCAGTGACGATGCGGAAGGGTTCTCCTGCGGTGTGAAAGTCCGTTGCGCCTATCGCCCCAGTAATATGCCACATATTAGGATGGTAGCCGACTCCCGCGTCGCTGGCCATGCCGGCCGCGGACGGCAACGAGAGGGGCCAGAGATTAATGAAGATCACAGCCATCGACTGCTTCGGCTATGAGCTGAACTACGCACACGGCGAATACGTCATGTCAGGTAATCGTGCGGCGACGTCAGAGGTGGGCACGCTCGTACGCGTTCGCACCGACGAGGGTCTCGAGGGCTGGGGGGAGGTCACGCCGCTCGGCGACCTCTACCTTCCCACGCACTGGGCAGAAGTGCGGGCGGCCCTGCACACCCTCGCCCCCCGCCTGATCGGCGAGGACCCCACCAACCTCTCGCGCATCCACCGCGTGATGAACGGCACGCTGCTCGGTGGCGGCTACGCGAAGTCGGCCATCGATGTCGCCTGCTGGGATCTTCTCGGCAAAGCCGCTGGTCTTCCCGTTGCGGCGCTCCTCGGTGGTGTGTTGCAGCATGACTTCCCCCTGTACGAGGCGGTTCCGTTGAGAACACCGGATGAGATGGCCGCCTTCGTCTCGGAGCGTCAAGGCGCTGGCATCCACCGTTTCCAGCTGAAGGTGGGCAACGACCCGCACGAGGATGCCGCGCGAACTCGCGCGGTGGTCGAGGTAGCTGAGCGGGACACGCTGATCGTGGCCGACTCCAACGGCGGCTGGAACCTGCGAGCGGCACAGATCGCCGTGCGTGAGCTGGAGGACCTTCCGGTATTCATCGAGCAACCGTGCCGCAGCACGGAAGACAGCATCTTCGCCATGCGGCACTCCTCCTTGCCGCTTGTGCTCGACGAGTCGATCATCACGCAGCAGGATGTCTTCGAGGCGAAGAATGTCGCGGGGGCGGTATCGATCAATATCAAGATCAGTCGCGTCGGTGGGCTCACCCAGGCGGCTCGGATGCGCGATCTCATGCAGGAGCTCGACCTGATGGTCTCGGTCGAGGACTCCTGGGGCGGTGACGTCGTCACTGCCGCGGTGAGTCACCTGCGTCGTTCATGAATGACTGGACCGACGGCCATGTCGCTGGTTACGCCCCACGCTCCGCTGGTGGTCGGGGTTCTGCGCCGACTGGGCCTGGACTGGGCATCGAAGTGAGTGCAAAAGGCCTGGAAGCGGTATTCAGTGTGACGACCCAGTAAGCACCGCTTTTTCAGCGTCGCTGTCGTAGTAAACCGTCAGATCGGGAGTATGGCACATACTATAGAGCAGACATGCGAGCCAACCGACGATGGTGCTCGATCGCCACGGTAGGAGAAGTATGGCTGTCTCATCCATCAGCAAAGTGGAGAAAACCGCGAGCCTGCGCGAGCAGATCGGGGAGTCGCTGTCTGCCGCGATCGTGTCTGGTGAGCTCGCCCCGGGCTCCATGGTGTCCGTTCCCGGCCTCGCGGCAGAGTTCGGCGTTTCGGCGACCCCCGTTCGCGAGGCCATCCTCGACCTCGAGCAGCGTGGGTTTGTGAGTTCGGTGCCCAACAAGGGGTTTCGCGTCACTGAGGTGAGCAGGCGCGACCTGCACGAGATCATCGAGGTGCGCACCATGCTCGAGGCGCCGGTCATGGGCGCCCTTGCCGGAACGATTCCGGCCGAGGAGATGCCCAAGTGGCGTGAGATGGCAGACCGCATCAGCAAATACGCCGATGAAGGTGACCTGACCGCGTTCCTCGAGGTCGATCGCGAGTTTCATCTCGGCTTGTTGGCGCTGCACGGCAACTCCCGACTGGTCGCCCTCGTCACGGAGCTGCGGTCTCAGACCCGGATGGTCGGTCTGGCCAAGATGACGAACACGCCTGAGTTGAGTAAGTCCGGCCGCGAGCATCATGAAATGCTCGACCTCATCGAGCAGGGCAAGGGTGAGGAGCTCGAAAACCTGATGGGAAGCCACTTCGCCCACGTGCAGAAGTGGTGGGGTCCTGCCGCCGAATAATTGGTGCTTGCCCGTTGCTCAGTAGTATGTAATATTGTACCGCACGTGCAATCACGCGGACACAGCCGCCAGACACTGCACATTTTCACCATCAACGGAGAGGCAGAAAATGAAGCTCGGAAAACGCGCGGGAGTAATGCTCGGCATTGCCACGGCGGTTCTACTCACAACCACTGCATGTAGCGGTGGTTTGCTCGGCGGCGAAGATGGCGGTGGAGACGAAACCGGCCCCATCAAGATCGGCATGATCGTTCCGACCTCCGGCAGCAGCGCCCCCACGGGCGCAAGCATGGCCAACGGCGCACAGCTTGCCGTCGATGAGATCAATGAGGCAGGCGGCGTGCTCGACGGCCGGATGCTCGAACTGGTCGTCGCCGACGGTGCCTGCGACGCGCAGCAGGCCGTCGCCAGTGCCAACAAGCTTGTCTCGAGCGAGGTTGTCGTTTCGGTCGGTGGCTACTGCTCGGGTGCGACCCTCCCAACGCTGCCGATCTTCGACAAGGCCGGCGTGCCCATGATCATCCCGGCGGCCAACTCGCAGGACCTCGTGAGCGAAGGCCTGAAGTCAGTCTTCCTGATCAACGGAACCGGTCTGCAGCAGTCCACCGCAGCACTCGACTTCATCAAGAAGCAGGGCTACGCGACGGTTGCGCTCGTCGATGACAACACCAGCTACTCGGTAGACATCACCACCGAGACCGAGAAGCAGATCACGGAAGACGGTGCGGCCGAGGTCGTGCTCAACACCTCCGTGAACGCCGGTGAAAGCGACTACTCCTCGGTCGTGCGGGACATCACCAGTTCCGCCGCTGACGTCATCTACTGGACTGGTTACTACCAGGAGGGTGGCCTGATCATCGACCAGCTCAAGAAGGCTGGCTACGAGGGTGACATCATCGTTGCCGACGGTAGCGCTGACAGCACCCTGGCCGAGATCGCCGGGGCAGCAGCCGAGGGAGTCTTC
>SMFF01000255.1_pt1 | contig 14469 bp, 10 predicted proteins | sample 2456181 | NCBI WGS metagenome assembly SMFF01 (sample SAMN10132611, study PRJNA489261) | soil metagenome | isolation source: day120 antibiotic-loamy sand soil ammended with raw manure from dairy cow... | place: USA | collected 2015-04-01
GGCATTGCGACGGCTGGGCTAAGGTCGGCCTTGGCCCAGCGCTATCTAAACGCCTACTCGTCGTTTTCGCGGGTCGCCATCTCGCCCGCCGGTGGGCGAACACCCCGTGTCTGGCTCAGTCGCTCAAGATAAGCCGCATCGATATCCCCGGTAACGTACCGGCCGTTGAAGCAGGACGACTCGAACTGCTTCATGGCGGGATTCAAATCGCGTATGGCTTGCTCCAGATCGTTGAGCTCTTGATAAACCAGGCCGTCTGCGCCGATTTCGCTTGCAATCTGCGCCGTGTCGCGGCCGTTGGCAATCAGTTCCGATTGGCTGGGCATATCGATGCCATACACATTGGGATAGCGGACAGCAGGCGCGGCTGAAGCAAAATAGACCTTGTTGGCACCTGCGGCCCGTGCCATATCGACAATTTCGCGGCTGGTTGTGCCCCGGACGATGGAATCATCGACCAACAGCACGTTCTTGCCACGAAACTCCATCCCGATCGCACTCAGCTTCTGGCGCACCGATTTCTTGCGCACAGCCTGACCGGGCATGATGAAAGTCCGCCCGATGTAGCGGTTCTTGATGAAGCCTTCGCGGTAGCTGAGATCCAGCCTGGCCGCCAGCTGCATGGCCGATGGGCGCGAGGAATCGGGTATGGGCATGACGACGTCGATATCGCCCAAGCGCAGCGTCTTGGCCACGTTGTCACCCAGGTACTCGCCCATGTTCAGGCGCGCGTCGTAGATCGAGACGCCATCCATCAGCGAGTCGGGGCGCGCAAAGTACACATACTCGAAAGCACAAGGCGTCAGGGACGGATTCTCAGCGCATTGACGACTGCTAAGCTTGCCGTCCAGGTCGATGAACAAGGCTTCGCCCGGCTCGACATCGCGCACCAGCGTGTAGCCGCAGCCGGTCAGGGCTACCGATTCGGACGCCACCATCCATTCGTCGCCCTTTTCGGTTTCCATGCGACCCAGGCACAGCGGCCGGATGCCATAGGGATCCCTAAAGGCCACCAGCCCATAGCTGGCAATTTGCGCAATGACCGCGTAGGCGCCCCTGGCGCGTCCATGCACCGCCGACACCGCGTTGAAAATGGCGTCCTCATCCAGCGAGCCGCCATTGGCCGCGATGTGCAGCTCGTGTGCAAACACATTGAGCAGGACTTCGGAATCGGAATTGGTGTTGATGTGGCGGCGGTCCACACGGAACAAGGCCTCGCGCAACTCGCGCCAGTTTGTCAGGTTGCCGTTATGGACGAAGGTGATGCCAAACGGCGCATTGACGTAGAACGGTTGCGCCTCGTCCACGCTGTCGCTGGATCCCGCCGTCGGATAGCGCACTTGCCCCAGCCCGCTGTTGCCGGGCAAGGACCGCATGTTGCGCGTACGAAAGACATCACGCACCAGGCCATGAGCCTTGTACATATTGAAAAATTGATCGTGCGACGTGGCGATCCCGGCCGCGTCCTGGCCGCGGTGCTGCAGCAACAGCAAGCTGTCATAAATCAGTTGGTTGACGGGGCCCGAGCCGGCCACCCCCACTATTCCGCACATGGTGATGTTCCTGTGTATCGATCAATAAGGTAACCATGCCGCCAGGGACGGCGGCAACAGCAGTTTGATGTGTTGTATGCCCTGCACTACGGGGCCGGACAAGCGGGCTTCCTGCCACCAGGGCTCGCGAGGCAACTCGGTATAGCCAGCCAGGGAAACCAGCACAACAACGAAGAGCGCTCCGCGCAGCAAGCCGAACACCGCGCCCAGTCCGTGATCGGCAGGCGTCAGGCCAGTTCGTTTGACCAGGCTGCCCAGCGTGACATTGACTAATCCCACCAATAGCAGCACAACGATGAAGACGGCCCCATAGGCTGCGGCCGTACGCAACAGCCCGTTGTCTATCCAGGCAGCCAGCCATACCGACACGATCGGCCCCCACCAGATCGCAGCCAGAAAGGCCACGACGTAAGCAATAAGGGATAAGACTTCCTTGATGAGCCCGCGCAGCAGGCCCAGCAATGCCGACACACAAAGTATGGCCAGCACAAGATAGTCGAAGCTGGTCACTTAGTGGAGATGAAACCGTTGTCGTAACCCAGGGCACGTAAACGAGCTTGCGCGGCTTGCGCCGCATCGCGTGTAGGGAAAGGCCCAACGCGCAAGCGATACGTGGGCTTGCCGCCCGAGACGGCTTCCTGGACATAGGCGTTGGTGACGCCGGCGCCTACGAGTCGATCGCGCCGGCTCTCGGCATCTGAGGCGGTGCCGTAAGCGGCGATCTGCAATATATAACTGCCCTTGTTTTCGGTGGCAGTTGCGGTCTGCGGCGGCAAGCGTCCTTCGAGGAGCGCGATGGCCACCGACCCGTCGTCAGTGCGGGTCTTGGCCGGCGCTTCAGCTTTGGCTTCGGTTTTGGTTTCGGGCTTGTCGGCCGGCTTGGCAGGCGGCGTGGGCTCGGGCTTGGGCTCTTCGACCTGCGGCGCAGGCGTTTCGGTTGGCGCATCGACGGTCGGGGTTTCGCCAGCTGCCGGGGCTGCGGCCGTTGCCTGGCCGTTTGCTGCATCAGTTGGCGGCGCCTCGGTCGCGGCGTCCGGCGTACCGTTCGAGGCGTCATCACCCGTCGTGGAGGCTGGAGGAGTAGCCGGTGCCATGGCGAGATTCTGGCTGGGTTCGGGCGGCACAATAGCCGGCACCACGACAGGCGCGCTGGCCTGCTGCGCAGGATCGGGCGAATCGAACAGCATGGGCACCACGATGACGGCAGCCAACACCAATGCCAGTGCACCGATCAGCCGACGCCGGGCACGCCCGCGAAATTCGGTGGCCTGGGCTTCACTGGAAAGCGAACTACGAGACGCCGAGCGGCGTCCGGATCCCGCTTCGGGTTCTTTACGAGAGAACAATCCCATGGAGCAAAAACCTATCTTGAAAACAAGCCGGCCATGAGGCTTGTTGGAACTATGTGGCCTTGCGTCCGAGATGATCCAGAATCGGACCGACGGTCGCAAACGATCCAAACACGAGAATTCTATCATTCTCGGTGGCCTGATTTTGCGCGGCAACAAACGCCAGCAACGGATCGTCATGAGTGGTAACGCTGACCGCTTCGGCGTTTACCGGGGCGACGGCAGCCGCACGCACACCGGGCTTGCCTGACGGCGCGGCGGGTTCTGGCACGCGCCGCGCTTCCGTGCTGGTTTCTTCCAGGGTGCTCCGCCCCGTGGTCGCGGCGACAGCCTGGCGAACAATGCCGGCCAGTTCGTTGGCAGGTGTACCGCGATGGCCGGGAAGGCCGGCGCAATACCAGCGGTCCACGCGCGTTGCCAGCCGGGCCACCACCCCCGCGATGTCTTTATCGTGCAGCATGCCCACCACCGCGTGGGTATGCGGAAAATAACCCATGCTGTCCAGGTTCTGGCCCAGGGCAGCGGCCGCATGGGGGTTGTGGGCCACGTCCAGAATAATGGTGGGTGTGCCTGGCAATATTTGCAGACGACCGGGCAAGGCGACTTGCGACAAGCCTATGCGCACGGCCTGCTGCGGCACAATAAGCGTATTGCGCAGGGCCTCAAGGGCGGCGAGTGCGGCAGTGGCATTCAGCAACTGATTGGCGCCCCGCAATGACGGGTAAGCCAGGCCGCTGCGCCGCTGCGCCCGGCCGCCATAGGCCCACTGAAGGCGGTCGCCGGAGTAATTGAAATCTTTGCCGAAGCGCCACAGGTCGGCGCCGATCTGGCTGGCGTACTCGACGAGCGTGTCAGGCGGCACCGGGTCTGCGCATACGGCAGGCTTGCCGGAGCGGAAGATATGCGCCTTCTCCAGGCCGATCTTCTCGCGCGTATCGCCCAGGTATTCGGTGTGGTCGATGTCCACGCTGGTAATAATGGCGCAGTCGGTATCCACCAGATTGACAGCATCCAGCCGCCCGCCCAAGCCGACTTCAAGCACTGCGACATCCATGCTTTGGGCTTCGAACAGCAGCAGCGCGGCCAGGGTGGTGTACTCGAAGTACGTCAAGGTGGTGTCGCCACGCAACTGCTCTATCTTGTGCAACTGGGCCACGATCTGCTCGTCCGTGGCGAAATCGCCGTTCAGGCGTATGCGCTCGTTGAAGTCCACCAGGTGTGGCGAGGTATACAGGCCCACCTTGTAGCCTGCCGCCAGCAAGATCGCCTCCAGCATGGCGCAGGTGGAACCCTTGCCGTTGGTGCCACCCACGGTGATCTTGACAAATGGCATGGTCATGCCAAGTTTGTCCGCCACAGTGCGTATCCGTTCCAGGCCCAGGTCAATGGACGTACGGTGCAGGGTTTCGAGGTAGTCCAGCCACTGCGGCAAAGTGGCGGATGCGCCAGGCGAAAGAGAAGTCATGAATAAATAGCGTCAAAAAACGTAGCGGCAGGTGCTGATGTTAGCACCTGCCGCTGGGCCGACCGCGTGTAGCCATACGCCTTGCGGCGTTATTTCCGTCGTGGCGGAGGAAGATCGGTGCAAGTGCCTTCGGCCACTTCCGCAGCCATGCCTATGGACTCGCCCAATGTCGGGTGGGGATGTATGGTTTTACCGATATCGACGGCATCTGCGCCCATCTCAATGGCAAGGGCCACCTCGCTGATCAGGTCGCCGGCATGGGTACCCACTATGCCTCCGCCCAGAATCCGCTTGGTTTCGGCATCGAACAAAAGCTTGGTGAAGCCCTCGTCGCGACCATTGGCAATGGCGCGTCCGGACGCTGCCCAGGGGAACAGGCCTTTCTGGATGGCGATGCCTTCCTTGCGGGCTTCGTCCTCGGTCAGGCCGACCCATGCGACTTCCGGGTCTGTGTAGGCCACCGAAGGAATGACCCGGGCGTCAAAGAAGCTTTTTTGTCCGGCTATGACCTCGGCGGCAACATGACCCTCGTGCACAGCCTTGTGCGCCAGCATGGGTTGGCCAACGATGTCGCCGATGGCGTAGATGTGCGCCACGTTGGTGCGCATCTGCTTGTCCACTTCGATATAGCCGCGATCCGTAACCTGCACGCCGGCCTTGTCCGCGGCCAGGGTCTTGCCGTTGGGCGTGCGCCCGACCGCTTGCAGGACCAGATCGTAGCGCTGCGCTTCCTTGGGCGCCTTGGCGCCTTCGAAACGCACCCAGATGCCGTCGTCCTTTGCTTCGGCGCCGACGGTCTTGGTGTCCAGCATGATCTGGTCAAACCGCCGGGCGTTCATTTTTTCCCAAACCTTGACCATGTCGCGATCCGCGCCTTGCATCAGGCCGCTTTGCATCTCGACCACGTCCAGGCGCGAGCCCAGTGCGGAGTACACCGTGCCCATCTCCAGGCCGATGATGCCGCCACCGACGATCAACATTTTCTTGGGGATATTGGCAAGCAACAGCGCGCCGGTTGAATCCACAATGCGGCTGTCTTCAGGGAAGAATGGCAGCTTGACCGACTGGCTGCCCGCCGCGATGATGGCCGACTTGAACTTCACGGTTTGAGCCGATCCGTCGTCCGCCGTGACCGTCAAGTGATAGGGATCGGCAAATTGGCCTTTGCCGGTCACGACCTTGACCTTGCGTGCCTTGGCCATGCCGGCCAGGCCGCCCGTAAGCTTGCCCACGACCTCGTCCTTGTGGGCGCGCAGCGCGTCCAGATCGATCTCGGGCTTGTTGAACTTGATGCCATGCGCCGCCAGCGACTGTGCCTCTTCCAGCACTGCCGCGGTGTGCAGCAAGGCCTTGGAAGGTATGCAACAGACGTTCAGGCAAACGCCGCCCAGCGTGGCGTAGCGTTCGACCAGCACCACAGACAAGCCCAAATCGGCGGCGCGGAATGCAGCGGAATAGCCGCCAGGGCCAGCGCCCAGCACCAGCACGTCGCATTCGGCGTCGGCCGTGCCCGCGTATGACCCGGCAGCAGACGCCCCAGCGGCAGCAGGCGCGGCCGATTTTTCGGCGGTGTCGGTGCTGTGGGCAGCGGCTTTCTGCTCGAGCTTCTGCTCTGTCTTGGGTTCTGGCTTCTGCTCTGCCTTGGGCTCGGGCTGCTTGCCGGCAGACTCGTCGGCAGCAGCACCATCGCCTTCTGCAGCCGCTTCGAGCCTGACCATGGGGGTGCCTTCAGTGACCTTGTCGCCTACCTTGACCAGGACAGCACTGACGACACCGCCTCTGGCAGCCGGTATCTCCATGGAAGCCTTATCGGATTCCACAGTGATCAGGCTTTGCTCCGGCTTGATGGTGTCGCCTGCCGCCACCAGAACTTCGATGACTTCGACCTCGGAAACATCGCCAATATCCGGTATGTTCAGTTCGTTTGTGCTCATGGGCGGGTCCTATAGCGCAATGCGCCGGAAGTCGGCCAGCAGGCCGCTTAGGTAGGCATTGAAGCGGGCTGCGGACGCGCCATCGATGACGCGGTGGTCGTACGACAAGGACAAGGGCAGCATCAAGCGCGGCTTGAACTTCTTGCCGTCCCAGACGGGCTCGTGGGAGGCGCGCGAAACGCCCAGTATGGCGACTTCGGGCGCGTTGATGATGGGCGTGAACGAGGTGCCGCCTATGCCACCCAAGGATGAGATGGAAAAGCATCCGCCTTGCATCTGCGCCGGCGACAACTTGCCGTCGCGGGCTGCCTTGGCCAGGACGGCGGTTTCCGATGCGATCTCAAGTATGCCCTTCTTGTCGGCGTCGCGTATGACCGGAACCACCAGGCCATTGGGCGTGTCTGCGGCAAAGCCGATGTGGTAGTACTGCTTGAGAACCAGGTTGTCGCCATCGAGCGAAGCATTGAACTCGGGGAATTTCTTGAGCGCAGCCACCACAGCCTTGATCAGGAAAGCCAGCATGGTGACCTTGATCCCGGCCTTCTCGTTCTCCTGGTTCAGAGTTTGGCGCAATGCCTCCAGGTCGGTGATGTCGGCTTCGTCATTGTTGGTGACGTGCGGAATCATGACCCAATTGCGATGCAGGTTGGCGCCCGAAATTTTCTTGATGCGGGACAGCGGCTTGGTTTCGATCTGGCCAAACTTGGCGAAATCGACCTTGGGCCAGTCCAGCACAGCCAGTCCGCCCTGCCCGGCAGCCGCGGCGCCCGCTGTGGGGGTGCCGCCGGCCAAGGCCTGCTTCACGTACTGGCGCACATCTTCTTTGGTGATGCGGTTTTTCCGGCCTGAACCTTGTACCGAGGCCAGGTTGACACCCAGCTCGCGTGCGAACTTGCGGACCGAGGGCGATGCATGCGGCAGGTTGCGCGCAGGCACATCAGCTTCAGAAAAAGATTCGGTGGGAGAATGGCGCTCGGGAGGTACGGACGCAAGCTTGGCATCTGTGGAAGGCTGTTCAACTGGCTGCTCAGCCTCTTTTTCCTTGCCATTGCCCTTGTCGCCTGCCGCAGCGGCGGGCGCGGGCGCCGCCGCCTTGGCCGGGGCGGCTGCTGCAGCGGTCTTAAGTTCCAGAATGTTGCTGCCCTGGTTGACCTTGTCGCCCACCTTGACGTTGATGGCTGTTACCACGCCTGCCTGCGACGACGGAACTTCCATGGAAGCCTTGTCGGACTCGACAGTGATCAGGCTTTGCTCCGCAGCGACGGTGTCGCCCACAGCCACCAAAACCTCGATGACTTCCACATCGGTGGCATCACCGATGTCTGGAACAGACACAGTCACCGTGCCGCCTGAACTGGCGGGCTCGGTGTCGGCTGCGTCTGCCGGTTGTGGGGCCGCTGGTGCCGCGGCCTGGTCTTGCGTTGGGGCCTCTTTGGCGGGCGCTTGGGTTTTATCGCCCTGGCTGTCCGGCGCCTTCTCGGCGGCGGCTGCCTGCTCGGGCTCGACCGTCAGGATCACCGAACCTTCCTTGATCTTGTCACCGACCTTGACCTTCAGCGAAGCAATCCGCCCGCCTTGTGGCGCCGGAATCTCCATGGAGGCCTTGTCGGACTCGACAGTGATCAGGCTTTGCTCGGCCTGGATGGCATCGCCTTCAGCGACCAGCACCTCGATGACTTCCACCTCGCTGAAGTCGCCAATGTCGGGGACCTTGATGTCTATGGTATTGCTCATGTGCTGTCCCCCCTTCAGGCGTGATGCGGATTGGCTTTATCAGGATTGATGCCATACTTTTTGATGGCTTCAGTCAGCTTGGCAACCGGCACCTGGCCTTCGTCAGCCAGCGCACGCAAGGCGGTCAGCACAACGAAGTGGCGATCGACTTCAAAGTGCTCGCGAAGCTTGTAGCGGAAGTCGGAACGGCCAAAGCCATCTGTGCCCAGCACGCGGAAGTCGCGCCCCTTGGGGATAAACGGACGTATCTGGTCGCCGAATGCCTTGATGTAGTCCGTTGACACAACGATAGGTCCTGTGGTGTCTTGCAGCTGTTGGGTTACATAGGGCAATTGCGGCTGCTTGTCTTCCGGATGCAGCAGGTTGTAGCGCTCGCAATCGAGGCCGTCGCGGCGCAGTTCGGTAAAGCTGGTCACGCTCCAGACATCCGAGCCCACGCCCCAGTCGTTCTGCAGCAGCTCTTGCGCGGCCAGCACCTCGCGCAAAATGGTGCCAGACCCCATAAGCTGCACCCGCTTCTTGGTGTCTTTTCCGACCGAGCGGAACTTGTACATGCCACGAATAATGCCTTCTTCGTCGCCCTCCTTCAGGCCGGGCTGGGCATAGTTCTCGTTCATTACCGTGATGTAGTAAAAAACGTTCTCTTGGTTTTCGACCATGCGCCGCAGACCATCCTGGATGATGACGGCCAGCTCGTGCCCGAACGTGGGGTCGTACGACATGCAGTTGGGAATTAGCGCCGACATCATGTGGCTATGGCCGTCTTCGTGATGCAGGCCTTCGCCATTAAGCGTGGTACGGCCAGCCGTGCCGCCCAGCAAGAAGCCACGAGCCTGCATGTCGCCAGCCGCCCAGGCAAGATCGCCAATGCGCTGGAAGCCAAACATTGAATAATAAATATAGAAGGGGATCATGATGCGGTTGTTCGTCGAGTACGACGTTGCCGCAGCCATCCACGAGCTGAACGCGCCCGCCTCGTTGATGCCTTCCTGCAATAGTTGCCCGCTTTCGATCTCGCGGTAATACATCACCTGGTCTTTATCGACCGGTGTGTACTTTTGCCCTTCGGGAGCGTAAATGCCAATCTGGCGGAACAAGCCTTCCATACCGAAAGTACGCGACTCGTCGGCCAGTATCGGCACCACGCGCGGACTGAGCTCTTTGTCGCGCAAGACCTGATTAAGGATGCGGACAAAAGCCTGAGTGGTGGATATTTCGCGCCCTTCGGACGTGGGTTCCAGCACGGCCTTGAAGGATTCCAGGGCCGGCGCCTTGAAATGCTCGTCTGCCTTGACGCGGCGACGGGGCAGATAGCCGCCCAATGCCTGGCGCCGTTCGTGCAGGTATTTCATTTCGGGCGAGTCGTCTGCCGGCTTGAAATACGGCAGCGATTCGATCTTGTCGTCCGGCACAGGGATATTGAAGCGGTCGCGGAACTCGCGCAGCGCGTCGATATCCAGCTTCTTTTGCTGGTGCGTCGGATTCTTGGCCTGGCCGACATGGCCCATGCCGTAACCCTTGATGGTCTTGGTGGGCTGACCCTTGTGGTCGGATGCTGCCTTGAATGCCGCGTAGACCTTGTAAGGATCGTGGCCGCCGCGATTCAAGCGCCAGACATCGTCGTCGCTCATGCGGCTGACCATCTCGAGCAACTTGGGATGCTTGCCGAAGAAATGCTCGCGCACAAATGCGCCGTCATGCGCCTTGTAAGCCTGGTACTCGCCGTCGACGGATTCTTCCATCACCCGGCGCAAGATGCCTTCCTTGTCGCGGGCCAACAGTGGATCCCAATAGCCGCCCCAGATCAGTTTGATGACATTCCAGCCGCTGCCGCGGAAATCGCCTTCGAGTTCCTGGATGATCTTGCCATTGCCGCGCACCGGTCCGTCCAGACGCTGCAGGTTGCAGTTGACGACAAAGATCAGGTTGTCCAGTTTCTCGCGCGAGGCCAGGCTGATGGCGCCCAGCGATTCGGGCTCGTCCATCTCGCCGTCGCCGCAAAACACCCAGACCTTGCGCTTGCTGGTATCGGCCAGCCCGCGGGCATGCAAGTACTTCAGGAAGCGGGCCTGGTAGATCGCCATCAGTGGGCCCAGGCCCATGGACACCGTCGGAAACTGCCAGAAGTCAGGCATGAGCTTGGGGTGGGGATACGAGGGCAGGCCCTTGCCGTCGACTTCCTGGCGGAAATGATCCAGCTGCTCTTCTGTCAGGCGGCCTTCCAGATACGCGCGCCCGTACATGCCCGGCGAGGTATGGCCCTGGAAGTAAACCAGGTCGCCACCGTGATCTTCTGTTTCGGCGTGCCAAAAATGATTCTGGCCGCAACCTATCATGGTTGCCAGCGACGCAAACGAGGCGATGTGGCCGCCCAGGTCGCCGCCGTCGGGCGGATTATGACTGTTGGCCTTGACCACCATGGCCATTGCATTCCAGCGGACATACGAGCGTATGCGTTCTTCCAGGACAATATTGCCCGGATGCGGCGGCTCCAACCCGGGTGGTATCGTGTTGACGTAAGCAGTATTGGGAGAGAAAGGAATGTGCGCACCCGAACGGCGCGCCAGATCAATCAGTCGCTCCAGCAGGAAATGTGCACGTTCAGGTCCTTCGCGATCGAGTACGGCTTCAAGCGCCTCGAGCCATTCTTGCGTTTCAAGCGCATCTTCATCGTTGGCGTTTGCCGCCAGGCTGACTTGATCAAGAGAGGACATCAACTGTCTCCTGTGTGATGGGCCGGCAGCCGTTGTAACGGAGCCTATGACGGGTTTATACCCGATCCCAGTTTATTTAAGCGCAGGCCAGCTATAGCGAGCCTGCCGAGTAGTTAAGCCCATTCTAGGAAAGACCCGGAATATGTTCAAGCGAAATTTCATTTTATGATATGACTTTTTATAATGTGAAATGTCACTGCGGCTGTTACGGTCTAAAATGCCGGATGCATAGTGATGCACTAATGATAGAACCATGGCGAGCCATTCTAAAAAATCCCTGATCCCGACCACGTTCTACGACCAGGCTAATCATCCCCGTCGCGGTTTCTATTGGTTGACGCCGGTTATCGTCCTGATCCTGTACCTGTGTGTCATGGGCGTCTTCATGTGGCTGCAGCAATTGCACAATGACAGTGTCATGTTCGTAACCATCGACCAGGAGACACGGCAACAGCGCCTGATCATGGTGGTCATCGCCCTATCTTGCGTGATTGTGCTTAGCTTGCTGGCCCTGTGGCGCTATACGCGCTTTCGCACGCGTGCGGAAGCCGCGCTTATTGCCGAGACGGGATTCCGCCGCGCCATGGAAAACTCCATGTCCACCGGCATGCGGGTCTTTGACATGCATGGGCGCATTGCCTATGTGAACCCGGCATTTTGCCGGATGATAGGTTGGAACGAAGCCGATCTTATCGGGCGCACCACCCCCTTCCCATACTGGCTGCCGGGTCGGCATGCGCAGCACCAGGAGACACTCGACATCCTGTTGTCGGGCCGCACGCCCAGCAGCGGGCTGGAAGTCGAGGCGCAACGCCGCGATGGGTCGCGATTTACGGCACGCATGTATGTGTCACCCTTGCGCGATCCCAATGGCGAACAGATCGGCTGGATGACGTCCATGACCGACATCACCGAGCCCAAGCGCATCCGCGAGGCCCTTACCGCCGCCCACGAACGCTTCATGACGGTGCTGGAAGGCCTGGACGATGCCATCTCTGTCGTAGCCGACACCTCCGACGGCCTGGAGCTCTTGTTTGCCAATCGCACGTATCGCCGATTCTTTGGCGCGCAATCGAACGGACACGCCGAGCTGCTGGGCGGGCGTCTGGGCCGCTTCACCGACGAAACGGTAGAGATTTTTTCCGACTCGGCGCAGCGCTGGTTTGAAGTCCATCACCGCATGCTGGCCTGGACAGACGGCCGCCGGGTCAGGTTGCAAGTGGCCCGCGACATCACAGAACGTCGCACGCACGAAGAAGCCTCGCGCCTGCAACAAGAGAAAATCCAGCTCACCAGCCGCCTGACCACCATGGGCGAAATGGCCTCGTCGCTGGCCCACGAGCTGAACCAGCCACTGACGGCCATATCGAACTACAGCATGGGCGCGGTCGCCATGCTCAAGTCGGGTAACGCCGAGCCCACACGCCTGCTCGAGGCGCTGGAGAAAGCGGCGAAGCAAGCCGAGCGGGCCGGCAAGATCATCAGCCGCATCCGCGAGTTCGTCAAACGCAGCGAACCCAGGCGCCAGCGCGTGCCTGTGACGCGCATCGTCGACAATGCCGTGGGCTTTGCCGACATCGACGCGCGCAAGCGTCAGGTCGACATTCAGTTGCAGGTGCCCGATCCGCTGCCCGATGTGCTTGCCGATCCCATACTGATCGAACAGGTGTTGCTCAATCTGCTCAAGAACGGCGTCGAAGCCATGGAGAAAAGCGACTACCGCGTATTGCATGTCGTGGTCACAGACCAGGGGCCTCTGATAGAAATCGCAGTCATCGACCGCGGCCACGGCTTGCGCGACCCCGAACGCTTGTTCGAGCCGTTTTACAGCACCAAGTCCGAAGGCCTGGGCATGGGGCTTAATATCTGCCGTACTATTATTGAATCTCACCACGGACGGCTATGGGCCGGTCCTAACCCCGACGGCGGCACCATTTTCCGTTTCACCCTGCCATGTGCTCAGCCACAAGCCTCGAGCACGTCAGAAGACACCCAGGAGTTGCATGCATGACCACACCTCAGACGCCCAACACCATATTCATTGTGGATGACGACGAAGCCGTCCGTGATTCACTGCGATGGCTGTTGGAAGCCAACGGCTATCGGGTACGCAGCTTCAGCGGCGCGGAAGAGTTCCTGAACGCCTATGAACCCGACCAGGTCGGCGTACTGATCGCTGACGTGCGCATGCCGGGCATGAGCGGTCTGGAACTCCAGGAAGAACTTCTGGCACGGCAGGCGCCCTTGCCCATCGTCTTCATTACCGGCCACGGCGATGTCCCCATGGCGGTGTCGACCATGAAAAAAGGCGCCATCGATTTTCTCGAGAAGCCCTTCAACGAAACCGATCTGCGCGCCATCGTCGCACGCATGCTCGAGCAGGCGGCCGAAAGAGTCACCCAGGTGCAGGCGCAAAAGAACCATCAGGCGGTGCTCAGCCGCTTGACCGCACGCGAACAGCAAGTGCTCGAGCGTATCGTGGCCGGACGCCTGAACAAGCAAATCGCCGGCGACCTGAACATCAGCATCAAGACGGTAGAGGCGCATCGCGCCAATATCATGGAAAAGCTGGAAGTCACGACAGTTGCCGACCTCATGAAAATCGCGCTGACCAAGGCCGAGGGCACGGCATGACCGCAAGTATTATCGATGGCAAGGCCTTGTCCGACGCCGTCAAGGCAGACGTCGCCAAGCGGGTACAAGAACTAAAGACGACGGGCATCGTGCCTGGCCTGGCCGTGGTGCTGGTGGGGGAAGACCCCGCCTCGCAAGTCTACGTACGCAACAAGGCAGCCGCCTGCGAGAAGGCCGGCTTGCACTCGCGCGTCGTACGACTGGATGCCGATATTTCCGAGCAAGAGCTGCTTGATGTCGTGCATCAGTTAAACGACGACGACGAAATAGACGGAATACTGGTGCAGCTTCCGCTACCGCGCGATATGGACTCAGCGCGTGTCATCGAAACCATTGCCGCCGCAAAGGACGTCGATGGCTTCCACATCAGCAATGCTGGCTTGCTGATGACGGGGCGGCCGCTGTTTCGCCCCTGCACACCATACGGCATCATGAAGATGCTTGAATCTGAAAACGTATCGCTTTGGGGCGCCGAAGCGGTGATCGTGGGCGCCAGCAATATAGTGGGCAAGCCCATGGCCATGCTGATGCTGGCTGCCGGCGCCACCGTAACCTTGTGCAATTCCAAAACCCGCGACCTGGGTGCGCAAACGCGCGGAGCCGATGTGCTGGTTGTGGCGACGGGCAAGCCTGGCATCAAGCTGGTGGGCGATGTCGACTTCGCATCCGCCAGCCAGGTAGCGGGCGCCATCACCCCCGTACCCGGCGGCGTCGGTCCCATGACCATCGCCATGCTGCTGGTCAATACGCTGGAAGCCGCCGAACGCCGCGCGGCCCATCACCACCCCGCCCCGGTTGGGCTCTGAATAAAGCAATGAATCAAAATCCCCTGTTGGTCCCTGTAGCCTCCCTTATTGATTACGCCGCCGTGCAGCCCGCTCACATCGAGCCGGCCATTACGCAATTGATCTCGCAAGCGCGGATCGCCATAGAACGCGGCGCCGACCCGGCCCTCCCGGCCACTTGGGACGCCATCATCGAGCCGCTGGAAGATGCCTCCGAGCCCTTGTGGCGCGCCTGGTCTGTGGCTGGCCATCTGAATGCCGTGGTCAACACGCCCGAGCTGCGTGCTGCCTATAACGTCTG